>UOGC01000004.1_pt1 | contig 25415 bp, 27 predicted proteins | sample 1988541 | NCBI WGS metagenome assembly UOGC01 (sample SAMEA4712194, study PRJEB27164) | hydrothermal vent metagenome | biome: marine basaltic hydrothermal vent biome; feature: marine hydrothermal vent; material: mineral | place: Pacific Ocean | collected 2011-06-14/2011-07-23 | depth 1689 m
CAATATGACCATATTCGGCTATAATAATTAACCTTTGTTGCTCATCGTTTTGTGGAGGACTGGATTAATGCGACTTTGCGTAATAGGCTCAGGCTACGTAGGGCTTGTAACCGCCGCTGTCTTTGCTGATTTAGGCAACGATGTCGCCTGTGTTGATGTAGACGAGAAAAAAATAGAATCCCTCAATAACAGGGTCATGCCGATATATGAGCCGGGCCTTGAGGAAATGGTTACGCGCAACATGGATGAAGGGCGTGTATCTTTTTCTACAGATGTCGATTCAGGCGTCAAGGGTGCCGATGTTGTTTTTATATGTGTAGGAACCCCCCCTAAAGATGATGGCGAGACAGACTTGTCTTACATCGAAAGCGCCGCTCGAACTATCGGGGAGAGGTTGAACGGTTACAAAATAGTAGTGAACAAAAGCACCGTTCCAGTGGGAACCGGCGACCTTGTCCGCCGTGTTATAAACGAAACCAAAACAACCGATGCCAATTTTGACGTTGTGTCCAATCCTGAGTTTTTAAGGGAAGGCTCGGCTATTGGGGACGCTTTAAACCCCGACAGGGTGGTGATAGGTGCGCCAACCAAGGAAGTGGCCGTTAAACTCCTTGAACTTTACGCAACGCTTGGTTCCCCGATGCTTATAACAGATGTTGAATCGGCGGAAATTATAAAATATGCCTCCAATTCCTTTTTAGCTACGAAGATATCTTTTATAAACGCCATTGCCGATATTTGCGAGAAGGTTGGAGCCAACGTTAACGACGTCGCCAAGGGAATGGGGGCGGATAGAAGAATAGGGAAAGAATTTTTAAACGCCGGTTTGGGGTTTGGCGGCTCATGTTTCCCGAAAGACGTTTTGTCTCTCATTCACACATCTGGCAAGCTTGGTGCCGAGTTTTCATTGTTAAAAGAAGTTGTGAAAATAAACGAAGAGCGGGTTAATCATTTTGTACATAGGGTTATCGATCGGTTCCCCGATGTTGCCAGTTGCACCTTTGGCGTGTTGGGGCTTGCTTTTAAACCTGATACCGACGATATGCGCGAGGCGAAGTCGATAGACATAATAAAACAGTTAACGGCTCATGGCGCAAAAGTTCGCGCTTATGACCCTGTCTCTATGGATAACGCCGCTAAAGAAATGCCCGACATAACATATTGCGACAGTGCTTATGACGCGCTAACCGGCGTTGACGCGATGATAGTGGTTACCGAGTGGCGCGAATTTAAACTGCTCGACATGGAGCGTATAAAAGGCCTTATGAAAACCCCTGTTATTTTTGACGGGCGAAACGTATACGATGCGGGCCGGGTGCGCTCTGCTGGTTTTGAATATTTTAGCATTGGCAGGGGATAGGTTATGACAAGAGCGCTTGTTACTGGCGGATCGGGCTTCATCGGCTCTTATCTTTGCGACCGTTTGGTTAAAGATGGTGTGTCTGTCGTTTGTGTTGATAACTTTGCGACAAGCTCTCGTGAAAACGTTGGGCATATAGATTCTGCCAACTTCACCTTGATAGAGCAGGACGTTTCTGAAGGCTTGAAAGGGATAGAAGGCCCGTTCGATTACGTTTTACATTTCGCTTCACCTGCGTCTCCGCCCGACTATCTTAAAATGCCCATAGAAACGCTTCTTGTTAATTCTGCCGGAACGCACTCCGCGCTTAAGCTCGCGCATGAAAATAATGCCGTGTTTTTATTGGCCAGCACTTCTGAGGTGTATGGCGACCCTGAACAACATCCGCAGACGGAAGGATATTGGGGCAACGTAAACACCATTGGCCCAAGGGGTTGTTACGACGAGGCGAAGCGTTATGCCGAGGCGGCTGTTATGGCTTATTATCGCGAATATAAGCTTGCCATTCGTATAGTTCGAATATTTAACACATTTGGCCCAAGGATGCGCCCGCATGACGGGCGGGCCGTTTCAAACTTTGTGGTTCAGGCCTTGTCGGGTGACGATATTACCGTTTACGGTGACGGTAGCCAAACGCGCTCTTTTTGTTACGCAACCGATCTCGTTAACGGAATCTTGAAACTTTTAAGATCAGACGTAACCGTGCCTGTAAACATAGGCAACCCAAATGAGCTTACGATACTGGAATTGGCCGAGATGATTATCGCTTATACCGGTTCAAACAGTAAAATAGTTTTTGAGCCTTTACCGGAAGACGATCCAAAAGTGAGGCGCCCTAACATAAGCCGCGCAAAGGAAAAGCTTGGATGGGAACCCAAAGTGAGTTTTGAGGATGGCTTGAAAAAAACCATCGAATATTACAAAACTCTGCTAGCAGAACAAAAAATAACGCGCTAATAAAGCGCTTGTAGTGCTTTGCTTGCCGCTCATGGCATCTGGAAACGACAATTCTTTTATAGAGGTTTTTTATAACCACAATGGGTCGAGCAGTTTATAAGGAATCGATTAAACAATGGCCTGAACCTGATAGGCCAAAGGAAAAACTTATAGCCAACGGCCCTGCGTTCCTTTCCGATTCAGAACTTCTTTCCATAATTATAGGATCTGGCGCGGGAAACAAAAATGCGTTGGATCTTGCACGAGATCTTCTGAACAGGTTCGACGACCTCTCCTCGCTAGACGTCGCGTCTGTTGAAGAGATAAAAAAAGTTAAGGGCATAGGAGAAACCAAAGCCGTAACCGTGAAAGCGGCGTTAGAACTTGCCCGCCGTTTCGCCGTTTCGTCTAACGGCACCTCAAAGGTTATTCGCACCAGCGAAGACGTGGTTTCCGTTTACATTCGGCAGATGAAAAACATGAAAAAAGAAGTGTTTAAAGTTGTTCTTTTAAACGTTAAAAACAAGGTATTCAAAACCGTTACAGTCTCTGAGGGCGGGTTGACAAGCTCCGTCGTTCATCCAAGAGATGTTTTTAGCCCGGCCATTCGGGAATCTGCCCATGGTGTAATACTTTTGCATAACCATCCAAGTGGCGATCCGTCTCCAAGCGAAGAAGATATGATGTTGACCCGGCGCATAACTGAAGCCGGTCGACTTTTGCATATCAAGATACTGGATCATATTATAATAGGCGATAACCGATACTACTCCTTTGCAGATGAGGAGGAATTGTAAATTGAAAGAAACCATAGCGCGTGGAATGAAGGCGTCCGCCGAGCTTAAACTATCTATGCTAGATGGTGGACTGCAAGAGACAGTGGCGGATATCTCAAGGTGCCTTATAGATGCCCTGATATCAGGTGGCAAGGTTTTGATTGCAGGTAACGGAGGCTCCGCCGGAGACGCCCAGCATATGGCGGCAGAATTTGTTGGTAGATATTTAAAAGAGAGAGACGCGCTTCCCGCGATAGCGCTTACCACAGATACTTCTGCGCTTACCTCGATAGGCAACGACTACGGGTTTAAAAAAATATTCTCGCGCCAGCTTGAAGCGCTGGGGAAAAAGAACGACGTTTTTATAGCGATATCCACCTCCGGTAACTCTAAAAACCTGATAGAAGCTTTAAAAACCGCAGGTGGCATGGGGATTTTTACCGTGTGTCTTTTGGGTAGAGGCGGTGGGGAGATGAAAGACGCGGCCGATATCTCGCTTGTTATCCCGTCTGACGATACTCCGAGAGTTCAGGAAGCCCACATAATGGTTATCCACCTTATTTGCGAAGCGGTGGAGAACGCTATGGAAGATGAAAAATGAGTAGCGAACTTTATTCCATCGTTTCTTCCATGCGTCCGCCTAAAATTCTTGTCGTAGGCGATATTATTCTCGACCGGCACGTTATCGGTAACATCGAACGGGTTTCGCCTGAGTCGCCAGCGCAAGTTCTGGATATGGAGAGCGAAGCCGTGTCTCCTGGTGGTGCGGCGAGTGTTTCTGCTAATGTTTCTGCGTTAGGAGGAAAAGCTCTTTTAGTAGGTGTCGTAGGCAAAGATGATTCAGCCGTTCACATTAAGACGCTTTTAAAAAAATGGGGGATAGGAGCAGAAGGCCTTGTGACAGATTCATCGCGCCCCACAACGGTAAAAACGCGCTTTTTAGCCATGCGTCAACAGATGTTGAGGGTAGACAGGGAATCGCGCGAGGAAGTTTCCGGCAAGGTGGCGGACTCTATACTCTCGAAAGTAGAAAAGCTGATAAAAGGTTGTGACGGAGTAATAGTCTCCGATTATGGCAAAGGGGTGTTATCCCCCAAACTTTTAAAGAAAATATTTTCGGTTTGCCGTAAGGCTGGCAAAAAGGTGATAGTGGACCCTAAGGGGCGCGATTATTCACGCTATTCCGGGGCGGAAATTATAACGCCTAACAAAAAAGAGGCGGAGGCGGCTGTAGGCGTTGAGATAACGAACGAAGCAAGCTTGCTGGAAGCGGCTGAGAGTCTTTTTAATGTCGCAAAAGTTAAAAATGTTTTGATAACTCGTGGTGCTGAAGGGATGTCCCTTTTCGGACGTAAAGGAGAACGCGTTCATATACCTGCCGAAGCGCTGGAGGTTTTTGACGTATCCGGCGCGGGAGACACCGTTATAGCGTCACTTGCCGTTTTTGTTTTCTCCGGTTGCTCGCTGGAAGATTCTGCAAGGATAGCAAATGCGTCTGCGTCTATAGAGGTTGCCCATGTTGGCGCATATGCGGTTACGCGTGAGGAGCTTTTGGCGCGGTTAAGACCGGTTAGTGCAAGCGAAGGAAAAGTAATGAGTGCAGGAAAAGCCGCGTTGTTTTCCAAAAAGCTTAGAACCCAAAACCGAAAAGTGGTTTTCACCAATGGTTGTTTCGACCTTCTGCACGCAGGACACGTTAAGCTTTTACAAAAAGCCAAAACGTTTGGGCACGCCCTTATCGTTGGGATAAACACCGATAATTCCATACGCAGGTTAAAAGGCGCAAAAAGGCCGGTGTTGGGTGAGGAAGACAGGTCACACATAATAGCGGCGCTCGACAGCGTAGACGGTGTCGTTCTTTTTGACGAAGATACGCCGTTAAAGCTTATAGAAAAAATCAGGCCTGACGTACTTGTTAAGGGGGGCGATTATGCACCGGCGAGCGTGGTAGGGCGCGACGTGGTAGAAAAACGGGGCGGGCGGGTTGAGATCATTCCTTTGGTCAACGGCAAATCGACAAGCGGGTTGATAGAAAAAATTCTGGAAAAATATGGCGACTGAAAATGCCCGATAAAAAATATTCTTTTGCTCCGGCTGACCTGTCGAAAATAAAAACATATTCGATAAAAGAGCGCAAAAGCCTTGTGAACATGGACATGTTATCCAATGTTTCAGTTTACAAAAAAAGCGGAAAATTTTTGGATATTCTGCCGCAAGCTTTAAAAGCTGAAAGTTTAAAAGACATCGTGAGCGCGATTCGTTCTGCCAAACAAAACAGAAAGCCCGTGATGGTCGGGATGGGGGCGCACGTTATAAAGGTTGGGCTGGCACCGGTTATTATCGACCTTATGGAGCGCGGGTTCATAGACGCTATTGCGTTAAACGGCGCAGGCGCGGTGCATGATATGGAAATGGCGTTCCATGGCGAAACCAGTGAATCTGTTGCGGTCGAAATAAAAGAAGGAAGGTTTGGCACTGTGGACGAAACGGCTTCCCATCTGAACGGCGCGTTAAAAAAATATGCTGTTGGCGATGTTGGCATGGGCGAAGCCATAGGGCGTTATATAGAGGATAAAAAAATGCCTAACGCGGGCATTTCTATTCTTTCTGCCGGGTGGAGAATGAGAAAACCTGTTACGGTTCATTCAGCTATAGGAACCGACATCGTGCATATCCACCCTAGCGTGGATGGCGAAATTACCGGCCGTGCCACGTTGAACGATTTTAAACTTTTTACTGGCGTCGTTTCAGAGCTTGGTGGTGGCGGCGTGTATATGAACATAGGCTCCGCCGTTTTATTGCCGGAAGTTTTTATAAAGGCGCTCTCGGCGGCGCGAAATTTAGGTAGCGACGTTTCAGGTTTTACCACCGTTAACCTAGACATGATTCAGCACTATCGGCCCGCTGTGAACGTTGTTAACCGCCCGATACAAGGTGCCGGTAAAGGAATTGCGATAACAGGGCATCACGAGATAATGATCCCGCTTATATATCATCTTTTGCTGGATGAAGGGATCGATAGATAGGTGATACGTTTTTGCGTGTTAGGTTCCGGTTCATCCGGTAATTGTATTTATATCAGTAACGGCGACTCTGCCATTCTGCTCGACGCCGGTTTTTCCGGCAAAGAGATCATGAGCCGAATGAATGATGCCGGGCTCGACCCTGGCACGGTTCGCGCCGTTGTTGTGACGCACGAACATATAGACCATTCAAGGAGCGCCGGTATTATGTCGCGCAAACTAAAAATTCCGGTTTATATGAATGAAAAAACTCACGCGCGTGTAAGCAGGTCCATAGGCGTTCTGCATGAACTTGAGATTTTCGATGTTGGTGACGGGTTTGAAGTGGCGGGCCTTGTGGCGGAGTCTTTTGCCATTCCTCACGACGCGTCCGACCCTTGCGCTTTTCTGTTCAGATCCAACGGAACGAGGATGGCCGTGATAACCGATTCAGGTTCCATCAGCACGGTGATGGAGGATAAAGTGAGGGACGTTGATTACCTTGTTGTAGAAGCTAACCATAACCGCGAGATGTTAATGGCAGGGCCGTATCCTTGGGAATTAAAGCAGAGGGTGTCGTCTCGCATGGGGCATTTGTCTAACGAGCAGTGCGCAGAGTTTTTAAAAAACGCGATTTCGCCAAAATTGCAGGGGGTGACGTTTGCGCACCTGTCGGAAACCAATAATAATCCGCATCTTGTAAGGCAGATGGCGGAAGATGAGCTTTCCGGCCATAATATAGAATTCAGAATCGCGGCGCAGAGCAGGCCAGAAAAAGTTGTGGTAATTGAATAACTTTTTACTTTTCGTGAGCTAATTCAGGTTGTGCCTAATAGAGGCAGTTATTAAACCGCAAGGAGATATAGAAGAGTGATACCGAGATATACGAGGCCTGAGATGGAACGGGTCTGGACGCAGGAGAACAAGTTTGCCACATGGCTGAAAATCGAGATTTTTGCATGTGAAGCGTGGGCGGAGAAGGGAGTTGTTCCTAAAGACGCTCTTGAGGTGATAAAGAAAAAAGCCGCGTTTAAGGTGGAGCGTATAGACGAAATCGAAGCCGAGACAAGGCATGACGTTATCGCCTTTTTAACGTGTGTGGCTGAAAACGTGGGGCCGGAATCAAGGTTCATACATCTGGGGCTAACGTCGTCCGATATTGTGGATACGGCGCTCTGCTCTCTTATGGTTGAAGCGGGGCAGATAATACTTAAAGATATCGACAAAGTTTTATCGGCGTTAAAAAAACGGGCTTTTGAACATAAAAACACGGTCTGCGTAGGGCGGTCTCATGGAATTCATGGCGAGCCGACCACCTTTGGTCTCAAGATGGCTCTTTATTATGCCGAGATGGAGCGCAATCGCGAACGGATGGAGCGGTCGATAGAAACAATAGGCGTTGGCAACCTCTCAGGCGCCGTTGGCACGTTCGGGAACATCGACCCGTTTGTAGAGGAGTATGTATGCAAAAAAATGGGGCTAAAACCTGCACCGATATCGACGCAGGTAATACAGCGCGACAGACACGCGGAGTATATGTCTACACTCGCCATAATGGCGGCTACGGTTGAAAAAATAGCGGTAGAGCTGCGGCATCTGCAAAGAACGGAAGTACTGGAAGCTGAAGAAAAGTTCCACGAAGGCCAAAAGGGGTCTTCCGCCATGCCGCATAAACGTAACCCCATAACGGCTGAAAACCTCACGGGGCTTGCCCGTATCGTGAAAGGGCATGTTATCTCTGCACTCGACAACGTGGCTCTGTGGCATGAACGAGATATTTCCCACTCGTCGGTTGAACGGGTAACTATTCCTGATTCAACCATATTAATTAACACCATGTTAAACAAGCTTGCAAAACTCGTGGAGGAGCTTACCGTATACCCCGATAACATGAAGAAAAACCTTGAGATAACGAACGGGCTGATTTTTTCGCAAAAAGTTTTGCTTGATCTTATTGAAAAAGGGATGCTTCGCGAAGACGCTTATAAAGCCGTTCAAAAGGCGGCGATGCTCTGCTGGCGCGAGAAAAAACCGTTTCTTGACCTTTTAATGGAAGAGCCGGAAATAAACAAGACGCTTAGCCGGGAACATGTTGAACAATCGTTTGACATGGCCTATTATCTGAGGAACGTAGACTTTATATTTGACCGTGTTTTTAAGGGCTGAAACGAAATGAGTGAAGGGGCCAAAGTGATAGAACGGCGCGACCAGATACACGAGGGAAAAGCTAAAATTATCTATGCTACGTCTGACCCTCAAAAGCTTATTCAATATTTTAAAGATGACGCCACGGCGTTTAACGGCAAGAAAAAAGGGACCATCGAAAATAAGGGAGAGGTTAACCAGGCCATCTCCGCACACATCTTCAAGTTGATTGAAAAAGATGGTGTGGCTACTCATTATGTAGACACGTTAAGCGACCGCGAGATGCTTATAAAAAAGGTGGAGATAATTCCTGTGGAGGTGGTCGTCCGTAACGTCATTGCCGGTTCTTTGGCAAAACGGATGGGGCGCGAGGAGGGCGAAGTTCTGCCTGAAACGCTTGTTGAATATTACTATAAGGACGATGATTTGAACGACCCTATGATAAACACGAATCATGTTCGGGTTTTTGGTATGGCAACTGATGACGAAATGGCCTTTATCGAACTAGAAGCGCTTAAGATAAACAAGTGGCTTGTTTCGTTTTTCGATAAAATGGGTATACAGCTTGTTGATTACAAGCTTGAGTTTGGCAGAAGTCCTGAAGGCATTTTGCTGGCAGACGAAATAAGCCCGGACGGTTGCAGATTGTGGGACAAACAGACGGGCGAGAAGATGGATAAAGACAGGTTCCGCCGTGACTTGGGCAGGCTCGAAGAAGTTTACGAAGAGATGCGTGCCAGAGTTTTGGCCACTACATAGTTTTTATTCTGTAATTATAAAGGTGATCTATGAGTTCTCTCGATCCTTACTATGTGCGCCATGAAGAAGTGATAAACCATTTGGCTGAAGCCGCCGAACAGGTTCCGCAAGATAAAGTCATGTGGAAGCCGAGCGAGAAATCTCTGTCGTGGCTTCCTCTTATACATCACACCAGCATACACAGAGGTGTTGTTCTTAACCTTTTAAAGGATGAGCCATTCGATTGCCCCGGCTGTTATTTCGAACCGTCAAACTATGCAAAGTCCGGGGCCGAGTCGGCGCAGATCATGCGCAAAACATGGGAAGACCTTAAAAGTTTTTTAAAATCGCAACCGGACGACTATGCGAAAACAGTGATTGAAAAAAGCCCGTGGACAGGAAAACCTGTAACCGTGGAACAAATTGCATGGTGGCTGTATGAAGAAAGCGTTCATCACCGTGGACAAGCTTGGGTTTATGCCAGAATGAACGGGCTCATTCCACCCACTATATGGGGAACAGAGGATTTAAAATGAAAGCTAGCATAACGGTTACGTTAAGAAATGGCATTTTAGACCCGCAGGGGAGTGCCGTTATGAACGCGCTTAACTCTATGGATACGGGTGGTGTGAAAAATGTGAGAATAGGGAAACTTATAGAAATAGAAATAGACGAGAGCGACCCTGCCGTTGCAAAAGAAACGTTAGCTAAAATGTGCGACCGTTTGCTGGCGAACCCCGTGATGGAAAACTACCATATCGAACTTCAAACGAGTTAACGTGTTATGGCTATCGATTACGAATACATTAAAACTATAATGTGCGAGGTTCCGCCGTGGCTTAAGCAGGCTCGAAGACGTTTACGAAGAGATGCGAACTCGCGTCTTGGCTACTATATAAAACAAATTACCCCTGTAATGAGGTGAAAATATGAGTATTCTTGATCCTTACTATCTAAAACAAGAAGAAGTGGTAAATCATCTAGCCCAAGCTGCTGAACAGATTCCTGAGGACAAGATCATGTGGAAACCGACCGAAAAGGCCCTGACGTGGCTTTTTCTTATACACCATACGAGTACACACAGAGATCTGTTTCTCAAGCTTTTTAAGGGTGAGTCCATAGATTTCCCCGGCTGTTACCGAGACCCGGCTAACCAAGCCAGGTCCGGGGCCGAGTCGGCGCAGATCATGCGCAAAACATGGGAAGACCTTAAAAGTTTTTTGCAGTCGCAACCGGACGACTATGCAAAAACAGTGATTGAAAAACCTCCATGGGGCGGACCTCCTATGACCGTTGAGCAGCTTGTATGGTGGACGTACGAGGAGAATGTCCATCACCGTGGACAAGCTTGGGTTTATGCCAGAATGAACGGGCTCATTCCACCCACTATATGGGGAACAGAGGATTTAAAATGAAAGCTAGCATAACGGTTACGTTAAGAAATGGTATTTTAGACCCGCAGGGAAGCGCTGTATGAACGCGTTAAACTCTATGGCTACGGGTGGTGTGAAAAATGTAAGGATAGGGAAACTTATAGAAATAGAAATAGACGAGAGCGACCCTGCCGTTGCAAAAGAAACGTTAGCTAAAATGTGCGACCGTTTGCTGGCGAACCCCGTGATGGAAAACTACCATATCGAACTTCAAACGAGTTAACGTGTTATGGCTATCGATTACGAATACATTAAAACTATAATGTGCGAGGTTCCGCAGTTTGACCAACTGACGCCTGAGGAGCTTGATACGTTAAGCAAACATGTGACCCACAGGAACGTTCCGGCTGGCACGGTTTTGTGCAAGGAAGGTAGCCTGGGCGATTCGCTCTATTATGTGGTGGACGGCAAAATAGAAATCCGCAAAGAATCTGTAGACGGCAGGCAAACCGTGTTGGCAAGGTTTAACAAGGGCGGCTCTGTTGGCGAGATGAGCCTTGTGGAGAATTCGCCAAGGTCTGCCACCGCTACTGCCGTGGAAGACGCGGAGCTTTTGATATTAAGAAAAGACAGCTTTGAGAAGATACTTGAATCTGCGCCGCATATCGGAATAAAAATTTTAAAAAATATTTCCTTGTCACTTTCCACCCGCTTGCGCCATACGTCTGGGCGGTTTGCGGATATTTTTAAATAAATTATGCGTGTTGCTGTTATTGTTTTCCCCGGCTCCAATTGCGATCATGATTGTTATCATGCGGTAAAGCATGTTTTAGGTTGTGAAACCGACTTTGTGTGGCATAAGGAGAGGGAGCTTTCAGGTTACGACCTTGTTATAGTCCCCGGCGGGTTTTCTTATGGCGACTATCTGCGTGCAGGGTCTATAGCGCGTTTCTCGCCCGTGATGGATGCCGTTACCGCCCATGCCAAAAGGGGCGGTTATCTGCTTGGCATATGCAACGGGTTTCAGATTTTAACCGAGGCCGGGCTTTTGCCGGGAGCCTTGGCCCAAAACGTTTCTATGAAATTTATCTGCAAGAATACGCCGTTACGCGTTGAAACTGAAAACTCCTACCTTACGGGTGGTCTTAAAAAGGGGGATATCATAAATGTTCCTGTGGCCCATATGGATGGCAGATATATCGCGGACGATAAAACCCTTGATACTTTGCAGAGTGACGATCGCGTTTTGTTCAGATATTGCGACGAACTGGGTGCCGTAACGGACGATGCCAACCCTAACGGTTCGGCAAGAAACATAGCTGGCATATTAAACGCTGAAAAAAACGTGGCCGGAATGATGCCGCATCCTGAGCGTGTGTGTGAAGAATCCTTAGGCGGCGTAGACGGGCTTTTGCTTTTCAAGGCTGTGCTAAACGCCATAACTTCTGGCAAACCTGCCGTATAAACGCGCTGTAAAAGTCTTTTGTTTTGCATGTTTTTTCATGCGCTCCGGCGTGATATAATCTTTTTCTGGTAACGCTATAAGTTTGATTATTAAGGCGTGATGAATAAGAACCGGAAACATTATGAACAACACCGTTATAAAATTTGATGTGTTTCATGGCCGATGCGCCAAGTGCGACGCCCCTGTCTATTTTTCGAGCATTATAGATTGGGAAGGGAACAAAGTCACCGCGTTTCATTGCTGGAACGGTCACTATGAACATATAGAAATAGATACTTTCGACCTCTCTGATGTAAAGGACGATTTAACGCCCGAACATATAGAGGAAATTCTTCCCTTTGTCGGTTTTATCCGCGTTGAAGGCAAGAGAGACGAAAAGTAGCCTTTTCCTTTCGTTTTGAGGCTTGGTGGTGACGGACAACGCAAAAAACAGGCTTGAGAAACTAAAAGTAGAAATTCGCCGTCACGAGCGCCTCTACTATGTATCAGATAACCCTGAGATATCCGATGCCGAGTTCGACGCTCTCATGCGCGAGCTTATTACGCTTGAAAAGGCAAACCCCTCTTTAGTCACGCCAGATTCGCCCACTCAAAGGGTTGGCGGTGCTCCGGCCCCTGAACTTGCCACGGTAACGCATAACGTAAACTCGCCCATGCTATCGCTTGATAACGCGTATAGCGACGAAGAGCTGGAGAAGTTTCATGAACGCGTGGTGAAAAATCTTGGCGATGAAAATTTAAAATACGCGGTAGAACCTAAACTTGACGGGCTTGGTGCCTCCCTCATATATGAAAACGGCTCTCTTGTAACAGGTGCGACACGGGGTGACGGCGTTACGGGAGAGGATGTAACCGCAAACGTTAAAACCATCAAAACCGTTCCGCTAAAAGTTGATGTTCCAAAAGGGATGGAACGGTTTGAAGTTCGTGGCGAAGTTTATATGCCTCGCGGAGCTTTTGAACGCTTGAACTCGGAGCGAGAGGCTGAAGGGGGCAATCTTTTTGCAAACCCCAGGAACGCCGCCGCAGGGTCTTTACGGCTTCTCGATTCATCCGTAACTGCGTCACGTTCACTCGAAATGATTGTGTATGCCCTGATTGTGACCGATAGCGCTGGCAAACCAAAACTGATACCGGGGGCCGATTCGCACCACACTGCAATGGAACTTTTGCGCAAGCTTGGTTTTAAAACTCCGGATGTCAACATTGTGAAAAATATGGCGGAGGTGAAAAAGATTATTGCCTCGTATGACAAGAAAAGGGAAAAGCTGGGCTATGATATCGACGGGATGGTGATAAAGGTAGATTCATTCAGGCAGAGGGACGAGCTTGGTTCAACCAGCAAATTCCCGCGATGGGCGATAGCTTTTAAATATCCGGCGCAACAGGTTACGACAAAACTTTTAAGCATAGAAACGCAAGTAGGCAGAACCGGTGCCATAACGCCTGTGGCTAATCTTGAGCCTGTCACAGTTGGTGGCTCTAAAGTTTCCCGTGCGACTTTGCATAACGAAGACGAGATAAAAAGAAAAGATATTCGGGCTGGCGATACGGTGCTCATAGAAAAAGGGGGCGAGGTCATACCGAAAGTCGTGAAGGTTATCAAGAGCAAAAGAACGGGTGCCGAGAAAAAATTTGTAATGCCAAGAAAATGCCCTGCGTGCGGTGCCGATATTTTCAGGCCGGAAGGTGAGGCTGTGGCGCGTTGTTCAGGCTCTGCCTGCCCTGCCCAGTTAAAAGAAAAATTAAAACATTTCACCGCACGCACAGCAATGGATATAGATAACGTGGGCCCCGCCCTGATAGACCAGTTACTTGAGAAAAAACTTGTTTCCGACCCTGCCGATCTTTACTACATAGGGCATCAAGACGTTATGCGTCTTGAACGTATGGCAGATAAATCGGCAACAAACGTAGTAGATTCCATTGGGAAAAGTAAAGAGCAACCGTTTGGCAAGGTTTTGTTTGCGATGGGAATACGTTACGTTGGAGCGCGTGTGGCAAAAGTGTTGGCGCAAAATTTTAAGGATATAGACAAGCTTATGGTGGCGACACCTGAAGAACTCGAAAAAATACATGAAATAGGGCCACGCGTTGCAGAAAGTGTTTCTGTTTTCTTTTCACAAAAAGCTAATCGTGACTTGGTTGAGAAACTGCGCCATGCAGGCGTGAATTTAAAAGCGGGTGACGAGGTGGCGGTTTCTCAAACGCTTGCTGGAAAACAATTTGTGTTAACAGGAACTTTGCAAACAATGACAAGGCTCACGGCAAAGGAGAAAATAGAATCGCAAGGAGGGCGTGTTACATCGTCGGTTACGAAAAAAACCGACTATCTGGTTGAAGGCGCCGACCCCGGTTCCAAGTCGAAAAAAGCAAAGGAACTTGGCGTCAAAATTATAGACGAGGCCGCTTTTAAAAAAATGGCAGGATAGACGCTTACATATCTTCCTGGGCCTGTAGCGATATATAGCTCCGCAGGGCGGGAATGTTGTACCTGTCGATAAGGTCCAAAAAGCGCGGTTCCACCTGATTGTTGGTTCCAAGGTCGTCAAATTGGCGCACACCGCTGTCATGTTCGCCTAAGTAGTATGGCATTATCTTCGTTCCACCGCCGTCAAACGCGTCGTAAAGTATAAACGCTTTTAGATACGCTATGGCACATTCGATATAAAGTGGCCTTATACCGCGCAGATACCTGCTGAAAGGCTCGCTTATTACCCGTTTTGTTTCGGTTTCAACAAGGCCATGTTCCATCATCTGGTTTTTAAAGTGCAGGGCCGCGTCTACTCGCTCCGGCAAAAAACTTGCGCGGGCCTTGCGCTCATATCCTTCTGCCACAACGATGAGCGCATGATCGGTTTCGTTAAGCCTCTTTGCTATATCGTCCAGAATATTAGTTGAAAATTTGAACCCTGGGAGGACTATAAGGTGGGCACGCGCTGAGGCACCGGCCATTAGCGCATGTTTGCCGGAGTCTCGCCCCATCATTTCGAGTATGTAAATTCTTTTATGGGTAAAAGCGTCATCAAAAAGACTGCGTGCGATTTTTGCGCCTTCCTCGGCCCCGGTAAGATAACCTACCGCTATATCGCCTAAAATATCGCTATCTATCGAGACGTTAATAAAACCTGTTTGAACGTTTGGCAACAGCTCGTCCAGCGCTTTTATACCCATCATCGTTCCGTTGCCTCCAACGCCGATAAGGTGGGTGAACCCTAATTCTTCTATAAACTCCGCCGCTGTTTTTTGTTTTTCCTCGCTTGCGAAATCAGGATATCGTTCAGACCGGAATTCCGAGCCGGGCCTGTCTATGGCTCTGTACATCGACCGCGTGGGAATGCCTTGCGAGTTTAACTTAAAGCTTTGCCGCCGGCTCATAACGAGGCGTATGAGGCGCTCGTCTGATATGTTGTCACCGGTAAGCGACCTAAACCCCTCAAACGCCGTGAATATTTCGTAGCCTCTTTTGTCACCCTCTTCGGTAAGCGAGGTGGCCACGGCGGAATAGCCGGGTGCGTTTCCTCCGTCGAATACGAGGAGCAGTCTTTTGTTATAGTGGTTCATGGTAGTAAAGGCCCGCCAAAATAGGTTTTTCCGTATTTTACAACATCATGAGCCGTTAAAAGGCATTTTATCAGCGGGTGGCGCGATAAAATGCTAAAATCTCCAGCTTTTGGATAACAGACTTTAATTGACAATGAAAATACGTAACTTTTCGATAATCGCACACATCGACCATGGCAAGTCGACACTGGCAGACAGGCTCCTTGAAATCACCGGGGCCGTATCCGACCGGGACATGAAAGCCCAAACGCTTGATACCATGGATATCGAGCGCGAGCGCGGTATAACCATAAAGGCGCAAACGGCAAGGCTCAACTATAAGGCGAAAGATGGTGAGGAGTATGTTTTAAACCTCATAGACACGCCGGGGCATGTCGATTTCTCTTACGAAGTGTCACGCAGTCTTTCGGCTTGCGAAGGGGTTTTGCTTATCGTAGACGCCGCACAGGGGATAGAGGCGCAAACGCTTGCCAACGTCCATCTGGCGTTGGAACACGATCTTGTGATTATTCCTGTCATAAACAAAATAGATCTCCCCTCCGCCGACGTAGACGGAGTGGCACAGCAGATAGAAGACGTTATCGGCATACCTGTTGACGAAGTGCTTCCCATCTCGGCCAAAACCGGTGTTGGCGTGCCAGATATTCTAGAAGCGATTGTGGAGCGGATACCTGAACCTGCGCGTGATATTAGCTTGCCTCCGAGGGGGCTTATTGTTGATTCATGGTACGACCAATACAGGGGTGTTGTGGCGCTCGTTCGCATGATGGATGGCGTTTTAGAGCATAAGCAAGGCATAAAGTTCATGGCGACCGGTGCTGAATATACGATAGACGAGATGGGGGTTTTTACCCCTAAAGAAACTCCGGTTAATAAACTGGAAGCTGGCGAAGCCGGCTTTATTACGGCGTCTATAAGGAACATTGAAGATGCTAAAATAGGCGACACCGTTACGTTAGCCAGAGGTGGTGCGAAAGAGGTGCTACCAGGGTTTAAAGAAGTAAAGCCTATGGTTTTTTCAGGCCTTTACCCAACCGATAGCGACGATTACGAGCAATTGCGCGACGCTCTGGCGAAGCTTAGGTTAAACGATAGCTCCTTTGTTTATGAGCCTGAAAACTCTATGGCGTTAGGTTTTGGTTTTCGTTGCGGGTTTTTAGGATTACTGCACATGGGCATAATCCGTGAGCGGTTGGAGCGCGAGTTTGACCTGGCGCTTATATCAACCGCCCCCACCGTTATATATCGTGTAACGCTAACCAACGGCGAAGTTGTGGAGGTGGATAACCCGGCAGACATGCCCGGGCCCGGCGACAGGTTAAGCGTGGCCGAGCCTATGATAGAAACGACTATAATCACGCCAGACGAATATACGGGGGCCGTTATGACGCTGGCTCGCGAGAGGCGCGGCTCGCAGAAAAAAATGGAATATATAACGCCAGAGAGAGTGTCGCTTATCTTCCACCTTCCATTAAACGAGGTGGTGCTTGATTTTTATGACAGGCTTAAATCTATCACTCGCGGTTATGCTTCTATGGATTATGAGCTTTCAGGATATCGCGAAGCCAGCCTCGTTAAGCTCGATCTTTTAATAAACGGGCAGGCGGTGGATACGTTATCAACGATAGTGCATAAGGACAAATCGCAAGCCATAGGAATGGAACTTGCCTCCCGCATGAAGGAGCTTATACCAAGGCAGATGTTCGAGGTTGCGATACAGGCGGCGGTTGGTAGCAAGGTAATAAGCAGGACGACCATTAAGGCGCTTCGCAAAAATGTGCTTGCAAAATGTTATGGTGGCGATATAACAAGAAAACGTAAACTGCTTGAAAAACAGAAAAAAGGTAAAAAGAGGATGAAAACCGTGGGCAAGGTCGAAATACCACAGGAAGCTTTCCTCGCCATGCTAAGGACGGATAAATAATGGACAGGGTTATGCAAAAAGACGAAGCGGGGGAACAGAGCATCTGGAAAGAGTATTTAAAGGCGGCTGTGGTTGCCATTGTTCTTGCCTTGTGTATACGCACATATGTGGTTCAGGCGTTCAAAATTCCGTCTGAATCGATGCTTCAAACTTTGCAGGTGGGTGACCATCTTCTTGTAAATAAACTTGTTTACAGGCTCCATGCGCCTGAGCGGGGCGACATTATCGTCTTTCAATATCCGCTCGATAAAAGTCGCGATTTCGTAAAGCGCGTTGTTGGCCTGCCGGGCGATAAACTGGCAATGGAGGGGAATACCGTTTATATAAACGGAGAACCGCTGGTTGAACCTTACGCGATATATCAGGGCGTTTCGCCTTATGGGAAATTCGGGCCGATAACGGTGCCAGAAGGAAAGCTTTTTATGATGGGCGATAACAGAAACAACAGCCAGGACTCGCGTGTTTGGGGCACGCTGGACGTTAACCTTATTCACGGCAAGGCGTTTATCGTTCACTGGGCGTGGAAAGACCACACATGGGGTATCCGCTGGAACAGAATTGGCAAATTACTTTCGGTGTATGGCGATTAGCTGAAAAACGTTTGCGCTTTGTAACCGTTCTGTTGTTGCTTCAGGCTAGGGGAATTTTTTTTCCGCTATCTGCGCCGCCAGGTTCTCTGCCGCCTGTTTGATTATTGCGAATGTTTCCTTAAAACCGTCCGGGTTCCCACCGTACGGGTCGTCAATTTCGTCGGTTTCCAGATCTTGCGCGAAGTCCCCCATTAGCAAAACTTTTTCAGACGCTTCAGGTGCCAGTGAAAGAGCGGCGTATAAATGGGCCCTCTCCATCACAAGAACCATTTCAGCTTCGTTGATAGCTTCTTTCGTAAGTGGGCTAGTGCGGTGAGCGCTAATATCGAGCCCGTGCGCTTTCATCTCCTGCACCGCCATTTGTGCGGGCGGATAACCGTCGCGGGCTATTACGCCGGCTGACTCGACCAAAATATTATCTTCGCCACGGTCGGCAAGCGCTTTTTGCAATAAACTCTCGCCCATGGGCGATCTGCAAAGGTTGCCGGTGCAAACGACAAGGATTTTGCGCATGGTCTTAAACCCCGTCGAGCCTTTTGTCGAAAGTTTCAAGGTCGTCATAGGGCCCTAGCGCCGCTAAACGCACTTGGGACGGATCAAGATATTTTTTTGCCACGGCGTTAGCCTGCTCTAACGTTACGGCGTCGATTTCCGCCGTTATTTCCTCTGGTGTTTTAATTTTGCCGTGTAATGTTTCGTGTCCTGCGTAAAGGCCGGCTACGCTCATGGAGTTTTCAAGAGCCAGGTCGTTTCGTCCTTTTATGTTGTCTCTGCTCTTTATAAACTCGTCTTCCGTTATTCCTTCTTCCGCCGCCTTTATTATTTCATCCATCACACATGCGATGGCGTCTCCTAACTTGGCCACGTTTATTCCGGCTGAAACTTTTAAAGCGCCGGTGTCTACATATGTGCTTCTTGCCGAGCGGATATAGTAAGCCAGCCCGCGCCTCTCCCTTATCTGATAAAAAAGGCGCGACGACATCGTGCCGCCCAGTGCGTTGTTAAAAATTTTGAGCGCCGCCTGGTCTTCATGCTCATCACCCGGAATAGGGAAACCTAAAGTAAAGTGGGCCTGTTCGATATCTCTTTTACGAAGAGTGCTTCTTTTGCCTTCAAGCTTTTTAAAAGGGGTTGCCGACATTCTGGTGCCATGGTTTTCAAAAGTAAAAAACTGTTCTGCCATGGCAATGTTTTCTTCGTGGGTTATGCCGCCTGCGGCAACCAGAACGCAGTTCGCCGCAGAGTAATGGCGATCTTTATATTCGATAAAGTCTTTGCGGTTAACAGATTGTATAACGCTCTCCGGCCCGGCAATGTCCCACCCCAGCGGTTGGTCGCCATAAAAATGTTCTTTAAAATCCATCTGCACCCGGCTCATCGGGTCGTCGTTATACATTCTTATTTCTTCTATGATAACGCCACGTTCACGGTCTATTTCCTCTTGCTCGAACTTTGAGTTTAAAAGCATGTCGGAGACGACGTCGTAGGCCACTTTCTTTTTTTTGGCCGAGAGTTTGACAAAATAACCAACGCGTTCCTCGCCTGTAAAGGCGTTAAACGAGCCGCCGACGGAATCTATGGCGGAGGCCACTTCCATTGCGTTTGTATGGCGTTTTGCCCCTTTAAAGAACATATGCTCCATAAAATGGGATATTCCGTTTACCCGTCGCTCCTCGTGCCTGCTTCCTGCCGCCGCCATTATCATTATGGTTACAGATTTTGTAGGATATGTAGGGACGGTTATCACTCGCAAACCGTTTTGCAGGGTATCTTTTGAAAAATCACTTTCAGAATTCAACTTGTTCTTTATCGGATCCAACTTAGTCTCCATAGCATATTTGCAGAAAAATTATTATCCTTTGATTGTACCCTGATATTTTGGCAGGTTACCTTTAAAATCGATGAAAAGCTTTATGTAGGTTAAAATACGGCATTGCTGATTACTTAGGAGATTTAACCTCTTGTCAAAACTAACAGTTATAGAGAACTTAGCGTTTACCATAGACCCTCTTCGCGTTATGCGTGAGATGAAAATACCTCATGCTAAAACCCTTGACGATCTTGATGAAAAGCCGCTTGCCGATTCTATAAAAAAAGCGATAGACCGTGGCTATTCGCTTATTCATGGCAAGGGTATATACAAAACATTTTCACTCTCCCGCGTTACGGCAGACGTTGTGGAGGGTGACGAGACTGGCGATCTTTTTAAAGGTGCCGGCATGGTTAAACTTTTGGGTGAATGTGATTTTGCATCGCTACTGGCATGCACCATTGGGCCATCCCTTGAAGCCGAAGTTGAAAAACTGCAGGGCGAAGAAGAAGTAACCGACGCCTTCGCGCTGGAGATGGTTGGTGGCTGGATGGCGGATTATATGGCCGATCGTGTGGACGAGCGAATTGAACGGGAGATAAAACGAAAAGGTTATGAGCGCACCATGCGTTTCTCGCCAGGATATGGCGATTGGGAGCTTGATAACCAGCCGCAGTTATTAGGGCTTCTGGAAGCTGAGAAAATAGGTATAAAGTTAACCGAAACGAATATCATGATACCGCGCAAGTCTGTTTCAGCTGTCATTGGGTGGAAACGCCCTTCTGCCTGAGGTTGTGCGGTATTTTAGTGGAAATGTTATATTTTATGAGCCGTTGTGGCTTGAATGTGCTGTGGCAAACTTATTTAGCGTGGTGAAAAAAAATGTCGCTTTTAGCCGATCTTGAAAAAAGAATAGTTATCCTGGACGGTTCCATGGGGGCGCTCTTGCAAAATAGAGGCCTCCCCGCAGGTCATGCTCCCGACCTTTGGAACCTTGAAAACCCTGATCCCATAATTGCGGCCCATAGGGAATATGCAGACGCGGGCGCCGATATTGTGTTAACCAACACTTTTGGCGCAAGCAGATTACGGCTCGCCGAATATAACGCTGAAGACAAACTGAAAGACATCAACAAGGCGGCGGTAGCGATCGCTCGTAAAGGGGCGCCTAACTGTTATGTAGCGGGCGACATCGGCCCGCTTGGCGGGATAATGGCTCCGGCGGGCGATATCTCTTTTGACGAAGCTATAAGCATCTTTATGGAGCAGGCTACTGTTTTCGTTGAAGAAGGGGTTGACCTTATCGCTATAGAAACGATGTTCGACCTTATGGAAATGAAGGCGGCCGTTATCGCTATAAACGAGGTGCGTGGAGGTATACCAATCCTCGCCTCCATGACATACGGCCCGGACGGCGTGACAGACACCGGCACAGACCCTGTGAACGCCGCCGTTACGCTAGAAGCGCTTGATGTAGACATTATAGCGGTTAACTGCTCTGTTGGGCCCGAGCCTATGGTTGCTATCGTTGAAAGGCTCGCAACGGCTACCGAGATGTATGTCGCCGTAGAGCCTAATGCCGGCCTGCCCGTTAACCGTGGCGGTAAAACCGTGTTCGAAATGCCAATGGCCGAGCTTGCCTCTTACGGGGAAAAATTTGTAAACGCGGGTGCTAACATCGTTGGCGGTTGTTGCGGCTCTACGCCTGAGTATATAAGGATGATCGCAAACACCTTAAAGGATGAAAAACCGCGAGCGCGAACTGTGTGGAAAGGTTTGTCGTTTACAAGCAGAATGGTCGCCCTTCAGGTGGGTGACGGCCAGCCGTTCGTGAAAATTGGCGAGAAGATAAACCCGACGGGGCGTAAAAAGTTTGCCGAGTCTATAAAAAACGGACGTGTAGACATGGTTGTGGCCGACGCAAGAAAACAGTATGAGATGGGAGCGCTGGCGCTTGACGTTAACGTTGGTGTGCCGCTTGTAGACGAGGCAAAAGCGATGGAGCGGGCCGTTACCGCCATTCAGAACGTGGTTCCCGTTCCGCTTGTGATAGACAGCTCGTATAGTTCGGCCCTTGAAGCCGGTTTAAAAGTTTATCCGGGGCGTGCGCTTATAAACTCTATAAATGGCGAGAAGGAGCGGCTAGAGGAAGTTGGCCCGCTTGTAAAAAAATATGGCGCATCGGTTATTGCGCTTTTAGCGGGTGACGATATACCTGAAAAAGCGCGTGACAGGGTGAAAATTGCGGGCGATATCTTGCGCTATCTTGAAGGGCTTGGCGTTCCTAAAGAACGTGTGGTTTTCGACTGTTTGGCCCTCGTTGTTTCTGCCATGCAAAACGGCGCTCGTGAAACGCTGGAAACTATAAGACTCGTTAAAAGCGAATATGGTTGCGCCACGGTGGCAGGCATCTCCAATGTTTCTTTCGGTTTGCCGCAACGCAAGGCCATTAATAACTCGTTCCTCGCCATGGCGATGGGTGCGGGGCTTGACTCAGCGATCGTAAACCCTTACGACGAGGAAATGACCAGAACCGTATCAGCCGCTTCGCTTTTTTGCGGACGTGACCACGAGTGTCGTACATACATAGATATGATGGAGGAAAAAGCTGAAGGTGATAAAGCCAGGGAAGCGAGCGGGCCAAAAACTATACTTGAAAAAATAAACGCCGCCATAGTGGAAGGCGATAAGGATTCTATCGCCGCGCTCACGCAACAGAGTCTCGACGAAGGCAACGATGCCATGAGCGTTTTTGTAGACACTATGACGCCTGCCATACGGCATTTGGGTGTTCTTTTCGCACAGCGCAAAAAGTTTATTCCGCACCTCGTAGCCGCGGCGGATACGATGAAACGTGGTGTTGCCGTACTCGACCCTATCTTAAAAGCGGGCGGATCGACCGCTCAAAGCAAGGGGACGGTTATTTTTGCCACGGTTAAAGGGGATATTCACGATATCGGCAAGAATATATGCGTTATAATGCTCTCGAATTTTGGGTTTAACGTAATCGACCTTGGCAAAAATGTTCCGGTTGAAGATATTTTATCTGCGGCAGAAGAGCATAATGCCGATGTAATAGGGCTTTCTGCGTTAATGACCACAACCATGATGCAAATGCAGGTGGTGGTAGACGAGGTGAGAAACAAAAAAATGCCACAAAAAATTATGGTGGGTGGTGCCGTGGTCACAAAAAGTTTTGCAAGCGAAATAGGGGCCGACGCATATGGCAAAGACGTGGGCGACGTCGTCTCGGTTACCGAGGATCTTGTTGCGGCTGTAAGAAACGAAGGAGTGAGGAATTGAAAAAGAGGCTTGGCGCGTTTTATGTTTTTGGGTTTCTTGCTTGCGTCCTTTTTCTTCAAGGGTGTTCCGAATTTACTGAATATCGCTTCTGGCAGGTCTATTCCATGACAGAGCCCGTTGCGTCGAGTTCAAAAGTGTTTAAAGACGATAACATCTCCGTCAGATTTTGGCTGGACGAGAAAAAGATACACTTTCAGCTCAAAAACCTGACCGACGGGCCGATTAACATAAACTGGGCCAAGGCGTCTTTTATAAATATCGACGGGGCTTCACATCCTCTTGCCAACTCATCTTCCATTTTTACAGATAAACGAAACGACCCGGACCCATCCGAGCTTGGGGCGGGCGAGGTTGTAACCGATTTTATCGCTCCTGTAGACAACGTAAAAAAGCTTGAAGAATGGACATGGTACGTCTACCCCATGTTTAACCTGAAAGACGAACGAGCTTATGAAAACAGGGGCAAGACGTTAGGTGTGAATTTGCCAATACAGGCGAATGAGAAGTGGAAGGTGTATGCCTTCAGGTTCAAGGTTACGAGTGTGATTCCGTCATTGCAACACGCTCATTGATTAAAGCAATATGACCGGGGGGGCTGTTTGCCGGGGCCGCGCGCTTGCCGAATTGGTTAGCTTCTGACAAATGAACCCGGCTAGATAGCGACGTCTACCGTGCCGCCTATTTCCCTGTCTGCCACAGGTTTGTTCTGTGCCGCAGAGTCTGCCCGCTCTTGCGCCCTCACCTGCGCTTTGTCGTTTGGTTGAGGTGTTTGCTGTTGCGTTGGTTTCGCCGGGGGCCTGGCTTCTACTTCCTCTACTCCGGCTTCGGCGGCATTTTCAAACGCCTGTTCCTGCTCTCTTTGTGCTACGGCGGTTTCTATGGTGTCTCTAACTGCTGTAGTGGAATCAGGAGGTGCCACTGCCGCATCAGGGGGAGTTCCCTGGTCTGCGGCCTGAACTGGAGCTTCAGTAGGCGGAGGAGCCTGTGGTTGTACTTCCGGTAGTGGGTTAAGGTTCTCTCTGGTTGTTGTGGCGGTCGCTTCCCCTGATGATATGTCGTTAGTTTTGGGTTGGGATGGCGGCTCTTCTTTTTCTACTACCAGTTTATCTTTGTGAAAAACTGCCGCTTCCGCCTGTGTCCTTTGCCCGATTTTATCTGCAACGGTTTCCTTTTTTATGGCGTCGCGTTGTTTCGGTTTGTCACTTTGCGTTCGTGTTTCCTCGGTTTTTGTGCGAGTTTCCGTAGGGGGTGCCGGTTGCGGGGTTGTGTTCAGAGCCGATGTCTCAGGCATAGACCGTCCTTTCGTACCACTTTGTATACACCTACATTATATTTTAATGACGACAAAGTGTCAATCAGCCGAATAACCGCTTTTAAAACAGGTATTTATTGTTCGTGCTAGTACCTGCCCGCCTTAAGTTTTTCGCCTGCGCCAATTTTTGCGGAGCGGTTATATTCCGCCATTGCCCGCACGAGCATATCATCTATCTGGGCTATCCTTTTTTTATTGGCCGGATGTGTGGACAAAAAATCAAAATCGCTCGATTTTTTTTCCTTTTTGCCCCAGCGTGAAAACCTTTGCCAAAACTTTTTAGCTTCTCTTGGATCATAGCCTGCTCTTGCCATGTAAAGTATTCCCAGATAGTCCGCTTCCAGCTCGTGGTTGCGGGAGAAAGGCAATGTGATGGCCACGGCTGAACCTATGCCATAGGCGGCTCTCATCGCTTGCCTGTCCGCCTCGTTCCGGGTTAAACCTTGTGCCAGAACTTCTCCCGCAATGGCGACTATAATCGATTGGCTCATCCGCTCGGCCCCGTGTCTTGCCACGGCATGGGCGATTTCGTGGCCTATGACTGCCGCCAAACCTGCTTCGTTTTTGGCTATAGGTAATATTCCCGTGTGTACCCCAACCTTGCCGCCCGGCAGACAATAGGCGTTCGGCGTTTTATTTTCCACAAGGTTAAACTCCCACTTGTATTGGGGCCTGTTCACAACTTTGGCGATTCTTCTGCCAACCCGGCGGATAATTTTTATGGCACGCTTGTCGGGAGATATCTTCGATTTTTTCAAAATATCTTTGTAAGCTTTCGTTCCCATAGAAAACTCTGTCCGCTGATCGAGCAAAATGAGTTGTGTGCGGTTGGTTTCAGGTACTGTTTCGCAAGAGGGAAGCAGGGCCAGAAATAGCGCAACAAACAGCAACGAAGGCTTAATTAGTTGTTTTGACAGGTATTTGAATTTATTCATGGTAATGGAACTCGTATATTAAGTATGTGCTGGCATATTAACCTGGAAAATAGGTATTTATGAGTATAAACATCTTTATGGCAGGTATCCAGATAGGATAAAATGTTCTTAATTAAAGTGTTTTTTTTAACAAAGGCATATTTTGAGCGCTTCACCGAAAAATTCTGAAAATGAGACAACCA
>UOGC01000081.1_pt1 | contig 25363 bp, 24 predicted proteins | sample 1988541 | NCBI WGS metagenome assembly UOGC01 (sample SAMEA4712194, study PRJEB27164) | hydrothermal vent metagenome | biome: marine basaltic hydrothermal vent biome; feature: marine hydrothermal vent; material: mineral | place: Pacific Ocean | collected 2011-06-14/2011-07-23 | depth 1689 m
CCTCGCTATATGTGATAGTGGGGAATGGCGTTTTTAGTTCTATCCCGGTGCTATCTTTAAAAATTCTGGCGATCATACCTTCAGATATCTCACGCACCATTTCTTCATCGATAAATGACATTTCCATGTCTATCTGTGTGAATTCAGGTTGCCTGTCTGCACGCAAATCTTCATCGCGGAAACAGCGGGCTATCTGATAATAACGATCCATACCGGCCACCATAAGCATTTGCTTGAAAAGCTGTGGCGACTGGGGGAGGGCGTAAAAATTACCGGCATTCAAGCGGCTCGGCACAAGATAGTCGCGTGCGCCTTCCGGTGTCGACCGTGTAAGAATAGGTGTTTCTACATCCAAAAAACCTTGTGAATCGAGATAATTCCTTGCGGACATTGTAACTTTATGCCGCAAAACAAGGTTATTCATTAGTGGCCCACGACGGATCTCCAGATATCTGTTTTTAAGCCGCATGGCCTCACCCGGAGTTTCGTCTTCATCAATAACGAAAGGAGGGGTTTTAGAGGTGTTTAATATTGTTGTTTCGTCCGTGTATACTTCAATAGCCCCTGTAGCAAGGTTTTCGTTCACCGTGCCTTCAGGCCTCGCGGAAACTTTTCCCTTCGCCATAATTACGAACTCTGAGCGCAGTGAATGTGCCAGGTCGTGGGCCGACGCGTCTATCTCAGGGTTTAGGACAACCTGCGTAATGCCATATCTATCCCAAAGGTCAACAAACACAAGGCCACCATGGTCACGCCGCCGCCTGACCCATCCTACCAATGTTACTTCACTCCCCACGTCGGAACTTCTAAGCTCTCCGCAGGTATGGGAACGGCGAAAACTATTTTTATCAGGCATGTTACAAAAAGCCTCTCCAAATCATGAAAAATAAGGCCCGAATTCTATCACATGAGAGGGGTATAGCAGGTAAATAAAGTAGTTGAGGGCTTTAAGTTCCATTAATCATCTTCAGCGGGCAATAGAATGGGGGCTCCCAATGGAAGCCATATGGTAAAAGCTGTTCCTTTGCCAACCGTAGATGTTACGTTTATTTCACCCGAATGGCTTTTAACAATTTTGTGAACAATAGGTAGCCCAAGCCCCGTTCCTGTACGTTTCGTAGTAAAAAATGGCTCAAAAATTCTCTCTATATGCTCAGGTTCGATTCCCTTGCCGGTATCCCTGATTGTTATACGCACATGATCCATGTGGGCATCTGTTTTTTTACCCCATTTGCGTGGAGCCTGGCGGCGGTCGTTAGGATTACTCGCTTTTACAGCTTCCACATAGATGGTGCCGCCATTTTCCATCGAGTCTGCTGAGTTTATTAAAAGGTTCCATATAATCTGGCGTGTTTTTTCATGGTCAACGTAAGCCACAAGGTCATTTTCAATATTTTCCTCTATTTCTAATTTTTCCCGGTATTCAGGATTAGACTTAAGAAGAAGCAAAGTTTCGCTTATGAGATTGCCTAAATCAACGTTTGCCAAAAACATTGTTTCTTTGGAAGCAAAATTCAAAAACTCGGTGATAATGCTATTTAACCGTTCGGCCTCCCTGATTATGATGTCCATAAGACGTTTGTCTGAACTTTCAAGTTTAGATGAAATATCGCTTCTTAACATCTGGATGGACCCGCTAAGAGAAGCTAACGGGTTTCTTATTTCATGAGCTATGCCGGCGGCCACACGGCCAAGGGAGGCCAGCCTTTCCGCTTCTGAAACCTGTTTTTCCATCTTTTTAAGGTTGGATATATCGTGAAAAGCCGCCACCGCACCATGCAGCTTGCCCCCTACGATAAATTTGCTAACGGACATTGTGAGGGAAATCTCCGTGCCGTCTTTTTTTGTATAAACCCAGTCAAATTGCCGCGTATGCCCATCCATCGAATGGAGATGTTTAAAAAATCTTGCAAGCCGTGGCAATTGGAGTGTCGTGTCTGTCTCGGCGTTTATAATATCGGAAGAATCTATTCCCAAAATTTGTGTCGCCGCAGGGTTGCTTGAAAGCACTTTTCCGGAAAGGTCTATGGCCAAAAAACCTGACCCCATATTTTCAAGAACGTTCTCGTGAAAAGCCTTGAGAAGGGTAAAATCTTTATCCTGCTGAATTAATTGGGCGTCCTTGCTCAATAGCATCTTTGCCATATGTCCGCTCAAATATGCGACAAGGTAGAAAACAGCCGTGTTTATTACGCCACGCATGAAAACAAATTCGAATTCAGATACGTCGTAGACCGGTGGAAATGTGTAGTAAGGCTCAAAAACTTTGTAATATTCAAGCAGTAACAACATGCAGTAGCTGACGCTTGAGAAGGTGGCCATTATGTAAACCGCCATTCGCGACAACAAAATGGAACTTGCGAATATTACGAGAATATAAAGCAGTGCAAACGGACTGTTAACCCCGCCTGTGCAAAAGATAATGGAGGTAATGAGCAAAAGATCAAGGTAGAGCTGAATAAAAACAAAAGTCCTGCTGTTTTTAACAAACCTCAGCGAAATCGCATAAATTATTGAAAGCAGATAGGCTGCGACTATGGTTACGGAGGCGGCAGATTCACCGGCAAGGTCTCCGTATTTGGACTGAAAAAAAACAACTAACCCCATAAAAAACGATACTACCGCCAGCCGTGCCGCAAGAAGGGTTCTTAAATATGATTGCGGCGTTGCCAAAGATGGCGCAGTAACATCTCTGGTTTCATCAGGGCTATGAGCCATGTTCATAAGTTATCAGGTGTGAAAACCAAGATTTGCGTTTACAGAAAGAGGACCGTAAGCTTTAAAACTTTCGTGTCGCCATAACCTTAAGATAAACTCCGGATGTTGTAACATCATTTCGAAACTTGTTTTTTCATTTTGTAAATGCAAGTTTCGAAAATTGCAATCAGGAGAACCCAATCCGAGTCGCATTGGGTTGTTGGTATCTTTCTTCTCAGCCAACAACGTCTCCCATTTTGAATATTGGCATATACATGGCCACAACAACAAAACCAACCACTACACCCAGGAAAACCATCAGCATAGGCTCTAGCATCGATGTAAGCCCGTCAACGGCGGTATCTACTTCCTGATCGTAAAAATCAGCAATTCTATTCATCATCTCGTCAAGGGCACCTGTTTGCTCGCCGACTTCTATCATCTGCACAACCATTGTAGGAAATACCCCCTGCTCTTTCAATGGGCCAGAAAGGCCCTTACCCTGCTTAATGTCGTCTATTACACCTAGCACCGCAAGTTCTATCACTTTTTGCCCGGCTGTTCTGGCTGTAATGTTAAGTCCTTCTATAATCGGAACACCGGATGAAATGAGCGTGCCCATGGTTCTTGTAAATTTGGCAACCGCTACCTTTTGTATCAACGTACCGAATACTGGAGTCTTGATAATAATTTTGTCTGTTATTATCAGCCCTTTTTCTGTTTTCCTTATGTAAGAAATAGTCATAAAAAGAGCGACGGGAGCCAGAAATACCACATACCAGTTAGTGATGATAAAGTTTGAGGCGTTAAGCACAACCTGTGTTGGCCAAGGCAATGCCTTTCCGAAATCGGAAAACATTTTGCCAAACATGGGGATAACAAAAACGAGAAGAAAAATGATAACCGCAACTGCAACGGTAACGATAATCGCAGGATACATCATTGCAGATTTTACTTTGGCCTTAAGCGCAACGGCTTTTTCCATGTAGTCTGCAAGGCGAAGAAGAATCTTGTCCAGTATACCGCCCACCTCGCCGGCTTCTATCATGTTCGTATATAGCTCGTCGAATATTTTCGGGTGTTTGCGTAGCGCATCGGCAAAGGTGTCGCCACCCTCTATTCTTACTCTCACGTCGTTTATAGCCGAGGCGAACGTTCTGTTCTCAACACTTCCTCCAAGTATCTGAAGGCACTGCACCAGTGGAAGACCTGCCCCTATCATCGTGGCGAACTGGCGGGTAAATATGACAAGGTCTTTTTGCGTGGGGCCGCCGCCAAACAGAACAATGTCTTTAGGCCTGGCTTTTAGCTTACTGTAATTTATCCTTTGCCGATTAAGGATTGCTTCGGCCTGCTTAAGGTTTTCGGCTTCCAGTTCACCTTTTTTGGTTCCAAGCTTTGTTTCGTACTTATATTGAAACGAGGGCATTTTTATTTTTCCCTTCCAGGAGGCTCATGTTGCAAAGTTTGTGAGATGACCGTCTAACTTTCAATCTCCCTTCCGGTGTTCACCAGCATCTTGCGGAAAACACGGTAGAAAATTTCGTTCTCTTTTATGGCTTTTTTAAAAATCAGTTCGAAGTTTGAAAAATCAGCCTCGCTTAATACAAGGTTTACGCTATTAGTTAAAGCCGTCATGTTATCCATAGATTTAAAGTTTTTTCCAATCAGGGCAACAAACATGCGGCGCCTGGTATCCATAGAAAGAGGCTGTATATATTGTAAAACTGCGTTATTTTTAAGGTCGCTCCCATCAAAACGCTCGTTGAGCAAAATGATATCGTAAAAGTTGAATTGCAGTTTTGAGAGTGCCTCATCGCTCGATTTTACTGAGGTTATAAGATAGTTCATCTTTCGCAATACGGGCGATATAAGCTCCAGGTTATCAGGGTCTGCCACTAGCGCCCGAAGCGACCCTTCCTCAAGTATGTCCATTTCATCTTCAATAGCGCCCATCATCGATTCTAACGATGGGGCCAATGCGCCAGGAACCGCTTTGGGAACCTGTATCTGGCGAGTTTCGTCTAACAGTGACGGGGAGGTTGGGGTGGATGTCGGCACGCCGTCAAACTGTGGCAGATCGGCAGATATCGCCCCGCCTCCAGTTGGAACCGTTACGTTACTTTTACAGCTTGGGCACTTGAACTTGAAGTCCTTGTCTTGTGGAATCTTCTCATCAGGGACGTTAAGCGTTTTATTGCAATTCGGACAATTTATTTTCATGGGAAATTACTTTTTTTTCTTTCTAAGCATGTCGGCTTCTTTTTCGTATGCTTTATCCATGTTAAGGCCGTCGATGTTGGTTGTTTTCTCACCTCTCTCGGCCTTGAGTGTGTCTATGCCACGGCTCACAACAGGCTTGCGTGAAGCATATGCTATCGCCGTTTCCTCAGTGATGAGCCCGTTCGAATAAAGATCTACAAGGTTTTTATCAAAGGTCTGCCACCCAAAAGCTTCGGATGCCGTAATTATGTCGTAGAAAGTTCGTCCTTCATCTTCGCCGTTCAATATGGAGTCTTTAACCCTGAGGTTCATGCCCATTATTTCAAATGCGGCCACGCGGCCCCCGCCAATCCTCGGAATAAGACGTTGACACACAACCCAGCGCAAAGACTCTGCCATACGAATGCGTATCAGTTTTTCTTCTTCAAGGTCGAACATGCCAACAATGCGGTTTATCGTCTGTCCGGAATCGACTGTATGAAGCGTGCTCATAACGAGATGGCCCGTCTCAGCGGCGGTAAGAGCGATTTCGACAGTTTCCTGATCTCGCATCTCACCCACCAGAATAACTTTTGGCGCCTGACGCAGGGCGGCACGCAGTCCGTTTGCAAAAGTGTTAAAATCGTCTCCCAACTCTCGTTGGTTGAAGGTCGATTTTCTGTGAGGGTGAATATATTCCACCGGGTCTTCAAGCGTTACTACATGAACCGATTTTTCGTGGTTAATAACATCAAGTATAGCGGCAAGGGATGTTGATTTGCCGGAACCCGTGGCACCGGTAACAAGCACCAGTCCGTTTTTATCTTTTGCTATTTCATGAAATATTTTGGGTAAGCCTAAATCTTCTATCGTTGGAATAACGGTTTCGAGTTTTCGCATTACAAGAGAGTAGGTATTGCGTTGTGAAAATATGTTTACACGAAACCTGGCTCTGCCGGCTATCTGGTATGAACAATCGGCAGAACCGTTTTCAAGAAGATTGTGCAGGAGTCGCTGGTTGTTATTTATAATGTTCATTGCGATAACTTCTGTCTGGAAAGGGGTTAGGTTCCAGATAGGTGGGGTCATGGCAACGTCGACGAGCTGGCCCGCTGACTCTACTTGTGGTGGTTTGCCAACGGTAAGATTGAGGTCAGAAACTTCACTTTGGCTATCGAGCATCGTTTTAAGGATATAGTCAACTTCCTTTTGTCTCACGCCTCGCATCCTTTCGACATGACGTTACAAGGCCGCCTGCAACAGGCTTTTAGAGAAAGTCTTGTTGCCGTTTTTAACCACCCCGCAGGTTGTCATTTTCACGACCTTAAGTGGCTGTAATTATATAATAATTAACGGCTTTTAGAAAGGATTTATTGCCGGAATTGCTTGGATAATCTTAAAGTCTGGTTATGGTAATTACTGCCTATCTCCTCGCCATACCAAATGTCGGGTTCTGAGGCCATTCTCTCGTATTTCATTTTGAATAGAATCTGCCCATCCTCAATGATGAAGGGGACATCGTGAGGGCGTACTTCCAGCACCGCTTTGGTTCCTTTCACCTCGCCATTTTTGCCATAGCCGAAGCCAGGGTCGAAAAAACCTGCATAATGGGTGCGAAGTTCGCCTGAGCCTGCGTCAAACTCCACCATCTCGGCGGCACAATTTAACGGAACGCGGATACGTTCTTTTGAAGCGAAAATATAAAATTCCTCCGGTTCCAGGATAAGCCTGCCATCTTTCGGGGTGTGTATAGCTTCCCAGAAATCCTCGGCATCGTAATGGGCGATTTTTTCAAGGTCAATTACCTGGCTGTTCTTTTTGGCCATAAAGCCGATAGGGCCACCGTCCATGTTGGCGGAGGATAGGTCGATACTCATAAGAAGACCATTATCGCTTAAATGCCTGTGATGCGCTTCAATGAAGTTTTCATCGGCACCATAGAGCAACTTTTCCTTGGTATAAAGGTTGGTCAGGTCAGAGTTTCCTATCCCTTGACGTTTTTCATATGGCGCGATAACTGCCGAATTATCCGCCTGCGGAGCAATTTCGAAAAGCCGAAGTTGGTTAAGTCTTTGCCCTGTTTTAACCTTGATTGTGAAGGAACGCGGCACAACCTCCAGAAAAAGCTCACCTTTATAATTACTTGCTACGTCCTCAAACCTTGCACAATAGTCGGTTATCACACGGGTAAAAACGTCTAGCCTGCCTATTGAGCTTTTGGGGTTTGTTTTGCCCTTTATGTAGTTTGGCAGTGCAAGCCTTTCTCTTAACGGGATCAGGTAGACGGCTCCTTTTTCAAGGATTGCCCCTTTTTCGAGGTTAATCTCGTACATAATGAGGTCTTCCATCCGCTCACGAACAGAGTTCCCCTGTGGTAAAAAACTGGCCTGAAGCCTGTAGGCCACGGAACCTAAACTCAAATCGAGAGAAGCCGGCTGTATTCCGATGTCGGCCCGGTCGTAGCCGATCTGAACCTGCCCTTCATTGATAAGGCTCTGGATATCTTGCGAGGGCAATGCACCCCCATACCAGTATTCTTGTTCCGTCATGCCTATTAAACTCAGTAAAGTTTGACTCTTTTCAGCGGATTACTATATCATTAAAAATTCTTTTAAAACAAGCCGTAACGGAGCCAACATGACACAGTTCACCGGCGCCGAGATTTTTGTTAAATCTCTGCTGAAATTAAAGACAGCCCTGATCTTTGGGTACCCGGGCGGGGTTGTTCTGCCTATATATGACGAGTTATTTAAAAATCCGCAGTTGCGCCACATCCTCGTGCGGCACGAGCAGGGCGCCGTTCACATGGCAGATGGCTACGCAAGAGCCACAGGAAAAGTTGGCGTAGCGCTTGTTACGTCTGGCCCTGGTGCGACTAACACCGTAACAGGCATAGCCACGGCGTATATGGATTCTATCCCTATAGTGGTATTTACGGGGCAGGTGCCAACTGCGCTTATAGGTAACGACGCTTTTCAGGAAGCCGACATCATCGGTATAACGCGTCCATGTGTAAAACATAGCTACCTCGTGCGCGATGTCAAGCAACTTGCGCCCACGATAGCCGAGGCGTTTTATATTGCGTCTACCGGTAAACCGGGCCCGGTGCTTGTTGATATACCAAGAGACGTGGCAACGAACAAAAGCGCCTTTAATTTTCCTGACAAGGTGGAACTTCGTTCATACAAACCTACTACGTCTGGTCATCAAAGGCAGATTGAAAAACTGGTGGACGCTCTTGAGAACGCTAAAAAGCCTGTTTTTTATGTTGGTGGCGGGGTTATTTCTGCAAACGCATCAGGGGAGCTGTCGAAACTTGCTAAACATACCCACACGCCCGTAACGGAAACCCTTATGGGGTTAGGGAGTTTTGATTCCTCACACAAACTTCACCTTGGCATGTTGGGGATGCATGGCACATATCGCGCAAACATGGCGATGACAGACGCGGACCTCATTGTGGCGCTTGGAGCGAGGTTTGACGACCGGGTGACAGGCAAAATAGACGAATTCGCCCCCAACGCTAAAATAGCGCAGGTGGACGTTGACCCGACATCTATATCCAAAAATGTAAAATGCGATATTCCTGTGGTGGGCGATTTAAGCGACGTTTTAAAGAAGCTTAACGTGGCCGTAAAAAAACGAAAAGTTGCGTGGAAATCGAAAACGAAAGAGTGGGTTCAGCAGATAGACGAGTGGAGATCATCTAATCAACTGACCTACAAGACAAAGAAGAACGTGATAAAGCCGCAGTTTGTTTTAGAGGAGATAAACAAAATTACAAAAGGCGACGCTATCTATACCACCGAGGTGGGGCAAAACCAGATGTGGGCGGCGCAATATCTGACTCTTACCAAACCGCGTACGTTTTTAACATCTGGCGGCCTTGGTACGATGGGATATGGGTTCCCTGCGGCTATAGGGGCGCAGGCGGCGTTTCCTAATAAAATTGTTATAGATATCGCGGGCGACGCTTCTATCCAGATGAACATACAGGAACTTGGAACGGCTGTTCAGCAAAACCTGCCGGTTATTATTGTTATATTAAACAACGGGTTCCTTGGCATGGTGAGGCAATGGCAACAGCTTTTCTTTGAGAACAGATATGCCTACAGTTGCATGGAGCATCAACCCGATTTTGTTAAATTAGCCGAAGCTTACGGGGCGTTTGGAGCGCGTGTTACCAAGCCGGAAGAAGTGGCCCCGGCGATTAAAAAGGCAATAAAGTTAAAAAAACCTGCAATCATAGACTGCGTGGTGGAACGCGAGGAAAATGTATACCCAATGGTTCCTGCCGGCGCACCTATTAATAAAATGCTTTTAGCGTAAAATTACGATGGAAAATAGAAAAAGATGAGACATACAATTTCTGTTTTGGTGGAAAATAAATTCGGCGTGCTATCGCGCGTGGCGGGCCTTTTTTCGGGCCGTGGGTTTAATATCGAGTCATTATCCGTAGCTCCTACTATGGACACATCCACTTCCCGCATGACCATTATCACACGGGGCGACGATGCCATCGTAGAGCAGATAACAAAACAGTTGAACAAGCTCATAGACGTCATTAAGGTTAGCGATTTCAAAAACGAGGAGTATGTAGACAGGGAAATAGTTCTTGTGAAGGTAAACGCTGAACCCAACAACCGGGCCGAAATTTTGCGGATGACGGAGATTTTTCGGGGCAAGGTTGTGGACGTATCGCCCAAAACATACACCATGGAGGTTACGGGGAGTGAAGGTAAGGTCAACGCCTTCATTGAAATGATAAAACATTTAGGAATTATCGAGATCGCCAGAAGCGGCAAAGTAGCTATCTCCCGTGGCAGGAGAACTTTGGGTTAGCTTACGACCACTGTTGAATATCTGACTGGTAGGAGTATACTTTCCAGCTTGACTGTAATTAACCAATCATTATTGTGATTTATAAAAGAAGGATAGGCGAAAGAAGATGGCAACTATTTATTACGAGAAAGACGCAGACTTAAAATACCTCGATGGTAAAACCGTCGCAGTCATAGGCTATGGTAGCCAGGGGCATGCACACGCCCTTAATATGAAAGATTCCGGGGTAAACGTGGTCATCGGTCTTCGTGACGGAAGCAAGTTTAAGGCTATAGCGGAAAAAGACGGATTAAAAGTTTTGTCGAACGCAGACGCGGCGAAAGCAGCGGACATCGTTATGTTCCTCGCACCCGACACCGCCCAGGCAGACATTTTTAACGACGACGTAAAACCCAACCTGCAGAAGGGGAACGCCATAGCGTTCGCTCACGGGTTTAACATCCACTACGGGCAAATTACGCCTCCTGACGATATTGATGTTTTTATGGTGGCTCCTAAAGGGCCGGGGCATCTTGTTCGCCGTACATACACCGAAGGTGGCGGAGTTCCATGTCTTATCGCAATTGAGCAAGACGCAACAGGTAACGCTAAAAACGTGGCACTTGCATATGCCAAGGCCGTTGGCGGTGCCAGAAGCGGCGTTCTTGAAACTACCTTCGCTGAAGAAACTGAGACCGATCTTTTTGGTGAACAGGCCGTTCTTTGCGGTGGCGTTTCCGAGCTTATAAGGGCAGGGTTCGATACTCTCATCGAAGCCGGATATCAGCCTGAGATTGCATATTTTGAGTGTCTGCATGAAATGAAACTTATCGTGGATCTTATTTACGAAGGTGGAATTGCCAACATGCGTTATTCGATATCCGATACGGCGAAGTATGGCGATATCACCCGTGGACGCAGGGTTATTAACGAAGACACAAGGGCCGAGATGGCAGACATTCTTTATGAAATTCAGAGTGGCGAATTTGCGCGTGAATGGATTCTGGAAAACAAGGCCAACAGACCCGTGTATAACGCCATTTTAAGAAACGATGCAGAACATCCTATTGAGGAAGTTGGCGACAAGCTCCGCTCCATGATGTCGTGGATCGGAAAAAAGATAGAGGACTAAAACTGTGAAAAGGCTACCTATAGCAACAGACGCGTTCATGTTCCTGATTCCGCTTGGAATCGCCGGAATAGTATTCTGGGCGTTTGACTGGGAAGTTTTATCGTGGATAAACGCGCTTCTGTTTCTGTTTGTGGCCTATTTTTTTCGCGACCCTGAGCGGGTGGCACCGGAAGGTGAAGACCTTTTTGTGGCACCTGCTGACGGTAAAGTCGTTCTTATAGACACGGCGTATGACAGCCCCGATCACCCTGAAGGTTCCGTTTGCGTGTCGATATTTTTATCGGTATTCAACGTGCATATACAGAGAATACCCGTGGCGGGTTCTCTTCGCAGAAAGTTTTATAATCGCGGAAAGTTTTTAGCCGCGTGGGATCATAAAGCAAGCCTTGATAATGAGCAGAACCTTATAGTGCTGGACACAAAGTTTGGGGCTGTCGGGGTCAAGCAGATAGCGGGGCTTATTGCACGCAGAATATCGTGCTGGAAAAGGGTAGGGGATTCGCTTGCGAAAGGCGATCGCTTTGGTCTTATCCGGTTTGGATCAAGGGTAGACCTTATCCTTCCACCCGATATGGAAATTGTTTCTAAAATCGGAGACATCGTAAAAGGCGGCGAGACCGTTATGGCCCGCGCCCGCATCTGATGAGGAACTCATGGAAAAAAATCTGAACACTGAAGCCAAGTCGAAAAGGGTGAAAATGCGTTCGCTTGACCCGAACGGCGAAGGGAAATTTGCAAGGTTCGGAAAAATCCAGAAAGGCATTTTTATTGTGCCGAGCCTCATAACGTCTGCGGCTTTTTTCTGCGGTTTTTTTGCGATGGTATCATCCATTAAGGGTGATTTTTACACAGCCGCATGGGCAATTATCCTTGCCATATTTCTGGATGGCTTAGATGGACGTGTGGCAAGAGCCATGGGTGCCACTTCTGATTTTGGCGTACAATACGATTCACTGTCAGACCTGGTGGCTTTTGGCGTGGCTCCTGCCGTTCTTATGTATAACTGGGCCTTGCACGATTTTGGCCGCGTAGGCTGGATGGCCGGGTTTCTTTTTGTTATATGCGGGGCTTTGCGGCTTGCAAGGTTTAACACGCAATCGTCTGAAGAGAAAAAGAGCCGTTTTGTCGGTATGCCGATACCTGCGGCGGCCGGCCTGCTTGCGGTTATCGTACTGCTCACAAAAGGAGCGTTTGACTTAACCCGTGTTCCAGCAATTTTGCTGGTGATAACTATATATGTGCTTGCAATTTTGATGGTGAGCAATGTTACCTTCAGAAACTTTAAAGGAATAGACTTAACCCAGCGCAGGTCTTTTCCCATACTTCTTGCCGTTATACTTGTGGCCTTTGTTATTGTCCAGTTCCCTAACTACATGCTCTTTGCCATGGGTATAGCCTATGCTGTAGACGGCCCCATCGTGTGGTATATGGAGCGGCGTGACAAACCCTGGAGCCGTCTTGCACTAGACTTTTTTGGACTGGATAAACAGGAAACCGAAACTCCCAGCTAAAGTGCCGTTATGCTTGAAAACAAAAAAGCTCTTGGCGTACTGCGAGAAATCGAAAGTGGTACGGTCGCCGGAATACCTGAAAAACACCACCCGGCCGATATAGCCCTGGCGTTGGACCAAGTCACTGACGAAAACTTGATCCTTAAGTTTTTTCTGGCCCTCGACCATGAGTCCGCCTCCGAAATTCTAATCCACTTAAACGACCACACAAGAGACCTGATTCTCGAAAAATCGCCAGCCGAAAAACTGGGTGTCCTGATTGAAGAGATGGACAGTGACGATGCCGCCGACATACTGGCAGACGTCGATGAGGAGCGGGTTGAGGATATCATGGAAACCGTCTCCGACGACGTGGACGAAGAAGTCTCCCGTCTTATGGAATACGATGAGGATACGGCTGGCGGAATTATGCAGACGGAGTTTGCCTCTATCCATGGTGAATCTACCATTACGGAAACGATAGAAGAGTTACGAACCAAGGCAGAAGATATAGGAGAGTTTCATAACGTATTCGTTGTAGACGAACAAAAGCGCCTCTTAGGAACCCTGCCACTGCACACGCTGATAATAAATTCAGGCGATACACTTATAAAAGATCTTTTGGAAGGGCATGACCCTATCAGCGTTACAGCCGACACAGATCAGGAGGAAGTGGCGCATATTGTGAAACGTTACGACCTGGTTTCACTTCCGGTGGTAGATGAAGTTGGGAAACTGCTGGGCCGAATAGTGGTAGACGATATCGTGGACGTTCTAGAGGAAGAGGCGAGCGAAGACATCATGAAAATGGCCGGCACCCATGACGAAGCGCTGGTGCAAACTCATTCGTCTGTTGAAATGGCGAAATACAGGTTCCCTTGGCTTGCCTCGTCTCTTGTAGCTGGCTTTGTTGCAGGCTCTCTTATTTGGCAGTTCAAGGCGACACTATCTGAAGCTTTGGCGCTTGTAGCTTTTATACCTGTTGTAATGGGAATATCTGGCAATGTCGGCTCTCAAAGTTCCGCTCTTGTTGTGCGCGGCATGGCGACGGGCAAAATAGACCCAGGTTCGCTTGGCTGGTATCTTGTAAAGGAGCTTAAAATAGGCCTTTTGCTGGGTGTCGCCTGTGGAATTTTAGCCGGTAGCGGCGCATACTTTTGGCTTCAAAACGGAAATATCGGCTGGATAGTAGGAATGTCTATTTTTATCTCGATAATAGCCGCGGCTATTATGGGAGCGGCCATTCCGCTTCTTTTCAGGTGGGTGAAGATAGACCCCGCCATCGCGGGTGGCCCCATTGTGCTGGCTATGAACGATATTACCGGCATACTAATTTTCTTCGCCATCGCCACGGCACTCATGGGCGTGTAAACTTATAGAACACTATGGGCGCTCTCCATCTGCAATCGCTGTAAAGAAATCTGCATCTTACTTGGCGTTTATCATGGAGTTCTCCCATGCGCAGGTTCCAGAGCCTTCCACACTGCTTCTGTTGGCTGTCGGCCTTTTTTTTATTTCACCACACGCAGGTTGGCCCGGCCCGGCTTTTTGGTGGTACCCGCGGCAGGTTTTACGGACTGTTGAGCCATGTCTACTTCTTTCTCGGCATGTTTGTTGCGGAACTGGATAACCGCGTCTTGCGAGCTCATCTGGATGATAGATTCCCACGAGAAATAGCAGTTGTGCAGTTTTCCTGAAAAGCGCATAGGGGTTTTTATGCCGATTTCATCAAAGGATAGCTTTGGTGTAGGCACAGCCCCTAAAATAAAATCAACAACCTCCTGGCGCTTAAGGTTGGCAGGAACGTCAACACTTTCCAAGGCAGTAGTTACGGTGACAAGAAGATCACCCTGGGTGTAAAACCACTCAAAAACCGGAACCTTATTCACCTGTTACCCCCACTTTCTACAACGATTTTCGCACAAAAAAAAGCTCCTCTCAACACTATAATATTGGGGTAGAAAATAAGTTGGGTAACTTGTGAAAATGACTGTAAATTATTGTCTTGACTTGGTCATAGCGTTTATACGAGAATTTCTCTTTCCTCATAGGCGCGTAGCTCAGGGGGAGAGCACTTGCTTGACATGCAAGGGGTCGGCGGTTCGAAACCGCCCGCGCCTACCATACATAGTGTAGAATAAACATAGTTTGTTAACTGGGAATGCAAAGGAGGCTATGAAGAAAACCGGCATAGGGTCGTTTTTGAGAGTTGCGCATCCCGTCAATTTGGAGGGACGTAGATATTTCTAAAACAGTGCGGGTGAACGAGCAGATTCGATCTTCTGAGGTTATGGTAGTTGGTGCCAATGGCGACCAGCTTGGCAATATGTCAAAACTAGCGGCCTTGGAACATGCGCGGGAATCTGATATGGATCTTGTTGAGGTTGCGCCTAATTCAAAGCCGCCTGTTTGCAAGATAATGGATTACGGCAAGTTTAAATACCGTCAGAATAAAAAAGCCCACGACGCTAAGAAAAAGCAGAAAATAATCAAGGTTAAGGAAGTAAAAATTACTCCGAACACCGAAGAGCATGATTATCAATTTAAACTGAATCATGCAAGACGCTTTTTAGCGGATGCTGACAAGGTTAAGGTTTCGGTGTTTTTCAGGGGGAGGCAAATTACCCACTCTGAGCTTGGCTTGAAGATTCTTTCCAGATTTATGGAAGATTTGGCCGACAGGGCAACCGTTGAGCAACAGCCGAAAAAAGAGGGACGGAACATGGCCATGATATTGGCACCGATACCGGAAGAGAAGTTAAAAGAGAATGAAGCCGCCGCCGCGAAAGCCAAGGCCGAGGCGGAAGTAAATACTGAGGAAACAGGAGATAAGAAAAGTGCCTAAGCATAAAACAAACAGGGGAGCCGCCAAAAGGTTTAAGGTAACAGGTTCCGGTAAAATTAAGCGTAAAAAAGCTTATTTGCGTCATATCCTAACCACTAAATCGACCAAGGCCAAGCGTAACCTGCGCAAACATGGGCTTATAGAAAAAGTGGACGAGGCGGCTATAAGAAAAATGCTTCCACACCTTTAGTGGTAAGTTTTTTCTAAAAAAAACGGTTTCACAGGTTGTAATGCGCGTCTGTTTGCGCTATTATCCCCAATTCATCCAGACATTTGGAGTTTATTGAAAGAAGATGCCAAGAGTTAAAGGCGGCACCACGACAAAGGCCCGCCATAAAAAAATGCTGAAACTTGCCAAAGGTTACAGAGGGGCGAGGAGCCGCCAGTTTCAAAAGGCTAAAGAGGCGGTAACTAAAGCTTTAACATATGCCTATCGTGACAGGCGCAATAAAAAACGTGATTTTAGAGCGCTCTGGATAGTCCGAATAAACGCCGCCGCTCGTGCCATGGGTATCACCTATGGAAGGTTTATCGAAGGGCTTACAAAAGCCGGAGTAGGGCTGGACAGGAAAATCCTTGCAGACCTGGCCGTAACCGATTCTGCCGCTTTTAAAAAGCTTGTTGATATCGCAAAAGAGAAATCTACTACGGCCTAACGTTAACTGACCGGGCCTTCACCAGGGGGCCGTCCGTCTGGCGCGTAATGCACATGGCGTTATTGCGCTCGCTTTAACAAAATACCACTACAGGCATATGGAAGACCTAAAGGCGCTTGAATCAGGGGCAATCGAAGAGATCGGCGCTGTTTCTACCGGCGAGGAGTTAGAAAAACTTCGCGTAAGGTTACTCGGTAAAAAGGGGGACGTTACATCCCTCATGAAGGGGATATCAAAACTTCCGCCAGATGAACGCCCCAGGGCCGGAGCCGAGTTTAACAAGGTCAAGGTTTCTATTGCCGGTGCCATAGAAAAAAGAGCTGGCGCTATAAAAGCGCAAGAGCTGTCGGCCCGCTTAAACGACGAAAATTTCGATATCACTATTCCCGGCAAGCCATATGGGCCGGGTCATTTTCACCCGTCGTGCGACATAATGGACGAGTTTATCGATATATTCGTTGGCTTGGGATTCTCCGTAGAAGAAGGCCCGGAAGTCGAGACGGACGAATATAACTTTCAGCGGTTAAATTTCCCCGACGACCACCCTGCACGAGATATGCAGGATACGTTCTACCTGCAAAACGGTAAACGGCTTCTGCGGACGCATACTTCTACCGTGCAGGTTCACACCATGCTAAAGAAAAAACCGCCGTTAGCCGTGATAGCGCCGGGCAGAGTATACAGGCTCGATTCCGACATCACCCACTCACCGGTGTTTCACCAGGTTGAAGGTTTTCTAATCGATAAAAACGTAACTTTCGCACACCTTAAAGGAACGCTTGAGCTGTTTGTTCACAGGCTTTATGGCAAAAACACAAAACTTAGGTTCCGCCCAAGTTTTTTCCCGTTTACCGAACCTTCTGCCGAGATGGACATAAGCTGTCAGCTATGCGGCGGAAAAGGATGCAGGCTGTGCAAGGGAACGGGCTGGATTGAGATTCTTGGCGCGGGGATGATAGATCCGAACGTTTTTAAAGCGGTAGGTTATGACCCGGAAGAATGGACAGGGTTTGCCTTCGGATGCGGTATCGAAAGAGTGGCCATGCTTAAATATGGCATAGACGATATACGGCTTTTATTTGGCAACGACAAACGTTTTCTTTCACAGTTTTAAATAACCATGCTCGTATCATACCTTTGGCTTAAAGATTTTTGTGACATCGACGCATCTCCTGAGGAGGTGTCTGACAAGCTAACCTCGCTCGGCCTTGAATGTTCCATTATCGACGACAGGCGCGGGTGGTATGAGGGCGTTGTCGCAGGAAAAATAATAGAAGCCGTGCCTCACCCTGAAGCGGATAAACTTCAGATTTTGCAGGTTGACGTGGGTGGTGAAACAAAAAACATCGTATGTGGCGCAAAGAATGCGAAGGCAGGGCTTTTGGTGCCCGTGTTTCTGGTTGGGTCTGTTACACCCGACGGGTTAAAGATTGAAAAACGCAAACTGCGAGGCGTATTGTCTGAAGGTATGATTCCATCCGAGGTTGAGCTAAAACTTTCCGAAGATCATGAAGGAATTATGACGCTTGACGACAACCCCGCTCCGGGTGATAAATTTGCCGAACGTTATGAAGTGTGCGACACAGTTCTCGAAGTTGATTTAACACCCAACCGTGGCGACTGCCTTAGCATGATAGGAATAGCCCGCGAGGTCGCTGAGGCTTTTGGTTTACAACTTAAAAAACCTGACACCAAAACTTTGGGGCGTGTGGAAGAGGAGCCCAGCGGTATAGAAATTGAGTTAACAGCGCCCGATCTTTGCCCCAGATATGCAGGACAGGTAATTAACGATGTAAAAATAAAAAAGTCGCCTTTCTGGGTGAGGCGCAGATTGCTGGCAGGTGGCGTGCGTGCAATTAATAACATCGTGGATATCACAAATTACGTTCTTATAGAAACCGGTCACCCGTTACATGCGTTCGATTTGGATATGCTCGCAGGGTCGAAGATTATCGTTAGAAGAGCCAACGATGGTGAGAAGTTTACAACTCTCGATGGTAAAGAGCATAAACTGGCAACTGAAAATCTGGTTATTGCCGATGCCGAAAAAGCTGTTGCGCTGGCAGGCGTTATGGGTGGGCAGAATTCAGAAGTGACAAGCGCCACCAAAAATATAATGCTGGAATCAGCCTACTTCAACCCGCAGTCTATACGCAAGACAAGTAAAAAACTGAATATCTCCTCAGAATCGTCATACAGGTTTGAGCGAGGAACGGATATCGAGGGCCTTATCTATGCTCAAGATCGTGCGGTTTCCCTTATTGAATCGATAGGGGAGGGAAGTGCTACAGGTAGCCGTGCAGATTCATATCCTGAACGCTTTAAGAAGCGCGATATAAACCTCAGAGTTTCAAGAATTGCCCAGATATTAGGAATAGACGTTCCTTGCGATCAGGTTATTTCTATTCTCAAAGGGCTGGAGATGGAACCTGAAAAACTTGACGACGACACCATTGCGGTCAAAGCTCCCTTTTTCAGAAACGATATAGAACGGGAAATCGACCTTGTAGAAGAAATTGCAAGATGTGTAGGATACGACAAGGTTCCCTCATACGCACCAGAAACACCGGTGAGCGAAGGGTCATATTCCCACTCGTTTCATGTAAGGCGGATCGTGCGACGTCATCTGGTTTCCATAGGTTTAACCGAGGGAATGAGTTTAAGCTTCATGGGCGATACAGATATCGATAAACTGCAAGTTCCTGAAAATAGCCCCCTGAGATCGATTGCGCGTCTAGACAACCCAATGTCGTCTGAGTGGAAAAATATGCGTACGACACTCCTGCCTGCTCTTATATCGAGCGCCAAAGGTGTGGGCGATCTTTCCATATTCGAAACCGGTGCCCTGTTTTTTGATAGGGAAAACAAAACTCCTGCCGAAAGCTGGAGTGTTGCATGTTTATTAACCGAGACCATCTCGCCCGATGTTTGGGCTGGCAAGGCTGGTAAAAGAGATTTTTATGATGTCAAAGGTGTTGTTGAATCTATATTAAATTTGCTTGGTTTCTCCGGTGAATATGGTTTTAAGCCATCCTCCCACCCTTGCTATTATCCAAAACGTCAGGCGGATATTTTAATAGATTCCGTGGCGATAGGGCATATGGGGCAGGTTCACCCGCTAACGCTTGAGAATTACGAAATAGATCAGGAGCTTTTTGTTTGCGAGCTCAACCTGGATAAGATCGCCGAGCAGACACAGCCTTTGCGTCGTCATAAGGGAATCGCAAAGTTCCCATCCGTTAGAAGAGACCTCGCCGTTGTGGTTGATGAAACGGTAACGGCAAAAGATATTCTGGAGTCTGTATCAAAACATCTCCCTGATGGCGATGTAACTTTATCCGCTCAGTTATTCGACGTATTCCGAGACGAAAAGCTTGGTGCCGAAAAGAAAAGCATGGCGCTGGCACTTGAGTTCACCAACAGCCAAAAAACCCTCACCGATGAAGATGCCGACATGCTCTTTTCCTCCATTCTTAAGGGGCTGGAAAAAGATCATGGCGCCCACTTGCGTTAATAAAACGCTTTAACAATCGGGCTTTATAAATCGCTTGAACTTCCTTGTTGCCTGGGTGTATCATTTGATTGTTTTTCAAACACATAAAATATCTGTCGAATATCTTACTTTAATATCACCCATCTAATGCAGGGTAGATTGGCGAACGGCAAAGCCATGGACTTTTCTCATTTAGACAGGGCCAGCAAAAATCTGGACAGGCTTCTTGAGTATGTAAGTACGCTCAAGCAAGAGAACAGAGCTTTGAAGCGTAAGTTGGAAGAACGTTCCGGTCAGGTTATTCCCAAAGAAATAACGGAAGAGAGAGAGAAACTGATAACGGAACGTGAGCGCGTGAGAGGGCGGCTTGAAAATATTCTGGAAACGTTAGATAACGCGTTGGCAGTGGAGAAAACAAAATAATGAGCAACCTTCACACTGTGAAAATTTCTATCTACGGCAAGGAAATCACCATAAAAAGCAGTGAACAGCCGATAGAAACGCAAAAATACGCAGAGTATATAGACCACGTTATGAAGGGTATTGGCAAGAAGACCGGCTCGATGGATATGAACCGCATAGCCGTGCTTGCGCTTTTACATATAACCCGCGAGCTTTTTGCGCTTAAGAAGAATATAAAAGCCGATAACGCGGAATATGAAAAAAAGGTTAAAGAATTTTCGGCTAACCTTGAAGCGGTTATCAACGAAACCGGCGTTCAAACCAAGTTACTGTAAAAAAACTTAAGGTAAAGCTTCACCCCTGTTATCTGCCACCAGACCTTTTTTTATCTGCTCCTTGTGCCATTTAACGTATAAATCGTCAAAATACTTGGGGTTATCAAGCACTTCCTCAGTTACTTCAAACGGGCCTTTCCAATCCATATAATTCAAGGCGGGCGCTCCTGCCAGCAGGTTTTTTAATTCGGTAGAAACAGGAACGCCTGTTTCTTTGGCGCGGGCTCTTATTTGTTGTTCAACGTCCTCTTTTATATAGAGCTCTACACCATGATCGCGTTTAAATTTTTCGATAAAATCAAAAACAGGCGAGCGCTCCATTATTTTTAACATCTCGTCATGCGGAGCCTCGCAGGTTTCTCTTTTTATAGTAAGTTCGTTTATGTTCGTTCCAGGTAGTTCAAACTGAAAGTCTGTCAGCATCTCTTCCATAACGGAAATAAGTGCCCTTGCACCGGTTTTGCTGTTCTCTGCCTGTTCGGCTATCCACATGAGCGCATCGTCAGAAAATGAGAGGCTGATACCGAAAAGCGAGAACTCAAGCTTATACTGCTCAAGTATGGAGTCTTCGGTCTCGGTCATGATTCTTATAAGATCGTTTTTGGATAGGGCGTTAACATATGTGCGAACAGGGGCACGGCCCACAAGCTCCGGTATGATGCCGAACCTGATGTAATCGTCCGCATTGGCTTCTCGGTAAAAGTTCTGATGTTGGTCAGGCATGGCAGAGTCTGCACCGGCTACAAAACCTGTAACGGTGAATGAGCCGTCTTCACGAGCCCTGCCGGAACCACGTTCGATTCGCTTTTTAACGATGCTTTCAAGGTCCTCATCCGTTCTTTGAAAAGAACCGCCAAGCACAAAGAGAATGTTCTCCGTAGAAATGGTGCTTTTCTTGTTTTTTCCGCCCATACCTCTTTGCTGGTCTATTATGTCTTGAATCTGCGATGCAGGGCTCATGGGGTCTTCCACCGATACGTGTTTGCGTTCTATAAGTTTTAGAACCGCCCGCTGAAAACCTTCCCGCGATATATCGTGGCCGATGACTTTGCCATCTTTGGCTTTTTTGTCCATCTCGTCGATAAAAATAAGCCCGCCGTTTTTCTCTATAAACTCGGCTTTTTCATGTTTTGACGCTCCGGGTGCCAGTTGAACCAGTTCGCGCACCATGTCGTCTGCGCTTTTACCAACATATCCTGCCTCGGTATAATCTGTTGCGTCTATTACCAGCATCGGCACTTCCAGAAAATCGCCCAGTATCTCGACACAATAGGTTTTACCGGAGCCTGAAGGGCCCGCGATTATCGTGTTTTTCTTCCGAAAGCGTTTTACATTGTAATCAAGCTTCTTGCCATGGGACATTGCGTCTACTATGGCAAAATGGTAAGAGGCGGCAATAGATAGCCTTTTTTTGTAGTCTTCCTGCCCGATAACATATTTATCCAAATGCTCTTTTATCTCAAGCGGGGTAAATATTTTGGCACTGGGAATGTCGCCCCGCTTGTTTTCAGGCTCGCCAAGAATATCGGAGAGGGTGCCATCGTAAGCGCTGTCAGAATTCTGTTTTGCCGTTAGATAAGCCTGAACGGCCTCTTCCTTGGTGCAGGAAAACTGCCCCATTATTCTTTCAATATCTTCTTTTGGTACTTCAATACGACTAGGATCTATTTGCATGGCACTTCCATTTATAAACTCTTTTAAGTTACATTCAATTTTGACAGGCTTAAAACACGCATTTTAATTCCAGAGGAAAAAAGCAAGTTTTTTTACAGCGGCGCAATCATTATCTAAAATCTCAAGCCCTATAATGGTTTTATTGCTCCCCTGTTGAGGGAACATATTCCTGATAACACATTTTATATCAACAACGGTTTGTGTCGTCCCTTTGGGGATGGCAAAACAGACGTGAATAGAGACTCCCACCTCAAGTGACAAGAGGTCAATTACTTTCCATGGGGCGACAACCCCCAACCCTGATCCACTAACGTTAACCAGTTGTGCGCTCAAGGCACCTTTGCTTTTCTCACCATCGAAAGGTTTTAAGCCAAGTTTGCAAGCAAGGTCAACGTCTTTGCGGAAAAGTTTTCTAACGTTTGGCTGGATGATAAAGGCTTTTTTGCATTTGCCACAGGTTGCTTTCGCTCGCCTGTTAATAGGCTCTTTTGCCGTAATCACACTTTCGAGCCCGCATGAAGGACATTTAAGCGTTAGGGAAACTGCAGGATAATAAAAAACAACTGGTACACTTGCCGATTCGTCTTGTTTTGTCATCACGGAAAAAGTTATAACACCACTAAAAATAGAATATTATCCCCAAGTCGTTCATTATAGCTAAAAAATTGGCCAAAGCCAGAATTTCGGAGAAGCGCATTGTTGTTTCGTAAGTTTTTTTTCACAGGTTGCGCGGTTATCTTTTTTGCATTTCCCGCGTTTTCAGAGCCGTTAAATGTGACGGTCACCATACATCCCGTTGCTGATATCGTAAAAAAAATCGGAGGCGACGCCATAGAGGTACATACCCTCTTAAAACCGGGAGACGGCCCACACACTTTCGAGCCCGCTCCAAGTGACATGAAGGCGATAGGACGCGCAAACATGATTGTAACTGTCGGGTTCGGCCTTGATATGTGGCTTGAAAAGCTGTTGGCAACATCTCGTAATAAGGGCAATGTAGTAGATCTTTCAACGATTGTCAAAAACCCTATCGACATAGCCCGCGACAATGACGGGCACCATCATAAGGGGCATATAAACCCGCATTACTGGCTTGACCCCATCATTATGAAAAAAGCCGTTGGGCTTATCGAGCGGGAGTTATTACGATTACTGCCAGAGGAAGCCTCAAAAATCTCAAAAAACGCACGTGCGGTTATGGGCGAACTTGATAGACTGGACAAGGAGATAAAGACGCTTTTGGGCACTATTGACCATTTACGACCATTCATTGCTTTTCACAATTCGTGGAGCTATTTTGCAAGGCGCTACGGCCTAAAAGAAGCAGGAGTGCTTGAAACTTCGCCGGGGCGAGAGCCTTCGGCAAAACATTTTAGAAACCTGCTACGGCAAATTAAAAAATCGGGCGTTAAAGCGGTTTTAACAGAGCCACAGTTTTCGTCACGACTAGCTAAAACGCTTGCAAAAGAAGCCGGGGTTGCCGTGGTAACAGTTGACCCTATAGGCGGCGTTGCCGGCAGAGACGGATATTTTGAGCTTATGCGCTATAACGCCAAAAAGTTTGCAGGTGCCATAATGGGAACCTAGCAGGTTACAGCACTTTGGGCGGTTTAACCAAACATCCTGTATGAAATTGCATCCAGCGGGGCTCCCATCTTAACTGCCGATTAACCCTGCGTTTACTCAGCCTTGCTTATAAAATCGACAATAGACGCCTTGGGAGCCGCGCCCACCAGTTGGTCTACAACTTCGCCATTTTTAAACAGTATGAGGGTGGGAATTCCGCGTATACCATATTTGGAGGGGGTTTTAGTTGCTTCTTCTGTGTTAACTTTAACAACTTTCACTTTCCCGTTATATTCTCCGGCCAGTTCTTCTATTATGGGGCCAATAGCCTTGCATGGGCCGCACCATTCCGCCCAAAAATCTACAAGAACCGGCAGATCATTATCTAGCACCTCAGCCTGAAAACTTTCGTCATTTACATGGACAACGCTTCCCACGGCACAACCTCCTGATTAAACGTATTATGGATTAGACCTTATAGTCCTGTTATTCTATCACCATTATGCTTTCTTCCAACTTCGATGCATAAAATTTTCAAAAGGTTCAGAGAGTTTGCCCATGGAGAATAGAATGGAGCGAAAACCGGGTTCGACCTCAAAACCCCAATTTTTAATGGTTACCCCCGACCATTATCGTATCAGCTATGTAATAAACCCCTGGATGGAAGGCAACATCAACCGCACGGCGTTGGAAAAAGCCCAAAACCAGTGGGAGAACCTTTATAAAATCGTTTCCGGTTTTGCAGACGTGCAGTTGATGGATGGGCGCGATGGGCTTCCGGACATGGTGTTTACCGCAAACGCCGGACTTGTAATTGAAAACCGTGTTCTTTTGGCCCGTTTTTATCATCCTGAACGCCGTGGTGAGGAAGAGCTGTTTTCTGAATGGTTTGAATCGAACGGATTCAAGGTCGCACAAATCCCCGAAGGTATTTTTTTCGAAGGAGCGGGGGACGCGCTTTTAGATTGTGACGGACGCTGGCTATGGGCCGGATACGGGCTAAGATCGTCACTTGAATCACACCCGTATATTGCCGAGACGTTTAACATCGAAACACTGAGCTTGCGGCTTACCGACAAACGTTTTTATCACCTGGACACATGCTTTTGTCCTTTACCCAAAGGATACCTCATGTATATCCCCAGCGCTTTTGACGCGCCATCCAACCGGCTGATTGAAGAGCGAATAGCCCCGGATAAAAGAATCGTTCTGGATGAGGTAGAGGCACCGGCTTTTTCAGCAAACGCAGTCGCCATCGGTGAGACGATAATAATGAACCACTGTTTTCCCAGTTTGCGGCAAAAACTTGCCAGAGCAGGCTTTAGTGTGGTCGAAACCTGTATGTCTGAATTCATGAAGGCCGGTGGTTCCGCTAAATGTTTAACCATACGCCTTGACGAGAAGGCTATTGAAAACAGGGAAGAGATATCTACAGTTACGTCACGCACGGTTAAAGTTACCGGCCAGCTGATAGATTCCGGCCTTATGACTGAAATGCTGGACATTATCGTAAACGGCGGCGGGTCGTTCCGCATTGACGAGTTAAAACCGGGTTATAAAAAAAACGAGGTGTCTACGGCAAAAATAGAAGTAATAGCCCCCAGGGACGAGGTTTTGAACCGCCTGATCCAAAAACTTGTGAGGCAGGGCGCAACTCTTTCAGGAATCGAGAATGGAGATGCCATCCTTGCGGCGGTTAAAGCAGACGGGGTGGCTCCTGAACATTTTGCGACCACCACGATATATCCAACAGACATCATGGTAAACGGCGAATGGTTGAGGGTGGAAAACCAGAGGATGGACGGAGTAATCGTGCTAAATAACGGTTCTGCAAAATGCTCCCTTATACGCGACCTCAAAAAGGGTGACATGGTGGTAACCGGCGGGTTGGGCGTAAAGGTATCTACGCTCTCCGATAAAAGCGATTCTGGCGAAAAATTCAGTTTTATGGGATCTGGTGTTTCAAGTGAGCGCAAGGTTGAAATTGCGATAGATCGTGTCGCATGGGAAATGGGGCGCATAAAAGAGCGAGCCGGAAAACTTGTGGTAG
>UOGC01000142.1_pt1 | contig 24572 bp, 21 predicted proteins | sample 1988541 | NCBI WGS metagenome assembly UOGC01 (sample SAMEA4712194, study PRJEB27164) | hydrothermal vent metagenome | biome: marine basaltic hydrothermal vent biome; feature: marine hydrothermal vent; material: mineral | place: Pacific Ocean | collected 2011-06-14/2011-07-23 | depth 1689 m
GTATTGAACGAGAGGAGCGAAGTTATTGTCGGGCGAAAAAAAGGTTGAAAGTTTTGCTATAGAATCCGTGCCCGTATTGAATGAGAGGAGCGAAGTTATTATCGTACGAAAAAAAATAAAAGTTAACGTCGCTTTTTTCTTAATACTTTTTTAATTGCCCAACCGATGTTTCTTGTCTCACAGCAAAAGCGGGTTGCCCACTCGGCCATCGTCATGATCTCGCAGTTTTTAATAACGATGCCGCCCTCCGTGAGGTTGTAGTAGTCTGCCCTGTTTTTACGTTTCCATGTGGTGAACGCCCACTCCATCCACTGCTTGGTTATGAACATGCTTTTTTTTGTTGGCACGGTTCTGCCGAAGATGTCGGTATCTTCAATCATCTCTTTTAACTGTTGGCTAAAAAGTTCTTCATAGTTTTGGTCTCCGTAAAGCGTGTCGCTTGAATAGGCCGGGCCATCTGGTGGGTATGAAAGATCTTGCCCAGCAAACCCAATGGGATTCGCGCCCATTCTAAACGCCAGGTCCAGCCCCACTGTGAGAACGGAACCGCCGGGGATAAGATAACCTGTTTCAGGGTTTTGTTTTGCAACCTGTGTTAATTGAGGAATATCCGGGGCAAACTTGTTATAAAAAATGATTTCCCCTTTCCATGCGTCAATAGTGTTTGGGTGAGCTATCGTTGGTGCCACCAGAATTTTTTTGGACGTGTCTACCCCGTAAAAAAAACGGGCGATATCTGGCTGAGGGTCTAAACTCATAACGAAATGAGGGCTTATGCCTGCACGTTCAAGTTTGTTAAGGTTTGTATCTACGCTTATGATTATCGCCTTTCCGTTGAGAGCCTCTAGCCTGCGTATGTTTTTATCAAGAGAGGGCCCGGCACCTACGGCGATGGCAGGTATGTTTTCGAATTTCTCGAAAAGTGACGTAACGGGGGCATGCCTTCCAATTTTCCCTTTGTTGGCTTCAAAATTAGCAAGCCATAGAGCGCCGAAGTTCGCCCTAGTTGCACTCTTTACTTCGTATAGTCTTTGGTGGTCTACCATTGGTTTTGCGTTATGCCAAAATGCGGGCGGTTTGGTTGTGCCCTTTGTTTTGCGCCTCTGCAAGTGCTTTGCTTGCACGGCCAATTAGCCTGTTAACGTTGTCGCTATCTGAAAACTCTGCAATGCCGATAGATGCCGTTACGTTTATTGTTTTATCTTTTGCCACAAACTCGTGGGCCATTATGTTCCTGCGAATTTCTTCGGCTATTTTAAAATCTTTATCCTGCGCTATTTCATAGAGTATGACAGCAAACTCCTCTCCTCCAAAGCGGGCAACGGTTTCCGACGCCTTTACGGTCTCTTTTATTATGCCTGCCAGAACGCGCAAAACCTGGTCGCCTGCGTGTTGTCCGTATGTGTCGTTAAACGTTTTAAAATCGTCTATATCGACTATCAGAAGTGAACACTGTTTTTTGTTGGCTTTAAAAGCGGTTACCGCTTCTTTAAATCTTTCATCGAAGTATGCCCGGTTGTATATGCCAGTTTGCTCGTCAACCCACTGTTCTTCACGAGCCATACGCAGTTCTTTTTCAAGATGGGCGATTGTGTTACCTGCCTTGTCGAGGTTTCTGTCTGCTTCCTGAAGCTTTTCCAAAACGGCATGGTTTACTTTTTGTATCTCCATGGTTTCGGTCATGATGCCTCTTTTTAAGAGCTTTATCTCTTCCAGGCTGGTGGCGGTTTCTATCTTTTTTGCATATATATCAAGCTTGGCCCCAAAAGACTGGCTTGAGAGCGATAACGATTGTATGTAAGTAGTAAGGGAACTTATAATTTTTTTAAGTTCCTCCCGCTCATGTTCAACCGTTCCGGCCTCGTTGGCTTTGTTTGTGAAAAAGTTATAAAGCGACCTTCGGATACTTTCTACGTCCGCCTCGCTTAACTTGTCGAATTTTTTAGATCGTTTGGCGCGAAGCTTGGCGTAAAAAGGTTCCCGCTCATCGGCTAAAAGAAGGGCGCCACGCGAAAACTCGTCGAGCAGAAGGATGTAAGGGGCTAAAGCTTTACTGGTTTTATCAACAAGAGTTATTCCCTCGCCAGGTTTCCTTGTTTCTTCAGGTGGTGCTTTGGCTTCGGTGCCTTTATCTCCAAAAAGTGCCCCGATACTTGAGAAAAAACCACCACTGTCGTTACCTTTGTTTTTTGTTAGAGTCTCTGCTATATGGGCGTCTATCTTTTTGTTTAACGATAGAAAAGTTTTGTGGATCTGCTGAACCTGAAAAATATTTTCAGCGTCTTTTACTTTTGTTGCCAAAGTCGTGATTGACTTTAGAAGCTGTTCATCGCCTTCAACATGTTTTTTGAAATGGTTAAGTAAGGCGGTGGCAAGGTCTTGATATGCACGCACGACATGCTGGAGGTATTCTGTTTTTTCTTTATATTTTTTCAGTACCTCGCTCATTGTTAAGCCGTTAAAATGGTTCCACCAGTTCTGCCGGTTTCTTTGCCATTTTCTACCGTAAGCACGCCGTTTACCAGCACACAGTTTATTCCTGTGGGGTAGGAGAGAGGGGCTACATATGTAGACGTGTCTCCTATTGTGTCGGGGTTAAAAACGACAACGTCTGCGGCCCATCCTTTTTTTAACCTGCCACGGTTTTTAATGCCAAAAAAATCACAAGCATGTGTTGTTGTTTTCTTCACAGCTTCAGGTATCGTGAACATCTGTTTTTCGCGCACATACTCTTTAAAAAACTTTGGAAAAGTCCCGAAGGTTCTAGGGTGTGGCCTGCCTAAGGCAAGTGGGCCGTCTATTGCCCTTGCACCTGCGTCTGACCCTATAACCACCCATGGTTTTTCTATTATCCTGTCCATGTTCTCCTGCGTCATACAGAAGAAAATGGCTTCTATCTCGGTGTTTTCTTCTACCAGGAGATCGAAGAAATAGGTAAAAATATCTTTGCCCCGTTTTTTTGCGCCTTCAGATACAGTTAAACCTTCGATGTCTTTATTTTTCTCCGTCACCACTTGAGAGACCATTACCGTGTCCCAATATTCAGCCTCAGGATGGTTCAGTAATATATCGGCCTTAAACGCCTCCCGCTCTTTTGGGTTTTTTAGCTTTTCGACCAGCATATCCCTGCCGCCATCGAATGCCCTGTCTGGCAAGGCGACCTGAAGCCCGGTGTTGGATGCAAGGTATGGGTACCTGTCTGCCATAAGCCAAACGCCATCCGCTCTTGCTGATTCGAGAATATCAAAAGCCCGGTCGAGCTTGCCCCAGTTTGCTTTTCCTGCGGTTTTAAGATGCGATACCTGAAGTTTAGCGCCAGATTTCCTAGCCACGTTAGTTACTTCCGTGAGGGCATCTAAAAGCCCGGCCCCCTCGGAACGAATGTGTGATGTGAACACTTTTTCTTTTTCGGCCACCACCTTATAGGCTTCCACAAACTCTTCGGCTTTGGCAAAACAGGCGGGAGGATATACAACTCCAACAGACATGCCGAGGGCGCCATCGTCGAGCCCTTGAGCTATCATTCCTTTTATTTCTTTCATGTCGTGCGCAGAAGGTTGCGATGAGTTTGGCCCCATTATGGAGCCTCGGATGGTGTTGTAACCTAAAAGAGCGCCAAAGTTAACCGCCGGTTTGGCGTTCGACAAGGTTTCTAAAAATTCGTTCATGCCAGACCAGTTTACGTCTATGCCAAACTGTTCTTTATAATCCTTGGCTCGTCTCTCTAAAACCTCGCCAGACATCGGCGCCGCAGAATAGCCACAGTTGCCGCCGATTTCGCTTGTGACGCCCTGCAACACTTTGGAGCTTGCCCTGCTGTCTATAATTAAATAGTAGTCAGAATGTGAATGGACATCCACGAACCCTGGTGCCACTATTTGGCCCTTAGCGTCGATGACCTTTTTTGCGTTATTTGTTTCAATGGAATGCGCTATGTAAGCTATGGAACCAGCAGTTATTGCGATGTCCGCTTGTCTCGTTTCGTCGGAGTCGCCGTCTGCCACGATCCCGTTTTTAATTAGTATGTCGAACATTTATATCTTTTCCTTTTTGGCCTCTACCATTTGCTTAGGGTCGCCTGTATATATCCTATGATAAAGCGCAAGGTTTCGCTGAACCTTTTTTACATATTTTCTCGTTTCTCTATACGGTATCATTTCGGCAAATTCGTCGTCGGGAATAGCTCCGTACCTTTTTCTCCATATATTAACGGCCTTATATCCTGCGTTGTATGCCGCCGCCATAAACACAATGTTTCCATTATAGCGTGAAACAAGCTCTGCCATGTGAGCTATGCCGAGTGAGATGTTTATTGCAGGGTCAAAAAGCATTTCCCGTTCAAACGGTTTTTTTGCATGGTTGTCGATGTCGATTTTTTCATACGTTCGCCTGCCTACATGTGGCATAAGTTGCATAAGCCCCATTGCGTTGGCAGGTGAGAGGGCGTCTTCCTTGAACGCTGATTCCTGACGCATTATGGACATTATAAAAAACGGGTCGATCGCAAGTTTTTTAGCTTCCCGTGCCGCTGTTTTCCAGTGTGAGATGGGGTAGAATGCACGCCAGAACGGCTGGCCAAAATCGTTTTTCAGTTTTCTGAATCCTAGCATGTTAACTTGCAGTCTTATCGATTTTTCTGCAGTTTTGGTTTTTATATATAAAGTGCCGAGCCATAGCGAGTTCTTTTCATTTTTCTTTATCCTTCCGGCTATTGCGTCTACTTCATAGGAGGCTTCTCTTGGCAGTCCCATGTTCACAAAAAGCTCCATCCTGTTTAAATGATTTTTTGATATTTTATCTAGCGTAGGAACTATTACCGACGCAAAGTCTTGTTCGATATCTATAGCGGGCATGCTTGCGGTATGTCTGTTTTTTATGGCACGTGTTCCATAATATGTGTGCGGGAATTCATATACGAGCCTTTTGGATATCTTGTCGGCTTTTTTAAGTTCCCCCGCTTTTTTAAAAGATTTGGCCGCCCAATATAAAAAACCTCCGTCGCGCCATTTTAAAGAGGCCTTGCTTGCCATCTTCAAAAAATATTCGCCAGCCTTTTTAAAATCGCCATGTTGATATTTTAACCAACCCATCCGCCATTTTAGTTCATGCGTCATTTGTGAATCAGGTTTTAATGCAAGTGCTTTTGCATAGCTTTTTTCAGCATCGTTATATCGCTTTTCATTGGCGGCGATCCTGCCTAAAATTATGTGTGCCTGCCGCTCGATGCTGGCCCCAGGTTTTCTTGCCAACAATGCCGTGAGGCGCTTTACACACTCATCTTTTTTGTTAAGGTTCCAATCTATACGTGCAATACGATATTCAGCATCTATAGCCTCCGGGCTTTTGGGGTAGTTTTTTATCAGTTGGTTAAATACCTTTTTTGCCTCGTCCCTTTTTCTTGATCGGTTAAGAGCGTCTCCCAGCCTGCTTAATATTTTTATTTTACGTTTGGTCGCATAGCCTATTTTTATGGCGGCTTTAAGGTCGCTCACAGCGTCGTCGTAACGAAACGCTTTCATCAGCCTGTTAGCTCTTTTCATCCGCTGATAGTATGTGGCATATGGATATTCTGTTTTTTTGCCTGAGGCGTTTGCCGTTTCACGGAGTCTTTTTGTAGCTAGCCGGGCTTTTTCTGCGCTTTTTGTTGCTGGAAAGTCATAGTAGATTTTTTGGTATAGTTTAAACGCCTGCATCTTTTTGCCACGGGCTTCGCTTCTTTCGGCTTCTATAAAATCGCGATCTACGCGAAACTTTTTCGTCACGTTTTTAGCTTTAATCTTTCGCAAATATTTTCCGCATATTTGGGAACCAGCTTTTTCGCATGCGGATGTAAGCCCTACCTCGTTGGCTTGTTGTTTGAGCGGGCTGTTAGGATATTCTTTGGCTAACCTGTCGAGAATTGTTAACGCCTTGTTGGTGTTTCCTGCTTTTATATATGCAAACCCAATGTCATACATAACGTAATCGCCCAAAATAAAAGGGCTTTTAAGGAGTGGGTCCAACGCGGTGATCGCCTTATCAAATTCTTTTTCTTTAACAAACGTGTGTGCATTAAGGAATTTTTTGGCTGTAAGGTTTTCATCCGCAAAAGCTGAAAAGTTAGCTAATAACAGTGTTGTGACGGCTAAGAAAATTCCGCGTTTCATTATGGTTCAGTATTCTGTTGGCAATTTCCCCAGGTGTTTCGTTGGGGCTGGTAGGAATAAAAACTGCGTTATGAACCTTGCGGAACCATGTAAGCTGGCGCCTTGCAAATGCTTTTGTGGCTTTTTTAATAAGGCGGGGCACATCGTCTTTGCTAACACGGCCTTCTGTTTCATCATAAATTGTTTTATAGCCCAAAGAGCGCATGGGCTTTATTTCGTCATTATAGCCCATTCCCTTTAAACGTATTACCTCGTTTCTCCATTCTGCGTTAAGTGTTTTATCGGCTCGCTCTTCTATTCTGCGATAAAGCTCGGCTCGTGGCGGGTCTATTACGATAAACATTGTGTCCCAAAGGTTTTCTTGCACGTTATTTTTAAAAGTTTGGGTTAAGGTTTTGCCAGACGTCATAAAAACTCCCAGGGCTCTGCGCGTTCTAAACGTGTCGTTTGGATGTACTTTTAACATCCATTCAGGGTCTGCCTCACATGCACGTTTATATACACCTGCCTGATCTTCTTTTTCATATATCTTGTCTATTTCTCTTTCTACCGCCTCGCTTATTTTTGCGCCACCACTTAAGCCTTCCATCAGGCTTTTAAGGTATAGTCCTGTTCCGCCCACAACCAACGGAATTTTCCCTTTCATCAAAAGTTCATGTGCCACTTTTGATGCCCTGTTTTTAAAGCTCATCACATTAAACTCATCGTTGGGTTCGACTATACCTACAAGATGATGCTTAACGCGCCGTAAAAGCTCTTGGGACGGCTTGGCGGAGCCGATATCAAAATGTTTATAAACCTGCACGGAATCGGCGGAAATAATCTCCGTCTCCAGCTTTTCGGCCAGAATAACGCCGGTGTCTGATTTCCCACATGCGGTTGGGCCGGTTAATATCAACAGCGGAGGTTTTAGTTTGTCAGCCATATTTAATTGCGACCTTTTGTTTGCCTTTGACCCTGCACCCTTGGGTGCCATCATACCAAGCTTCATCAGGCATATTGGGTGGCTATTCTTTTGGCTTCCTGTGAATCTCCACCCTCAGGCGATCTCAGCAGAAGAGGTGCTTCCTCATGAAATGGCTTTGTTATCTTAAACGTAGCTTCAGATAAAAATACTTTTGGCGGACTCGCAGGCAGTGCCATAATTTTTCGCAATCGTGTTTCATGAAAATCGTTTTGGGCAAGTAACTTCAAAAATTCGTCTCTGCGATTATAGGCCATGCTGATGAAAAACGCGCGCCCCTCATTTAAAAGTTTCGCGGAGACTTCCAAAAGTTCGGCTAGGGTAATTTTTATTTCGTGTCGTGCCACATTTTTGCGCGGATCGGCGCAAAGCCTGCCTGCTCCCCTTTTTGTATACGGAGGATTGGAGACGACCGCATCAAACTTTTGATTTGCAAAAATATTGGGGGCATTAAAAATATCTCCTGTTACTACGTGGTAGTTGGCTATCTTTGAGCTTTTTGCATTCTCGCTTGCCTGACACGAATATTCATGTGTAATCTCAAGCCCGAACACTTTAATGCCTGGGTTAGCGTGAGCTATTGGAATGGAGAGTGCGCCCGCGCCTGCGCCGAGGTCTATTATCCGTTTGGCGCTGAATTTATTATAAAAATCGGCAAGAGCGAACGAGTCTATGTTGTAGCGATATCCGGTTTTTCCCTGTTGTAACGTAAGCTCGCTTTTCATGGAATATATTTTAGCCGACATGGGGGGGCGGATGGGATTTTGATGTCGGCCCGCAATCTAAATGCAAACCTCCCCACAGGGGGTGGCAAAGGAGATAAACCAAAACCTCTCTTTACGAGGTGACGTCTATTCCCTTTGCTGTGCCCTGCGCGCTATCGCCCTTTGCGGCGTTCTCCGTAAACTTGCTTATTGCCTGCCTGATTCTGCGCTCATCCTCTGCCGGAATCTCTTTTACTACCTCGCCTTTAGCGGTGTCTATCACCTTTACAACAAGGTCGCCTTCCTCGACGGAATAAGCGATTCTTTGCGCGTTTCTTTTTGGGGCATTTTCGTTTTTGGCAACTTCGGAGTTTTTCTGGTCTTCTGCGCCAGTTGAGGCGTTTGAGCTGTTCGCACCATTCGTATCGTTTTTCTCCACTACCTCCCCTGATTTTGTGGAAATTTTGACCACGGTACCTTCTGACTTAACTGGTTGTTTTGCAACCGGCTTAACCTTTTCAGCGCTCTCCGCCTGCGGTTTTTTAAGCCGGGCGGACGCATCCTGCACTCTCCCCGTGCTTGCTAGATCCCGGACATCCATTTTTTTACCCTACCTTTTGTAATTTGAATATTTTGCCTGACCAACACTTCTGCTGTATGTTTTATCGGCGGTATAATGTTTAACTTTAGGAAATAAGCAAAAAAAAACCAAAAAACATGTAACCTGAATGTAATCAATGAGATCAATCGCTCTGTCCCTTTTTGCCCTTATTTTTTACAGAAAAAAAAGTTAAAAAAACTGATTTTTAGCCAATCTGTGCCTCGTTAGGGGTATTGGAAAAAGCGGCAGGTTTTTCAATCAGACGGGTAGTTCTACCCCAAGTTTTTTCAGGAGGAAGTCATATAGAATAACCGCCATTACGACCAGAAAAACCATCAATATAAAACGATACTTACTTTTATGTTTTATAGCTTTTTCGCAATCTTTATGGTGAACCTTATCCATAAGTTCATCGCCGAACTGGATAGATAAAAATGTGCCGATGGCTGAAATAAGAATAATCACCCAAAACGGAAACGGTTCGGAAAGAATTTGATGAAAGAGTTTGAGCAACTCCGTTTTTTTATATAACTCGGCGAACGAAAAGTAAGTGTAAAGGTTAAGTGAAATGGCTATGCCCCAAACTATCAGTTCGGCATGAAACATTCGAAATTGAAGGATGAGCCGGATCGGGAAATCCAGCAGGAAACCTGCGTCTGCCACAGGGGTACATAATACAAAAAAGGACCATGTTAGCGCGGTTATCAAAAACCCGTCCTCAAAACCGTATTTATATGCGATAAAGAAAAAATAGGCACCAAAAAGTGCGACTACCAGTAGGAACTTAAACAAAACCCGGCGTTTGGTTTCATGAGCCAGGATTTTATAGGCGGGCTTCTTTTTTGTTTCCTCGCAGGTCAAAACAAGCTCCAATCACACTAGCTGTTACATCATTTCTACTGGCACGGTTATTATTATAACACACGGCAACAATGTGCCCCGTTGCAGTATGGACGTTTACTTCATAAGGTTTGGCAGAGCGTTGGCCCACGGTTCCATCAGGCTAATTGTTTTAGTTTGGACAACTGCTTTTTGATTAACCGTAATTTTTATTTCGCCGGAGGAAACTTGCCCTATCGCTTCTGCCGGAACGCCTGCGTCTTTTGCCGCTTTTAACAGCTTATCCACGTTTTCTTTAGTGCATGATGCAATAACCCTTGATTGCGTTTCAGAAAACAAGAGAACGTCTGGCCTGATTTTTGACCCTAGCGAGACGTTGAAGCCTATTTTGCCTGAATTACTCTTATTAAAACAGCAACCGGCAAGGCACACGGCAAGACCGCCGTCTGATATATCGCTCATCGACGCAACAAGCCGTTTATCAGCAAGTTTTATTAGCAGTTTTTGCAAGGCGGCTTCTTGTTCAAGGTCAACTTTAGGCGGGGAGCCTCGCTCAATTTCATGTATGTAAGACAAATATTCAGATCCGCCGATTTCAGGCAACGTTTCGCCTAGCAGGATGATAGTGTCACCTTCATTTTTGAAAAACCGGTTCACAAGTTTTGTATAGTCTTCCAAAAGGCCAACGGCACCAACAGCCGGGGTAGGGTGGATAGCCTGATCTCCCGTTTGGTTGTAGAGAGATACGTTGCCGGAAACAACAGGAGCGCCAAGGGCCAAACATGCAGTAGACATCCCTTCAATGGCCTTTATAAACTGCCACATCACTTCCTGTTTTTCGGGACTTCCAAAATTTAAGCAGTCGGTGATCGCCAAAGGTGTTGCGCCGCAAACAGCCACGTTTCTCGTAGCCTCGGCCACTGCCTGCTTTCCCCCTTCGTATGGGTCGAGATAGCAATATCTTGAGTTACAGTCAAGGCTCATCGCCACGGCTTTTGTTGTGTCTTTGATTCTTATAACGGAAGCGTCCGACCCTGGCATTTCAATTGTGTCTGTTCTAACCATATGGTCGTATTGCCTGTATACCCACGCCTTTGAGCAAAGGTTGGGGCCTGCTAACATATCTGCCAGCGTTTTTGCAAGGTCTGCCGGTTGTGGGATTTTATCGATATCAAGCTTTTGTTTTTCGGCTAAATCTTCAGGTGGCATGGCAAGGCGTGAATATGCCGGTGCCTTTTGCGCAAGTGGCGCGGCAGGCAGTTCTGCCACAATTTTTTCACCTTCACGCAGGCGCACAAAGCCATCGTTTGTAACTTTGCCAACTACCTCGGCAGATAAACCCCACTTTTTATAGATATCGCATACTTTATCTTCAGTTCCCTTGTGGCACACGATTAACATCCGCTCCTGTGATTCGGAGAGCATGACCTCATACGGCGTCATACCTTCTTCACGGCGAGGAACTTTTAAAAGATCCATCTCAACGCCGGAACCTGAACGCCCGGCCATCTCAAATGAGGACGATGTTAACCCTGCCGCACCCATGTCTTGTATGCCGACTACATAATCTGTTTTGAAAAGCTCAAGGCAGGCTTCTATTAAAAGCTTTTCGGTAAAAGGGTCGCCCACCTGCACGGTGGGCCTTTTTTCTTCGCTACCTTCGTTAAATTCTTCACTTGCCATGGTGGCACCATGAATGCCGTCCCGCCCGGTTTTGGCACCTGCGTATATTACAGGGTTCCCTGCGCCTTCAGCTTTGCCTAAGAAAATTTTATCTTTTTTAACTATGCCAAGGTTAAACGCGTTAACAAGGCAATTGCCGTTATAGCTTTTATGAAACACGGTCTCCCCGCCTATCGTAGGGACGCCTACGCAGTTGCCATAACCTGCTATTCCGGCAACAACACCGTCTACCAGATACCTGGTTTTCGGATGGGTGATTTCGCCAAAGCGGATAGAATTCAGTGACGCCGCAGGCCTTGCGCCCATGGTAAAAATGTCGCGCAGAATACCGCCAACACCTGTTGCCGCTCCCTGATACGGTTCTATATAGGACGGATGATTGTGCGACTCCATTTTGAACACAACGGCCAAACCGTCGCCGATGTCTACAACGCCAGCATTTTCACCGGGGCCTTCTATTACTTGCGGGCCGTCTGTCGGGAATTTGCCAAGGTGAATTTTTGAGCTTTTATACGAGCAATGCTCGCTCCACATAACCGAAAACACGCCTAGTTCCAGCATATTCGGCATGCGGTTTAATATTTCGAGCGCAAGGTCGAACTCGTCTGTGGTAAGGCCGTGGCTTTCGATCTGTTTAATATCTATCATCCGACCATTATAAACGATCAAGCCATCATTTTTTCAACATTATGATATAGTTGTCACCGCCATGAAATTGTGTGACAAAAGCCATATTTAGTTGAAATTGCTATGAAACTGTTCAATAAAAACCCTGCTCCGGAAAATGTTCAGGCGAACGATAAAACCGTTACGGTTATAAAATCGGGGAGCGATTATGGTTTTACCGATGTTTATGTCTCCCTTTTTGAAGCAGGCGGGTGGGATGTTCGTGTCGGGAGTTTAGAAGATATAAACTTTCCTGCCGATCTTGTTATTATCAATTTTGAAGATGCGGGCGGCGTTAAACGGGATATTGAAAACATGCCCGCCGAAAAGGTTGTTATAGATTTCCATTACGACAGAAAATATGAATCTGCTTTTCATGAATATCCTTTTTATCTTATTGATAATACAACGGTAATAGTTCATGGCTTGGAAGCCGTAAGGCTTTTTAAAAAAGTTGTAAGACCTGTTAAAACGCGGGTGGTAATGCTGGCATACGAAGGAGAGTGGAAAAGCTCGCAGATTACGCATGGTGCCGAGGGCAAAATTTTTATTCCTGCCAGGTTTAGCGGGCACTCTTGGGTTGAGAGTATGGATGCCAATTTTATTGGCGATTCTTTCCCTGTCGAGGTTCCGTCTGGCTCGTTTCTGGTTATCCCGGAATACGACCCACAAGTTTGGCCCGCTATAAGGTGGGCCGTGGCTACGGGGTTGCCTGTCATCGCGCCGGGGCTTGAGTCTTTTAAAAAGACAATTTTTTATGGCTCGCTCCTTTTCGATCCTGAGTCAGAGGATGACTTTAAATCAAAAATATCAATGCTCTTGCGCAAGGCTCCGCAAAAAGCGGAAAAAGAAAAGTTAAAATTTGGCGTTGTCGTTCCACGATATGAAAAACAGAGCGGCGGTGGAGCCGAAAACCATGCAGGGGCGCTGGCTAAAAGTCTGATTACCGCAGGGCATAACGCCGAGATCATTACCACGCAAACAGACAGCATGAACGATTGGAACAACAACCTGCCTTGCGGGTTGTCAAACGATGACGATCTTCCCGTAAGACGGTTTCCGCTTAAAAACCTTGACCCAACGAAACATCATATGATCGGCCATAAGATTAATATGGATAGAGAACTTTCGTGGAGTGAAGAGACCGAATGGATGAGAAACAGCGTAAGGTCGCAGGCGATGGAACTTTACCTTGCGGAGAATTCAAACGATTACGATTTTTTGTTTTTTATTCCATACCTTTACGGAACCACCTTTTGGGGTAGCCAGGTTGCGCCTGAAAAAAGCTTTCTTGTTCCTTGTTATCACGACGAGCCGTTAGCGTATCTTGGCCTTTTAAACCAGAACGCGCAGTGGATGGCTGGGATATTCTTTAATACCGTGGCGGAAAAACGTTTGGCTGAGCGAGCCATGAAAATTAAAAACCCAGGAATGTTTGTTATTGGCGAAGGTGTGGAGGTAAACGCCAAGGGGGACGCTGAGAGGTTCAGGAATAAATATAAAATAGATGGTGATTTTATTTTGTATGTCGGGCGTCTTCAGCGGGAAAAAAATATCCCCGACCTTTTAGACAATTTTGAGAGTTTCAGGGCAAATAGCGATAGTGACGTAAAGCTTGTTTTGGCGGGCCGTGGCGACATGCCTTTGAGCCGCACACCTGTTCCGGGGGCAACTTATTTAGGCTTCCTTTCAGAGGAAGATAAAATAGATGCGTTTTCTGCCTGTTCCGCTTTTGTTTTGCCGTCCGACAGGGAGAGTTTTTCGATTGTAATGATGGAAGCATGGTTGCAGGGGCGGCCCGTTCTTGCAAGCTCTGCGTGCAACGTTGCACGGGAACATATTTTTAAGTGCGGCGGCGGATTCCTTTATGAAGGGGACGACGAATTTTTAAAAGCTGTTGAGGCTGTAACTTCCGATCGTGCGCGCTCCTCCGTTATGGGTGAGAGGGGGCGGCAATATGTTCTTGATAATTTTAAATGGGAAAAAATAGTAGATAACCTTATAAATACGTTACGCAAAACGGAAATCAAACCCCTTTGGGAGAGGCTTGGAGACGGCCCCAAAACGGACAGGCGCTTCGTTATTGCAAAAGAATCGTTCAACTCGTGGCTATCATCTATCGGTTCAGATGGTGAAACGAGCCCGCTGGAATCTGGCAGTACGCTACCTGAGTTTATTGATAATTTGGAAGATCGGGCGGAGGTGAGGGCGAAATACAGGGAGTTTTCGCATCGATCTGTAATCGGCCCTATTTTTAGCCGGATCAGGGGAAGTCTTACGCGTCACCTTAGAAAAAACTACATAGAAGTTATAGAGAGCAGGCAGGGTGGCTATAACAGAGATATTGTGCGTTTGCTTAAGAAAATATATGAAGAATTACGGAAATAAATGTAACTTATTGTAATTAAAGCATGTTTTACGAAAAACCTCCTGTTTTACCGTTTCTTTCCCGCCATTTTGCCCTGCTTTTATTTAGTCATTGAAAAAAGCCTTTCAGGATGTATAATTTAGAGCTTTTCAGCGTCTAGACTCTTGGCGAGAGCTGTGAGTATAATAGGCGCTTTGCCTGATTGATGATGGGGCGTCGTCAAGCGGTAAGACACGGGATTTTGATTCCCGCATGCGCAGGTTCGAATCCTGCCGCCCCAGCCAGAATAGCGTCTTTTTTTTATATAGTTATAGTTTTTTGTGAAAGCCGTGTGATTGAAGATGGACTACAGCAACAGTAACAGACTGGTTTTAATAAGCGGGCGCTCTAACGAGGAGCTTGCCGAGCAGATTGCCTCGTCTGTTGATATCTCCCTTTGCCGGCGCGAACTTACAAACTTTTCCGATGGCGAAATTTTTGTTCAGATAAAAGAAAATGTGCGTGGCTCCGACGTTTTTATCGTCCAGTCCACCTCTACGAACGTAAACGACAACCTGATGGAACTGCTCATAATGATAGACGCTATAAAGCGTGCATCGGCGAGAAGAATCACGGTTGTAATGCCATATTTCGGATACGCGAGGCAAGATCGCAAGGTTCAGTCCCGCACCCCTATAACCGCTAAACTCGTGGCAGACCTTATCGGCGCGGCGGGTGCCGACCGTGTGTTAAGCATGGATCTTCACGCGGGCCAGATTCAGGGGTTTTTTAATATCCCGGTTGACCACCTTTATGCCGCACCGATACTTACCGATTATGTGAAAAAACAGAGCTATAAAGACCTTGTCGTTTTTTCGCCAGACGCAGGCGGCGTTGAGCGGGCAAGAGCCTATGCAAAGGTTTTAGGTACCGGGCTTGGCATAATAGATAAACGGCGGGAAGCCAAAAACGTGGCGCAGGCCATGCATATAATTGGTGAAGTCGATGGCCGCGACGTGATGATTATAGACGATATGGTCGACACTGCCGGAACGCTGACCGAAGCCATTAAGGCTCTTTTAAACGCGGGGGCCAATTCCGTTTCTGCCTGTTGTACACATGCCGTGCTGTCTGGCCCGGCTTTAGGGAGAATTGAAAACTCCGATATAAGAGAACTTATAGTGACCAATTCCATAGCTACCGATGGCGATAGAAAAAGCTGTAGCAAAATTACCACGCTATCTGTGGCTCAGCTTTTGGGTGACGCTATTATGAGGATACATGAGGAAACGTCCGTTAGTTCCCTGTTCGAATATTAATCATTTAGAAATATATAGTTGAGAGGCAGGTAGTCATGAGCGAAATGTTGTTAGCCGGTTCAGTTAGGAAAGCTGGCAAAAAAGGCCCGGCCAGACGGTTGCGGGTAGAAGGAAAATTGCCAGGTATCGTATATGGTGCCGGTGAGAATGTTCCTGTCACCGTGGAGGCCAAAAACCTTTTAAAAATGCTGGAAGTTAAGGGCGGGGTGAATAATATCCTGCTTACCAAGTTTGAAGGTGATTCAAAAGACCGTCATGTGATGATAAAAAGCCTTGACGTACATCCTATCACCGACCTTCTTTTGCATGTCGATCTTATAGAGATTGACGTTAATAAACCGGTTAAGGTTGATGTTGATATCGAGCTGACCGGTGTGTCGCTAGGCGTAAAAGAAAAAGGCGGCCAGTTGCATGTTACAAAAGACAGGGTGAGGCTTGAGTGTTTGCCGAAGGATATCATTCCTGTTCTTACGCTTGATATAACCGATCTTGACATCGGTGAGACGTGGAGAGTAAAAGATCTTAAAGTAGGCGAAAACCTGACAATTCTTGATAACCCCGATTCTGTGGTTATTGCTGTCGCCGAGCCTAAAGTTGCGGTCGAGAAGGAAGAAACTGCTGATGAAGCCGCTCCTGCCACCGAGGGTGAGACTTCTGAAGGTGACAAAAAAGAATAAGGCGGGGTAAAAAACAATAGCCTTTATTGTCATGGTGGTATGAAACTTATAGCGGGGCTTGGAAACCCGGGAACGGAATATGAGAACACTCGCCACAATGTTGGCTTTATGGTTCTCGACCGGCTTTTGCGCAGGTTTCGTATCTCGTTCAAGGAGACGAGATACCGCTCTCCTTGTGTCACCGGTGGGGTGAAGGGCGAAAAGGTTACGTTCATAAAGCCTATGCTTTATATGAATTTAAGTGGCGGGCCGGTTAACGGGGTGATGGGTGATTCTGCTGTTTCCCCGGCTGACCTGCTTGTAATTCATGATGATGTTGATATACCGTTCGGAGACGTTCGGTACAAGGTAGGGGGCGGGCATGGTGGTCATAATGGCCTACGTTCTATTATAGGCGAAACAGGGAGTGCCGATTTTTGCCGTGTGCGTGTCGGGGTCGGTCGTCCACCTGAGGGGGTTGCGGTTACGGACCATGTTTTGGGGGAGTTTGGGCCGGAGGATAGCGATGTGCTGGGGGAATCTATAGATAAAGCCGTAAAACTTGTAGAGAGCCGTTTTCTCTTAATGTACGGCAAGTAAAATTTGATAATACGACTTTGCGAACTGAATAAAAATCTATATATGGGGAAGGAGAGCTAATGCAGACATTTTTTGTGGTTTTTGCTCCGTTTTTGGCCGTGGCCGGATTGTGGAAAGCTTACAACTTGTATGTCAGTATCGACAGAATGTCGCCCGGCAACGAGCGCATGGTGGATATTGCGGAGATGATCCATACCGGTGCCATGACGTTTTTAAAAAAGGAATATTCTATTCTCGCCGTTTTTATCGGCATAGTTTTTCTTCTGTTATGGATATTCATCGCAGGTAGCACGGCGTTTGCCTTTATTGTAGGTGCGGGCCTGTCTATGCTGGCAGGTTTCGTTGGCATGAAAGGTGCCACAAGCGCAAATGTGAGAACCTCCGAAGCGGCGCGTGACAAGGGTGAAGACGCGGCCTTGGAAGTTGCATTCTCAGGTGGCGCGATTATGGGCCTTTCCGTTGCCAGTCTTGGGCTTTTGGGCGTTAGTGTTTTTTATCTGCTTTATGTTAGCGCGGGCATGGCTTCAGTTGCTAACCTTGCTGGCTTTGCCATGGGCGCATCGTCTATCGCGTTTTTTGCCCGTATCGGCGGAGGTATTTACACCAAATCGGCCGATGTCGGCTCTGACCTTGTTGGTAAAATAGAAGCCGGTATTCCTGAGGACGACCCAAGGAACCCTGGCGTTATTGCAGATAACGTAGGTGACTGCGTTGGTGATACGGCGGGCCTTGGCGCAGATATTTACGAGTCTTATGTCGGCTCCGTCATCGCTACAATTACCATCGGTGCCACCATGGGGGCCTTGGCTCCTTCATATATGGCATATCCGATCATTGTTATAATGATAGGTCTTGGCGCATCTGTTCTTGGTATTAATTCCATGAAAATGATGAAAGGGCTCGACCCTGCGGATATTTTGCGCTACACGGCGTTTGTTGCCGCCGCCGTAATGCTGGTAGGCGCACTTCTTTTTGCATGGATTCTTGGCCTTGCCACCGCAGTGTGGGGCGCTTTGGCGCTCGGTTGTCTTGCAGGCGTCGCCATAGGGCTTTTAACCGAGTATTACACGGGCATGTTTGGCCCTGTTAAAAAACTTGCGGCATCAACCAGCACAGGCCCTGCCACATTAATTATTTCCGGTTTTGCGCTGGCGTTAGAGTCTGTTGGCCCGCCGGTTGTTGTTATTGCTATTGCTACATATTATGCCGATTCGCTTGCAGGGCTTTATGGCATTGGTTTAGCCGCCGTTGGAATGCTTTCCACCGTTGGTATTACGATGTCGGTAGACGCGTATGGCCCGATAGCCGATAACGCTGGCGGCATCTCTGAAATGGCCGAGCTTGGCCCTGAGACGCGTAAAATTACTGATGGCCTCGACGCTATCGGTAATACCACTGCCGCTATCGGCAAAGGTTTCGCCATAGGTTCCGCCGCCATGACCGCGCTGGCCCTATTCTCTGCTTACACACAGGCGGTTGGTCTTGAGACCATCAACCTCGTTGATGCCAAAGTTGTTATCGGGCTCTTTTTAGGTGGTGCCATAACCTTTGTGGTTGCGGCGATGACAATGACTTCCGTTGGCAAGGCCGCCATGCAGATGGTGGAGGAAATTCGCAGGCAGTTCCGCGAGATTCCGGGCCTTATGGAAGGCACCGGAAAACCTGATTCTGCCACATGTGTCGATATCGCTACTGCGGCTTCCTTGAAGGAGATGATTCTGCCGGGTGTCGTGGCTGTAATCGCTCCGCTGTTGGTTGGTTCCCTTTTGGGTGCCGAGGGGCTTGGCGGAATGCTTGCCGGAGCCACTGTAACGGGTGTTATGCTCGCCTTGCTAATGGCAAACGGCGGTGGTGCATGGGATAACGCCAAAAAGTATATTGAGGCTGGCAACCTGGGCGGCAAAGGTTCTGACGCTCACAAGGCGGCTGTTATCGGCGATACCGTTGGTGATCCTTTCAAAGATACTTCCGGCCCGGCCATGAACATTCTCATCAAGCTTATGTCGATCATCTCGCTCGTCATAGCGCCTCTGCTGATTGTTTAATTTGCAATGTAAAAACGCCGTCCGGGTTAGCTCTGGCGGCGTTTTTTTATTTTAGCTTGGCCAGTTGTTTTGCGCCTTGATGACGTTACAAGGGTCTGTTGCTGATTCCGGAGTTAGGGTAAAGGTGAACTTGGAGCTATCAAGCGTAAAGGAGCATTCGGTTCCATTGCCAGATATCGTTATGCCGGAGAGGGTCATGGCGTTGCTTAAAACCTGGCATGTCGTTATTGGCGCCGGCGGATTTTGTTTTGTTTGCACGGCAGAGTAATTGATGGCGCATGACGATGCGGCGGCACCTAACACTCCATCGGCGGAGGCTTCCCTTGCTTCTGCTTGCAGGTCGATATATTTTGGAATGGCGACTGCGCTTAAAATGCCAAGAATTACGATCACCATGATAAGCTCTATCAATGTAAACCCAGCCCGGTTTTTCATAAGCCCCCCTTTGCGAGTTTTGGTGTGGCGATAGTCTAGCATAGCCGTCTGTTACGCAACAAATTTCACTTTGCAGCCAGCGGGAACTTTTTAAGGTGAACGTGTGTTTAACTGGATGAAGGGTATTTTTTAGAGGAGGAGAGATGATCGGGCGTAAAATGAAAAATATATTGGCCAACCTGCTGTCTGTTTTTTTCATGCTGATAGTGGTTTCATGTGCGTCCACAAAAAATGAGCATGGCGACATGCTAAAAACTCCCGACCTGGCTATTCCCCATCTCACGGAGCGTCTTAACTTAACCTTGCAACAGGAGAGAGATATACACCCTATTATTGAGGGGAACCATGCCATGCTCAAGTCGCTAAGGAGCAGGTACGATGAGGGGAAAATAACAAGCCGTAAGGCCCTTAACAGGCAACTGAAAAGTATCAAGGAAAACACCACTTTGCGCCTGTCGAAAGTTTTAACTGACGAGCAAATGGACGAATATCAAAAGATGTGGGATGAGCTGTATCAGAAGAGAGCGGAACACAAGAAGCGCGTTAAGGCCGAAGCCGAGGAGGCACATGATGACCATTAGTCGAGCTTGTGCAAACTTTATGCGCGATACCCCAACCGGCCCTACGCCTGGTAGTGGCGGAGAGAGAGGGATTCGAACCCTCGGTACGGGTTACCGCACACACGCTTTCCAGGCGAGCACCTTCAGCCACTCGGTCACCTCTCCATCCGGGAAGCGTAAAGTATAACCGAACGGCCCCTCTGCTACAACCACTGAGACTCATACTTTTATTTACATATAATCGAGCCTGTAATCGACATAATTCTGTGCCGATACCTGCAACCATTCAACCTCTTTATCCGTAAGTTTACGCTTCGGTTTAGCGGGCATTCCCATCAAAAGCGTATTCTCTTCAACCACCATTCCCTCTGGTACCAGCGCTCCTGCCGCTATCACTACGTTTGGTTTTAATATGGCTCCGTCCATTACGGTTGCGCCCATACCAATTAGCGCAGGGCCTTCTATTGTGCATCCGTGCAAGGTTACGCTGTGCCCCACTGTAATGTTGTCGCCTATGATGAGTGGCCACGATGGGCTTTTTGTTACATGCAAAACGGAGCCGTCTTGTATGCTTGTTCTTTTACCGATAGTTATATAGTTTACATCGCCTCGTATGGTGGTGTTAAACCAGATAGACGATTCGGCTCCGATGGTTACATCGCCTATAACCTGTGCGCTATCTTCAACAAAAGCGGATGGGTCTATTTGGGGGCTTTTATTTTTCCAGTTCCTTATCATGCTCAAAAATCTCCGTATTTGTGCGTTTTAAGTTTTATAGTCATATAGCATGGTTTATGTCTACGATTATCTTATAATCAAACAGATGTTTTTTAGGGGTTTTAAGGCAAATGCAAAAATTTGACGTTGCGATTCTCGGCGCGGGGCCGGGTGGATATTCCACCGCTCTTGCCGTGGTTTCAGAGGGGCTATCTGTTGCCCTGATAGAAAAAGAGGAGGTTGGAGGAACATGCTTAAACCGTGGGTGCGTTCCGGCCAAGGCGTGGATATCTGTGGCGGAGACTATTGACCATGCCAAACATATGGCAACGCTTGCTTCAAAACCTTTTGAATATTCTGTCGATTTTTCGAAGATGCTTGCAAAACAGAAAGCTATTGTGGGTAATTTCCAAAAAGGGTTAATTGCTTCGTTAACCAAAAAAGGGGTAACTATTTTTAAAGGTGCGGGCACTTTTGCATCTAGCAACGAGATTGTGGTTTCCGGCGCAGGTGAACCTGTAAGCGTAAAATTTAAAAATGCGGTTATCGCTACGGGAACGTCACCTGCAAGGCTTTTTGATTTGCCGGAATCACTCGTTTTGGATAATACGTCTATTTTTAATTTAGAGAGTGCGCCTGAATCTATGCTAATAGTTGGCGCGGGGGCTATCGGATGTGAATTTGCATCTCTGTTTTCAAGGCTTGGCACTGCCGTCACACTGGTTGAACTTGAACCGAGAATTTTACCGATGGAAGATTCTGAAATTTCCAAGGCTCTTGAGCGTGAATTCAAAAAAGCAAAAATAAAAGTGTTAAAAGGTGTTGGCTTAAGCTCTCTTGTTCAATTTGAAAATGGCGTTAAAGCCATGTTTGCCGATGGTTCTGCGCTTACTGCCGAAAAAGCGCTGGTTTCTGTGGGGCGCAGGTTCGATACGGATAAACTTGGGCTGGATAAAGCCTCTGTTGCCGTAAATAAAAAAGGGGCTGTCGTAACAGACGAAATGATGCGCACTTCAGCGCCAAATATTTATGCGACGGGTGACGTGGCCGGAAAACATATGCTGGCGTATACGGCATATAAAGAAGGCGAATTCGTTGCGCGGGTTATCGCGGGCAAAAACGTTTCGTTAGGCGAGATGCTTGTTCCGAACGCCATATTTACTATCCCTGAAATAGGCTCTGTTGGCATAACGGAGGAAAACGCGCCGGACGGGGCCAGCACTGGCACTTTTCTTTTTAGAGGGCTTGCAAGGTCGCACGCTACGGGTGAAATTGCAGGGTTCGTTAAAGTGATAGCGGATGGCAAAACAGACAAGATTTTAGGCGTTCACATGATAGGCGCAAGATCGACCGATCTTATACATATAGGCGCTGTTGCGATGGCGCAGGGGATGACGGCGAAAGGGTTGGGCAACCTGTTGTTTGCGCATCCGACGTTTGCAGAAGGCCTGCTTGAAGCTGTAAGAGACGTTCATGGCGAGGCGTTACATAAATAAAGATGCCAGCCAGAACCATCGCCATAGTAAACAGAAAAGGGGGTTCTGGCAAAACAACCACGGCTGTAAACTTATCCGCAGGGCTTGCATTGCGGGATGAGCGAGTGTTGCTGATAGATATCGACCCGCAAGCCAACGCGTCTTTGCACCTTGGCGTGGATGTCGATAACGTTAACCTCACCATATACGAACTTCTTCTGGGTATGGAGCCCGACATAAAAAAGGCCATGGTCGAAACAAAAGTAAAAAACCTGCATCTTATCCCCTCCGCTTTAAGGCTTGCCGGAGCCGAAGAAGAGCTTGTTCCAGTTTCGGGGCGAGAATCACTTTTAAAAAATATCGTGGAACAAATAGCTTGCGACTATACCTATTTAATTGTCGATTGTCCCGTGTCGTTCGGCATTCTGTCACTCAACGCTCTTTTGGCTTGCGATGAAGCTTTGGTTCCGGCTCAAACTCATTATCTATCTGTGTTTGCCGTAAGGCAGGTTATGGATATAATCGGGCAGGTAAACGAAACATTTGGGCATGACATGAAAATTGTCGGGATAATTCCTACCATGATGGATCGCCGCTCGAAGCTTAATGCTGAATTGGTAAAAGATATGGAAAAAGAGTATGGCAGGAACCTTTTAAGGCCAACGGTTCGGCTTGACGCAAAGCTTGCCGAGGCACCCGCCAAAGGGAGGCCGATTCAGCTTACGGCGCCCAAGTCTAACGGGGCGTACGACTACACGGCTTTGGCCGATGATTTGCGGATGATGTGAGATGAGTAAACTGCCGATAAAGGGGCAAGGGCTAAAGGCGATAATCCGCGATACCAGCCGTGAATCGTCCATCGGCTCAGGCGAGGGTAATATACCGGAAGGGGCGGACAGGAAGCTTTTTATTGAAACCATGAAAGAACGCGCTCTGGAGTTTGACCAAAATGGGAACCTCCTTGACGCGTTTCATCTTTACCGTCGCGTACTGAGAATAGACCCAACTGATACGAATACGTTATACAGCTTAGCGACAATATATTATAGCGCTGACATGAAACATAAGGCTGTTGAGTGTCTTCGCGCCATTCTGGAGATAGACCCATCTGCCGAACTGGCGGCAGAGAGCCTGGAAGAAATAGAGGCTGGAGATGTGTAATGCATTGCTAGGGCTCTTAATTGGAGCTAAAATGGTCTATCGTAAAATATAGAGAAAGCTATGAAAACAAATCAAGCTGAACTTGCTAATAAACTATCAGATAAAATCCGTACCATTCTCATTGTAGACGACGAGGATATCGTAGCCACGATGCTGGAAAGGCTTTTGCAAGGTGAGGGCCACAATACCATCTCTCGCTCTGACGGCTTTAAAGCCCTGGAAGTTTTGGAAACAACACAAGTCGATATTTTAATTACCGATTTGCGTATGCCGGGGATGGACGGCGTAGAGCTTGTTAACAAGGCAAGAGTACTGCACGAGAATCTGGATATTATCGTGATAACAGGCTACGGCACCATGGATCAGTTCCTTGAGGCGCTAAGCGGCGGTGTTGTAGATTTTATACTCAAACCTATCGACAGGGAACAGCTTCTTCGCACGGTAAACAGGATTCTGGAAAAGAAAAACCTGGCAGACAGCCTGGTTGAGCGCACAAAACAGTTAGTTAACGCTGAAAAAATGGCTACGATAGGGCTTCTTAGCACCGGTGTTGCCCATGAAATAAACAACCCCACCACTTTCATTCGCACCAACCTTCAGCTGATGAAAGAATATATTAAACGTATGCAGCCGAAGTTTGACAACATATCAGAGCCTAAAAATGCAGAGTCTATAAGGAATATTTTTTTAGAAGAGTTCCCGCAGATGATAGAAGAGGCTTTGACCGGAACAGACAGGATACAGAAAATTGTTTCGGGCATAAAACATTATGCCCATATGGGTGAGGACTCTTACGATGAAAATGTAGATATTCGCGAGGTTATCGCCCAATCGGTAAGCCTTGTCCGTGCCAAGCTTCGGAAACATATAACCATCACCGAAAACTATTTGAATATCAGCGAGATTAAAGGGCACTTTTCAAAACTTGAACAGGTTTTTGTTAACCTGCTGGTAAATGCCGCTGACGCCATAAACGAGAAGATGGAGAGGATGCGGAAGGATGGCGTTAGCCCCGCCGATTGTGCCGGCGTGATCGACGTATCTGCCACAATTATAGAAGGCGCAGGTGGCGAAAATAGCTCCGATTATCTTGTCCTTACATTTTTTGATAATGGTGGCGGTATTTCAGAAGAAAAAATGAACAAGGTTTTTGACCCCTTCTTTACCACAAAGCCTGTTGGCGTAGGTACCGGGCTGGGCCTTTATATATCTTATGAAATAATAACCCAGCATGGCGGCGAGATATCTGTGCAAAGCGAGCCGGGGGAGGGGACGGCCTTTGTTATAAAACTTCCGGTTCAAGGCTCCAAAGAGAGCGGTTCCGCAAAAAAAACGCCCGCCACACAAGAAACCGAAGGATAAAAAAAGGCCGACGATAGGTTCGCCGGCCTTTTCTACTTCTCTTTAATTCTTGCGTTACTTCGCAAAACCCCACTGAACTCCGGGAGCTTCAGGGTCCGTCGGGACGTTAAGCTCATAATCGAAATTGCCCATTACATACTCGTGTACGTATTTAGCGGCTGTCTTGGCTTGCCCCATGGCAAGTATTACGGTAGAACCGCCCGTAACGGTGTCTCCGCCAGCAAACACGCCAGGCTTGCTGGTGTGGTAGGTGACAGGGTCAACCATCATAATGCCCCACTTGTTGGTGGT
>UOGC01000115.1_pt1 | contig 24327 bp, 12 predicted proteins | sample 1988541 | NCBI WGS metagenome assembly UOGC01 (sample SAMEA4712194, study PRJEB27164) | hydrothermal vent metagenome | biome: marine basaltic hydrothermal vent biome; feature: marine hydrothermal vent; material: mineral | place: Pacific Ocean | collected 2011-06-14/2011-07-23 | depth 1689 m
GTAATGGTGCCGATCTGCATCGTATCCGTAATAGCAGAACCATTACCAAGCACGCCAGCTTCGACATTAGCGATAAAAGCGAAAGAACTCGCACAAACCGCCACAAGCGCTGTCAATAAAAACCGTTTTAAATTCATAAACTCACCCCCTCCAAAACAGTATTGGCTTAAACCTTAATTCAACCAAATGGAACATATGCAAGCATCATGCCTGTGAGACTTTCCCACGACACAATGACAAACCCAATGAATTCAAATAGATAAGCGCACCCGGAAATGGGTGAAAAAAGACGCTTTTAGAAGACTTCCGACCCTGATTGAACAACTTAGTGTGGTCAGTCAAGCAAAAACCCTTTCAAGGCTTTGAAATTACAGCGATTAACGGAAAATGCATTAAAACACCTGCCAAATAACCACCGAATAAACGTTTCGTTTACACGATCGAAACACATTATACACAGGTATATAACTCATTCAAACTTATTTTTGTGTCATTTCACACATTTTTCATCGTTTCTGTTGTAAAAGGGCACCTGCCAGATCGGGCCTCAGCTTTGCCAACCCCTTCAAAACCTCCAGCGCCTCGTCTGCTTTTCCCAACGCCTGATACGACTTGGCAAGATAAAAATGAGCCTCCGGTAGGTCGGGGTTTATCTCTTTTGACCACTTTAAAAGCCTGGCCGAGGTGTTAAAGTCACGACGATAATAATATAGATAGCCCAAGTCAAAAACGGCCAGCGAGAGGAACGGATCACTGGGAACAGATTTATAAGCCTTCTTGTAGCTTTCAAATTCCTTCGTATAGTCCCGCGTGGAATGCTCTACCTTGCCCGTCATTATATTTTTGCGCCCCTTGTAATAACGGGCGATGGCACGGCCTATCTGCTTGTCGCCCTCAGCTCCCATAACGATGGGCGTCACCTGCTCCCTCACGTTTATCATCGCTTTAAAATTTTCAACGGCGTTGATTCTGCGTTGCCACAGGTTTTTGGGGGCCGTATATTCAACCACTGGCATGTTATCTGTGTTTATGGCGGAACCTGCTGTAAACTTCATAACTCCGTCGCGACCCATAACGTAAAAGCTTAAGAACGAGAGCGGATCGTTACTTTCAATCATGTCTTCGCGCACCTTCGGGCTCGATAACGTGTTAGCCAGCCTGTCTGGCCTGATGCTGAAAGGCTTTTGCGACCCCATAAGCAAAAGCGCCGGCATTTCGCTGTTAATATCGCCGTTCCACACGGAAACATATTCAAACACCTCGGCGAACGTGCGCATGATAACTTTTAGATTTTCAGGGGATAGCTGATAAAGCGGGAGCCATTGCGCCATCGCCCCACCCTTTTTAAGTTTGGCTTTTACGTTCCTGAAATGTTCAATAGTGTAAAGGCTCCCCACCCCTGCGCTATCCGGCTGGAAAAGATCGGATATCACCATGTCATATTTTCGTTTTGCCACCTTCACGAAATTGCGACCATCCCAAAAATAGAGATGAAACCTGGGGTCGGCTATAACCTTGTGGTTATCCTTTTCAAAATATGGTTGCACGTCAAAAAGTTCCGGCACAATTTCCACGCAATCTATTCTGTCTACGGGGTGGGCCGAGATGGAGCTTGCCGTTATGCCGGAACCTAACGATATCAGCAGAACGTCTTTCGTATCGGGCTTGATGATAAGCGGCACATGCCCGAACCTAACGGCCACGTCGCCACCAGTTGCCAGTTGATAGTTATTCACCAGCAACGTTTTGGGCCCGCCTTCTCTTTTCTGGGTGATTTTAACGGTACCCATAACACCTTCACGCGCCATAATCACCTTCCCGGCACCAACAGAGCCTATACCTATGTTGACGTCGGATATCGAAACGCCGATAAACAGGAGAAGCGAGAGAAACGCCGAAGAGGAAAAGACCCAGCCAACGCTTTTGCGTGATTCTGAATTCAAAAGAGCGGCATAGCCGGTTACAAGCGCTATACCGGAAACAACAAAAAGACTGTTTTGCAATCCTAACGTTGGAAGCATAAAAAACCCGGCAGAGAGCGAGCCTATTATTCCGCCAATCGTCCCAACGGAGTATACGCTCCCCGCCCTTGCGCCAAGCGTGTCGAGCGAGTCCATCGCAATGCGGCACATTACAGGATAAGCCACGCCCATAAGAAACGTAGGTATCAAAAAGGCGCCCAGCATAAGGACAAACATTAAAAAGATATCTTTGCCAAAGCTCATGTGGGTGAACATGCCAGAGAGACCAAGCGCCATTGGATGCGAGTAGGCAAAGAAAAGAACGCTAGCCATGCCAAAAACAGCAATGCCTACCTGTGTAAGCCCGAACAGTTTTAACGGGTCTTTTAACTTGTCAAGATGGCTCCTGAAAACATGGCTCCCCAAAGCCATGCCCAAAAGAAAAACGGTAAGCAGGTTGCTGAACAGGTAAACGGTAGATTTGAAGGAAACAACAAACGCCCTCGTCCACAAAACCTCAAACGCCAAAGCGGAAAACCCGGACAGAGCTATAAAAGTTAACGCGAGCGCAGGCGTATATTTTGCGCGGCCTATTTCGTTTTTCTCTAAAGCTTGTTCATCCGTCTTTTTTTTCTTCTTATTTTTTTTCTTTTTATCCTCAGGTATATCCGCTTCCGGCGCATTGGCTTTCGCGGACGGCCCCAATAAAATGGCGGCGATAAAAAGGTTCAACGCAACAGCCACAAGAACGGTTCCCCACAGCCCCAAAAGCGGCAAAAACAAAAACCCGCTAAGGAACGCGCCCGCCATACCGCCGTATGTGTTGAAAGCATAAAGGGACCCTATCGAGAAACCGATTTTGTCAGCCGAGGTCGTAAGAAACTTGCTCATGACGGGAAGCGTGCCGCCCATGAGAGTGGTCGGGATAAGCAAAATCAGAAAAATTATGACGAACCTTAACGCCTGCCATCCACCTGAGGCGATAGATTCAGGCGTCATCATGCTTGCGATAGTATCGTCTACTATATAGATGAGAAAAGTAACGAGAATGGAAAAGAGTGCGATGCCCGCCTCAAGCTTTACATATATAGATAGTGGACGTTTTTCGCCGTCTATCTTCTTCCCCCAATAGAAACTGCCAAGCGCAAGCCCAGCCAAAAACCCGGCAACAACCATGGAAACGGCGTAAACCGTGTTGCCGAACACAAGAGATAGCGCACGCACCCACGCAACCTGATACACGAGCCCCGCCACGCCGGAGAGGAAAAAGCAAAATATATATATTCGTTGAGGTATCACTCGATTTTTCCTAATTTGATAAAGGTTAAGAGTTTACACTAATGAAAGCTTCACAGCTGTAATCAATCACCCAAGCCCGCCACAAAGAGCTTCTAAAACATCACATATAGAGTTGTATCTCTCGCGCCATCCGGTTCCTTCCACCGTAAATTCCGCCCCGGAACCTGACGTAAATTTTATAGCGGAACTGCGTCTGCCCACAGCCATTATTTTATCGGGGGTAAGTTTGGTAGACGGATGGAAAACAATGCACATCCTGTTTCTTAGCATGTCCGCCTTCTCAACACGAAGCATTTTTAATAACAGCCTTACCCTTACGACAAACAGAAGTTTTAACGTTTCCTCAGGAATAGCGCCGAACCTGTCTTCCATCTCGGAGTTCATCTCGTCTAGCTCCCGCACGTTTGCAAGTGCCGCCAACCTGTTGTGAATATCCATTCTCTGGTTCAGGTCCGGCACATAGTCTGGCGATATTCGTCCGTTAAACGATAAGTTCATGGCGACGTCGAAACGGTCTGGCGATGGTTCGCCTTTTATTTCTCGTATAGCGTCTTCTAACATTTCGCAATATGTATCGAACCCTACGGCGTCTATCTGGCCCGACTGTTGCGGCCCAACGATGTTGCCCGCGCCCCGTATTTCCATATCCCGCGCCGCCAGTTTAAACCCGCTTCCCAGTTCCGATAATTCTTCCATCGCCCTTAAGCGTTTCTTGGCGATCTCGGTCATGTCGGAGCGCCCCGGAACAAGGAAGTAGCAATACGCCCGGTGCCTGTCGCGCCCTACGCGGCCCCGAAGTTGATATAACTGAGACAAACCAAAATGATCGGCGCGGTTTATAATAATCGTGTTAGCAGACGGTATATCAAGCCCCGATTCTATTATGGTGGTGCAAACAAGTATATCGGCCTGCCTGCCTATAAACTCGCCCATCACGCTCTCCAGTTCTTTTTCACCCATCTGCCCGTGAGCCACGGCTATTTTCGCTTGCGGAACAATTCTGCGTATAAAATCCGCCATACCGTATATTGAGCGCACCTTGTTGTGAACGAAAAAGACCTGCCCGCCACGGTCAAGTTCCCTCACGATAGCTTCGCGTATACTTTTTTCCGAAAACTTGGATATAAAGTTACGAACAGCCTGCCTGTCTTGCGGCGGAGTTTCTATTATCGAAAGATCGCGTATACCCACCATAGACGTGTGAAGCGTGCGTGGTATAGGAGTTGCCGTAAGCGTTAACAAATCTACGTTACGGGCAAGGTTTTTTAATTTCTCTTTGTGAGCCACGCCAAACCTCTGCTCTTCGTCTATTATAACGAGGCCCAGGCTTTTAAACTTAACGTCCTTTTGCAGTAGCCTGTGGGTGCCAATTATTATGTTGGCCTCACCCATTGCCATCCGCTCAAGCACATCTTTTTGTTCCTTTTTCGATTTAAAGCGGCTTAGCGATTCCACGAGTACAGGAAAGGATTTAAAACGCTCGGTAAAAGTTTGGTCGTGCTGTTGTGCAAGAAGAGTTGTTGGCACAAGAACGGCCACCTGTTTGCCATCATACACGGCCTTGAACGCCGCCCGCATGGCGACCTCCGTTTTGCCATAACCTACGTCGCCGCAAACTAGCCTGTCCATCGGTTTCGGTTTTTCCATGTCGTCCGAGATATCTTCTATCGCGTTTTTCTGGTCTTCGGTAGCTTCAAACTCGAACGTGTCGGCAAACTCGCCATGAAAATTCGTATCGGCGCTAAAACTTATCCCCTCGCCCAGTTTTCTGGATGCCTGCATTTTTATAAGTTTTTCCGCCATTATAAGCAGGCTCTTTTTAACTTTGGAGCGGGTCTTTTTCCATGTGGAACCGCCCATTTTGTCGAGATGTGGAGTGGAACCGCCACCACCTGAATATTTTTTTATAAGGCCAACAGACGTTATCGGCAGATACAGTTTTTGGTTGCCTGCATATTCAAGCTCCAGATACTCGTCGTTCGAATCTGCTATCAGCATCTCTTTTGCGCCGATATATTTGCCAACGCCATGTGTTGAGTGAACAATAAGATCGCCAACCACAAGTTCTGATATACCCACGCTAAAGGCTTTTCGGCCTTTTCGCGCCCTGTGCCGCACGCGCGGGATTTTGCCAAAAATTTCATCGTCGGTAAAAATGGCCCACTTATCCTGCTTTATAATAAAACCTTCAAAAAGGTTTCCTACGGTGATAAAAAGGTTGCCGTCGAACAGGGCTGGCTGTTGCTCGCTTATAGTGCGGGCGATTTGCGCCACATCCTTTTTGGAAATACGTTTTGCGCCAAGGTCGGCCTCTTTTAAAACGCGCTCGATACGCTCCGCTCCGCCAGCAGACGAGGCAACAAGGGCGACCGAAAAACCATCGTCCAAAAGTTTTTGCAGATCGTCCAAAAATTTGGAAACGTCGCCACGATATCGTTCAGGAGCGCGTGCGCCGATGCTTAAAGCAGGGCCATCACCATTTTCATCGTCGCCAACCAGAAACTCGCAAAGCTGTAACAAGCCGCGTTTTTTGAGAGTATCTTTTAGCCAATCACTTTTTACATAAATAGATTCAGGGGCAGACACCGGCTCCTTTTTATCAAGCGCTTCCTCGTAGGCGGAATCTATGAGAGCGTAAAAACCCTTCATGTGCGAAAAAATATCGTCTGGCTCGTCAAGCGCAAACAGTGTGGAGGGCGGCAGATAGTCGAACAAGGTTACGCTATCAGGAAAGAAAAGCGGAGACAGGCGCTCAACACCGGGGAAAAACCTGCGAGTCTTTAATGCTTCAGCTACTTCGCCCGCCCTTTTATTGTCTACACCGTTTTTGGCGCAAAGTTTTGTAAACCCCTCCAGCAAAATGTCTGGGTCCACCCCTTCATAAAAAACCTCGCGGGATGGGAACATCGTAACGCTCTCTACCTGTTCTACCGATCGCTGTGTTTCTGGGTTATATTTTCGGATAGACTCCACCTCGTCGCCGAAAAGTTCTATGCGATACGGCAAGTCGGCCTCGCTTGCAAAAACGTCTATTATCCCGCCGCGAACAGAAAATTCTCCCCGCTCCTCCACCATGTCTACCCGCCTCAACCCGTAAGAAACAAGATGGTCCATAAGTATCTCCATATCCATGGAATCTTTTATGTCTATGCGGGATATCGATTTTTTAAGCGCATCTTTAGGAATCGTCCGCAGGGCCAGCGCTTCTGCCGACGTTACCAGAATAAAATCGCGAGGTTCACCTGCAAGACGCGCCAACGTGGAAAGACGCTGAACGGAGACTTCAGGGTATGGCGACATATCTTCATATGGAAGAATCTCCCACGGCGGGAAATATAGCAGTGGTCGTCCGTTTAAATGTTCAGGGGAAAAGAAGCGGAGCGAATCAAGCGTCTCCTCGGCTTTTGCCGCCTTGTCCGTCACCAGAACAACAGGGCGCCCCACACGTTCGGCCAATGATGCGATAAACAGGGCCTTGGAAGTTTTGGTTAACCCATGACATAAAACAGGGGCGCTACTCTCCCCTGCCGTTTCAACTTTTGATTCAAGCCCGAATAGTGAAATCATTTCAATTTTATAAAGCAGATTCAATTAAGTAGCAACACAGGTTACGAAACGGTGCTAACACCCGAAGCCTACCTTTAAAAATGGTGACACAGGTGCTTGATGTCATTGCGAGGAGGCTCTCAGCCGATGCGGCAATCCCCCGGGAAACAAGGTGACAGACGCAAAGCGCACTTTTTCCAACGAGATAGCCACGTTCGCCAAAAGGTTCACTCGCGATGATACTAAAGCCATCTCCAGATAAAATATATACCTAATTCCTTTTCGTCCACGATACTCCTTAAGCGTATCCAATGGCCCAATTGCCACCCTAAAAGTTCTTTTTCCCAAGCTCCCTCATCTTCTTCTTTTGCGAAAAGACATTCTAAACCCACACCTGCCCTTGAATCAGCAGAAATAATCAAATACATTTAGGTTATGGAAAATAGAAGATTAAATTTAAAATCACCCGTTATTATGGCCCCGATAGCCGGGATGACCGACGGGCCATATCGAAAAATCGTGATGAACCATGGCGCCGGCATGGTGGTGTCTGAGCTTATAAGCGCAAACGCCCTCGTGCGAGATTCACGCCGCACGTTCGACATGCTCCCCACAGATGACGAGCCAAAGCCTATATCGGCCCAGATTTTCGGAGGCGACCCTGAGATATTGCGCGATTCCGCCGTCATAATAGAAGAAACCCCATGCGATTATATCGACCTTAATTTTGGATGCCCCGTTAAAAAGGTGGTAAAAACAGGCGCAGGCTCCGCCATGCTACAAGACCTCAAAAAAGCGGGCCAAGCGGTGGAAGCGGTCGTCCGTGCGGTAAAAAAGCCTGTTACGGTTAAATTCCGCACAGGCTGGACTTTTGCGACAATCAACGCCATTGAAGCGGCGAAACTATTTGAAGAGAAGGGGGCGCACGCCATCACCCTGCATGGGCGAACAGCGTCGCAAGGTTATTCCGGCACGGCAGACTGGGATTTAATATCGGAAGTGGCAAACGCCGTAAAAATTCCGGTAATCGGCAACGGAGACATCACCACACCTGAGATAGCGATAAAACGTTTAAACGAATCAGCCTGTTCCGCAATAATGATAGGCCGTGGCGCGTTAGGCAACCCCTGGATATTCGAGCAGGTTAACGAACTTTTAGAGACGGGAACATATACTAAACCTGCCGCAAACGAAATAGCTGGTGTTATACTCTCACACATAAGGCTCATGGCTAGTCATTATGGAGAGAAAACAGGCATAAGAAAGATGCGCACCCACATGGGATACTATTCCAGAGGGGTGGCAGGCGGTGCCCGTTTTCGGGAAAAAGTAAATAATACAAGGACGTGTGCCGAGATGGAGCGCCTTGTAACCGATTTTTTTGACGATCATCAATACGCAGTTTCAGCTTAAGGCATGAGGAATTAAATGAACAGACACATATTCAGAGAATACGATATACGCGGCGTTGTTAAAACCGATCTGCTACCGGAAACCATAGTGGCTTTAGGAAAAGCTTTCGGCACAACGGTTAAAAGAAATGGTGGTAGCACGGTTTCTGTTGGCATGGACGCCCGTGAATCGTCGGAATCTCTTTTTAAACTTCTGTCCGACGGCATCATTTCGACCGGCGTAAACGTAGTTAACATTGGCCTCGTGCCTACCCCGCTTCTCTATTTTTCGGTGTACCATCTCAACACGGATGGCGGAGTTATGATAACAGGGTCGCACAACCCTCCTGAATTCAATGGTTTTAAGCTAAACCTTGAGAAAGATTCTATCCATGGTAGCGGCATTCAGGCACTAGCGGACATGATTGAAGCTAACGATTTTGAAACAGGGTCGGGCTCCATGTCTGAAACAGACGTGATAGAAGACTACATAACGATGGTTCGCGGGAAGGTGCAACTTAAACGCGGGTCAAAAGTTGTTGTAGATGCGGGTAACGGGTGCGGCGCCATCTTTGCGCCACGCCTTTTAAGAGAATTGGGTTGCGAGGTTATAGAGCTTTTTTGCGAGGTAGACGGCTCTTTCCCGAATCATCACCCCGACCCCACGGTTCCTGAAAATTTGGAGGACCTGATAGCGAAAGTGCGTGAGACCGGCGCAGACGTAGGGGTGGCCTACGATGGCGATGGCGACAGGATAGGCATTGTTGACGAAAAAGGGGGCATCCTCTTTGGCGACCAGATGATGATAATCTACGCCCGCGACATTTTATCCCGCAAACCGGGCTCAGCCATCGTATATGACGTCAAATGCTCCCAGAACCTTGAAGACGACATCAAAAAACATGGCGGCAGGCCGGTAATAAACGCGACCGGTCACTCGCTTATAAAGGCACGGCTGAAAAAAGAAAATGCGGAGCTTGCAGGCGAGATGAGCGCCCATATATTTTTTAAAGACGACTATTTCGGGTTTGACGACGCTCTTTTCGCCACCGCCCGGTTTTTGAGAATCATGGCTGAGAGCGACCAGAAAGTATCCGAATTTTTGGCAAACACTCCGCACGTAGTAAACACGCCGGAAATACGGGTAGACTGCCCCGACAACGAAAAATTCGATATCGTAAAAGACATCACGCAATATTTTAAAAAGGATCACGACGTTGTGGATATCGACGGAGCAAGGGTTCGGTTTGGTGATGGCTGGGGGTTGATTCGCGCTTCTAACACGCAACCGGTTCTGGTTCTCCGCTTCGAGGCGCAAAGCCAGGAAAAGCTCGATAAAATCAAAACCACGTTTTACGAAAAGCTTGTTACCTACCCTGCGATGGAAGGATTAAAGCCATTTTAGTGGCAGGATAGTTATCAAAGTATTACGTTAACCTGTTCATGTAACTACCTGTTATTACTTACGCTGTTGGTGCTTAATTAGTCGATGTTTAAACAACGCTCCGGGTCCGGGGTTTTTCTTGGCAAGATAAGAAGAAGAGTTTTTATTTTCTCAATCCTTCTCGTCGGCTGTTTGATGCTCATCAGCATGAGGCTTTGGCACCTGCAGGTTTTACAACACGAAATTCTGGCGGGCAAATCTGAAAATAACAGAATAAGACAGATTAGAACAGACGGGCTGAGAGGCCGTATCCTCGACCGAAACGGCATCCCCCTCGTAGACAGCCGCCCCTCCTTTCAGGTATCCCTGATCCCTGAAGATGTAAAAGATATGGAGTGGACGCTCGATTTCCTTGAAAAAGAAATTTCTATAGACAAGCAGGCCGTCAGGGAAGCGATAAAAAAAACCCGCTCCTTTAACAAGGTCACGTTAAAACGCGATATCAGCCGTAAAGAGGTCGCCTTTATAGAAGAGAGACGTATAGACCTGCCGGGAGTCTTCCTTGAAGTAAAAGCCGCGCGAAACTATGAAAACGGCGATATGGCCGCGCATATTCTGGGTTATTTAGGAGCTATATCTCAAAAGCAATACGACAAATCTTCACCCGAAATCTACTCTCGCGATGACTTTATAGGCCAATATGGCGTAGAAAAAGTTTTTGAGAAAACACTCAGGGGCGGAAAAGGATTTAAAAGAATAGAAGTCGATGCGGCAGGCCGCGAACTGCGAAACCTTGCCACAAAACATCCTGAAAGTGGAAAAGATATTCACCTGACGCTCGATTACGAAACACAAAAAGCGGCGGAAGAGGCTTTTGGAGACAAGATGGGCGCGGCAATCGCCATAGACCCTGATACCGGTGAAGTGTTGGCGTTTGTAAGCAAACCTTCGTTTAACCCAAACGATTTTGCGTTCGGAATCAGGACCGACAACTGGAAGAAACTGTTGGCAGACGAGTTTCATCCGCTTCAGGAGCGCCCCACACAAGGGCAATATCCGCCCGGCTCCACATTCAAGATAATAATGGCCGCCGCCGCGTTGGAAGAAGGAATAATCACCCCCGAAACGAAGTTTTATTGCCCGGGCCATTACAGGCTTGGTAAAAGGTCGTATCGATGCTGGAAAAAGGGAGGGCATGGTTCAGTCGACGTTCACACCGCACTTGTTCGATCATGCGACGTTTTTTTCTATAACGTAGGAATAAAACTCGGCATAAACAAAATAGCGGAATATTCCAGAAAATTCGGGTTAGGAGTAAAAACAGGTATCGAACTTACCGGTGAAAAACCTGGCCTCACCCCAACCAAGGAATGGAAGCTAAGGGCCAAAAAAGAGCGGTGGATAAAAGGAGAAACCGTTTCCTGCTCTATCGGGCAAGGTTTTGTTTTAGCCACACCTATACAGCTTGCAAGAATGGTCGCAATGGTAGCCAATGGCGGACGTCTGATAACGCCGACGATTATAAAAAAAGATGGCCAAAAGAAAACCAAAGGAGTGAGAACCTCCTTAAAAAAAGAAACGCTCGACATCATAGGGCTCGCCTTGCGAGGGGTAGTAGCAGAAAAGCACGGCACGGCATGGCGCCTGCGTAAAGGCAAATATACATATGCCGGAAAAACCGGCACGGCGCAGGTTGTTAAAATGAAACAGAACGAAAAATGGGAACATGAAAAAATGCAGATAAAACATAGAGATCATGCATGGTTCGTCTCCTACGCTCCGTTTGACAACCCCAAGATAGCCGTTGCCGTGATAGCCGAACACGCGGGCCACGGCGGCTCGATGGCCGCACCCGTAGCCCAGAAAATAATGGACACATACCTGTCAAAACTGGAAAAAGCGGGCATAATCGAACCCCCAATAAAAGACGAAGGACAAAAAACAGAATGACGGGTGAGTATATTGAGCAGTACAAGTGGAGGAAGTTTGATTCCACTCTGCTCTTCGTTGTTTTGCTTCTTTGCGCAATCGGCGTAATAGCCATATACAGCTCGAACCTTCAAAGCGACAGTATGTTCATGAAGGGCCTTTACCTGCGCCAGATATACTGGATAGCCCTCTCTTTAGTGGCAATGGGAGTTGTAATGGTCATCGACTACCACACTATAGAGCGAATGGCGTATCCGCTTTATACGATAGGAATAATATCTCTTATCCTCGTAGACATAACGGGGCATACGGGAGGCGGGTCGCAACGCTGGCTCGCCTTGGGCGGTTTTAATTTTCAGCCTTCGGAGGTTATGAAAATCACACTTATAATTCTGATAGCCCGCATTGTGGACGACATGGAAAAAGATGAAGATATGGGGGTTTTAGACCTTTTAAAACCGGCATTTTTCGCCTCAGTTCCTTTTCTTATGGTGGCACGCCAGCCGGACCTTGGCACGGCACTTATATTCATCATCCTTTTTGCGTCCATAGTGCTTTTTGCCGGTATCAGAAAAAGGATAATAATAAAAACCGCCGCCCTGATGGCTATTCTGGCACCACTATTCTGGCTTTTTCTAAAGCCATATCAGAAAAAACGGATATTAACCTTGCTGGACCCTGAAAGCGACCCGATGGGGCAAGGTTACCAGATCATCCAGTCAAAAATAGCCATCGGCTCAGGCGGGCTTTGGGGCAAGGGGCTTTTTGAAGGAACGCAAAGCAAGCTTAACTTCCTGCCGGCAAAACATACGGATTTTATTTTTTCCGTAGTCGCAGAAGAAGTAGGATTTGTAGGCTCTATTATTCTCATCGCCCTTTTCTTCTTTTTTATAATGCGCGTAATGGAAACGGCGATTCATTCCAGAGACAAGTTCGGCGCCCTTATAACGGTGGGCGTAGGCTCTATGATAACCTTTAACCTCTTGTACAATATCGGCATGACGCTGGGGCTTTTGCCCATAGTGGGGCTCACGGCACCTTTCATATCGTATGGCGGGTCGTCGCTTCTTACCAACTTTATCGGCATTGGGCTTGTTTTGAACGTTTCATACAGAAGGTTTGCCAGTGAATAATATTTCGATGGAGCGATTCGAGCGTGTTCTCGAATCTGTAAAAAAAGCGTCTACATATCTGGGAGTCGAAAAAAACTCCGTGCATAAAGATCACGAAAAAATAGATGCGTCAATCGCTCTCGCTTTTCCTGACCTCTACGAGATAGGCATGTCGCACCTTGGGCTAAAAATTCTTTATAACGTTATAAACGGGCAACCTGACCTCGTGGCGGAACGCGTTTTTACGCCGGGTGAAGATTTTGCCACGGCCATAAAAAGTGAAAACATGCCGTTCATGTCGCTTGAGACGAGGCGGCCCTTAAAAGATTTCGATATTCTTGGCTTCACAATACCCTATGAACTTTCATACACCAACATGTTGTGGATGCTCGATTTGGCTGGCATCCCCTTAAAAACGCTTGATAGAGATGACGCAACCACTTTCGTAATAGGCGGCGGAGCTGGCGTATATAACGTAGAACCTGTCGCCGAGTTTTTCGACTGTTTCGTTTTGGGAGACGGCGAGGAAACGGTGTTAACGGTCATGCGTCTTATCGCTAGCCAAAAAGGGAAACCGCGTAACGAGACTCTTGAAAAACTTTCACACGTTCCCGGAGTTTATGTTCCATCACTTTTTGATGTTTCATACGATACCGAAGGAAAAATAGAGAAGGTATCGCCCAAACTTGCGGAATATAAAAAGGCCACACGCGTTTTTCTGCCAACTCTTTCAGAGTCGCCATTTCCATATGAAATAGTAATACCGTTCGGCAAACCTGTGCAGGACAGGCTTAACGTTGAGATAGACCGTGGATGCACACAGGGTTGCAGGTTTTGCCAGGCAGGAACAACATACCGCCCCGTGCGGGAGCGAACGCCAGCGGAAATTATGGCCATAATAGAAAAGGCGCTTGGCCTGACGGGTTACGATTCTGTTACCGTAACGTCGCTTAGCGCGGGCGACTATTCCAAAATAGAACCGCTCCTCTCTACACTCATGAACCGGTATGAAGGTGAAAAGGTGGGCGTTTCCCTGCCGTCGCTACGTTCCGACACTGTCACCAGCAATATAATCCGCGAGGTTGGGCGAGTTAAAAAAACAGGTTTTACAATTACCTCCGAAGCTGGCACGCAAAGGCTCCGCGACGTATTAAACAAAAACGTAACCGACGAAGCTATCATCAGGGTTGCAACCAACCTTTTGGAATCTGGCTGGCGCTCGTTAAAACTTTATTTCATGATAGGCCTTCCCACCGAAACGGATGAAGACGTGGAGGCCATTTTTAAGTTAAGCGATAAGCTTGCACAACTTACCGTAAACAAAAAACGGTTTCAGACTATCACCGTTAGCGTGTCTAACTTTGTCCCAAAACCGCACACCGCGTTCCAATGGGTGGGGCAAGACAGCATCGAATCGCTAATACGAAAAAAAGAACGCCTCTTTGACCTGATAAGAAGAAATAAAAGACTACGCTTAAAATGGAACAACGCGAAGATGAGCTTTTTGGAAGCGGTTTTCAGCCGGGGAGACAGAAAATTATCACGCGTGGTGGAGAGGGCATACCGAACCGGATGCAAAATGGACGCGTGGACAGAGTTTTTCAGTTATGACGGATGGATGGCCGCTTTTAAGGAAGAAGGTATAGAGCCTGAATTTTACGCAAATCGCGATTTTGACCTGGACGAAACATTGCCATGGGATCATATAGACACGGGCCTTACCAAAAAGTTTTTCTTAAGAGAATGGAAACATGCGCAAAAAGCCGAGATGACAGGCGACTGCAAAACGGCAAATTGCGAAGGATGCGGCCTTGACCCAAACACATGCTTTAAGCCATACGATTGGCCCGAAGTAGAAAAACCGGAAGCAGACCAGAGCACACAAAAGAATCGTTTTAAATATCGCCTAACATACACCAAAACGGGGCTGGTCAAGTTTCTGGCTCACCTTGAAACCGTGAGCGTGCTTACAAGAGCGATAAGAATCGCTAAACTTCCGGTTATGTACTCAGAGGGATATTCTCCACATCCGCGAATATCTTTTGGCCCGGCATTACCCGTTGGGGTTGAAAGCTATGCAGAAGCCATGGATATAGAATTCTCAAGCAAGTTTGCCGCCGAGCCATTATTGCAAATTCTGAATAGCGTCACACCCAGAGGGTTTAATTTTACCGATTGCGAAGAAATATCGATCGGAACAAAATCTATAAGCTCGCTAATCAAGGGAGCGGAATATAAAATCGCGTTCCGTAACGCCATGCCGGAAGAACAAATAAACACAGCCATAAAAAGTTTTATGGAGAGTGAATCACGAATAATAGTGCGTGAAGGCCCCTCCGGAAAATCGATAGATACAAGGCCCATGATAAAAGAAATCACCACCATTTCTAACCTCGCGGGTATACGCTTTAAAACTGTGAACAGCCCCACGGGGAGCGTGCGCCCCAACGAGGTAGTAAAAGCGCTCTTCGCGGATAACACGCCTGAAATTGCCAGCATCACAAAGCTTGCTAATATATTGAATATGCAGGATAAAATCGCCATCTAGCCCAATTCCCCACCCTTACCCTACCAATACTAAAACCATTTTTTCAGGTTTTTGTCACGTTTTAAGACTTTAGAGTGATTTTGCGTAAATTTCCTTAAAATTATTATTGCATTTTAGTAAAAATATGGTATTAATATGATTACTGCTGTTATACATTTAATACCAGCAATAACGTGCCAAGGTTTTATTATATTTGTAGCAGAGCTAGCACGGCACAAGCCAGCTAACCTAAACATGGGAGTGTTCAACATGGCCTCAACCCAATTAGCCAAAGGCTCAAACATGCAGAATTGCGAAAAAGCGACAGATTTCCTTAGCGGTATAGAGGCACCCGGCAGTCTCGTTTCAAATTCGGGCGCCCTCGTACACTTGAACGAAGAGATGGCCCTGTTGCTTAAAAATCAGTTTAACGGCTCTTCCTCAAAATGCCAGTGGCTCTCAAGCGCCGGTACCTCATCCTGTTCTAACTGTTCAGAAAAGCCTGATTCCGGCGATCAATGCTTTGTTATGCGGGAAAATGATTTTCTGTCGCTTCTCGCGGCGGTGAGACTCCCTCACGCTAACAACGCCCTTATGCGTGTTTACCGCGACGAATCGTCCGGCACACCTACTGATGCCGAGAAGATAATCGAGAAAATTATGAATTTTGCCTCCCCTGTCAGTCACTACAGCGTGGACGATTCCATGGCGGGCGATGGCGGTTTTATCCACGCTAACCTTTGTGAACTTGTTGATTCTGCCATAAAAAAGCTTGGTGCCACCAAACTCGACATAAAAAACCAGGTAGATACTTTTCAGGAAATAGATTCTACCAGCCCGATAATTTTGCGGCAGGTCGTTTTAAATATATTAACCGAGTTTTCACGGCTTGAGCTTAGAAGCCCGGTTACTATCCGCAACATGAGGCAGGCGGGCCCTATGGACGATCATATGACCCACATGCTCTATTTTAACGCCAAAAGTTCAAAACCACTTGGCAAAAGCAAGTCAAGCGAGCTTACTGCGTCTGGCCTCCGATTTAAAAGCCTCTGCAGAAACATAAGGGGTGCCACGGGGCTTGAAATAGACCCACCCATTGTTTTTCAGGAAAACGACACGGTAGAAGTTCAGTTTTCTTTCCCCAACCAGTTCACCATGAAGGCCGGGGTCGGCAATTTTGAAGACGATGCGACGTATCACAACCTCTCGGCAAGAGAACAGGAAATAGTGGAAATGGTAAGGAACGGCTATGACAACATAGGAATATCCGAAAAGCTTGGCATCACCCACGCCACGGTAAAACAGCACTTAAAAGCCATTTACAGGAAAGTAGAAGTAAAAAACCGTGTTGAACTGATATTTAAAAACGGTCAACCCTATGCCTAACTCGCACCCATTTTGGGGCCACTAAAGTGGCAGGAGGTAAAGCAGGTATACAAAATGGCAGCCCTATGCCTAATTAGTACCTTCCCACCGGGGCCAGCGGCTACCCACTGTTCGCTGGCCTCACCTTTTATCGCAACCTGTCTCACAGCCAGCTATAATTGGCACATGACAAACCTGTTCAAACAAATTTCATGAACGAAAAAAAGACCCTGTTACTGCGAGGGCTACCCTCTGTTGAAAGCTTGTTATCACACGAAAAATGCTCTCCGCTTATAGAGGAACATGGGCGCGATCTTGTTACGGCAACGTTAAGGGGCCTCCTTGAAGCGTTCAGAAAACAGGTTATTGCGGGGGAACCTCACGCCGAACACGTTCAAGCGCACCACTGGATCAACGAAGCAAAAAAGCTCTTAAAAGCCGAGGCTCAACCGAATCTTCGCAAGATGTTAAACCTGTCGGGCGTTATAGTGCATACAAACCTGGGAAGGGCGATATTGGCTGATGAAGCAGTCAAAGCCGTGACGATGGCGGCGCAATCGTGCGTAAACCTTGAATATAATATCGAAAAAGGCGAAAGGGGCGACAGGGACGACCTTGTAGAAGAGCTTATAGTGAAACTGACCGGCGCCGGGGCGGCAACATGTGTAAACAATAACGCGGCAGGCGTTCTGCTTGCGTTAAACAGCCTCTCTGATGGTGGAGAAACGATAATCTCACGAGGCGAACTGGTAGAGATCGGCGGTTCCTTCCGTATTCATGAAATAATGAAAAAAAGCGGGTGCAAGCTTGTGGAGGTTGGAACAACCAACAGAACCCATATATCTGATTATGAAGACGCCATCACTGAAGACACCTCCCTAATATTAAAAGCGCACACGAGCAACTACAAGGTGGTAGGTTTTACGGCTATGCCGCACCTGCCGGAACTTTGCACCCTCGCCCACTCCAAAAACCTGCCGGTTATGGTTGATCTTGGCTCTGGCGCACTTATTAATTTTTCTGTTTTTGGTGCTGAACCGGAACCAACCGTGCAAGAGACGATACAAAACGGAGCCGATATCGTTACTTTTTCGTGTGACAAGCTTTTGGGTGGGCCACAGGCCGGTATTATCGCAGGCTCAAAAGACCTTATTAAGCGGATAAAAAAGAACCATTTAAAACGGGCACTGCGAACAGACAAAATGACCCTGGCCGCGCTCGAAGCCACCTTGAGGTTATACAAAAACCGGGATAAAGCGTTAACAGCCATCCCCACACTGCGCCACCTTACTAAAAGTATGGATGAAATTCGCAATATGGCCCAGATAACGGCAGAAGTGTTGGTAAAGTGGTTCGGCCCCAACGCCGAAATTAGTCTACTGAACGACACGGCACAGGCAGGAGCAGGCTCTGCCCCACAGGTGGAACTGCCTTCCGTCTCGGTCGCTATAAGAAGCAAAATAATGAACCCCAACAAGTTGGCCCAATGGTTCAAGGCACTTGAAATACCAATAATAGGCCGCGTTAAGGATGACATTTTCAGGCTGGATATGCGTACGCTTGACGATGTGGAAGAAATTAAAAGAGCACTGCCCCAAACCGCCCTTAAACCTGAAATTTGACAAAATATGTATAACCCCTTAAAATCTATGGGAGTTTCCTTACATAAACATTCGCAGGTGGCAGAATGACACGTGAAGGCGGCAGTTCGTCTCCTATCTTTGAGTTTCTAGACGCTCAGCCAGATACCGACATTATCGGAAGCAGAATAAAAACTGTAGCGATATCCGGCTCAGCCGGCGGAACAGGCAAATCAACAACGGCCATCAATCTTGCCATGGCTTTAGCTTCCTGCGGCAGAGAAACCGTGGTGATCGATATATCCCCAGGCTCAAGAAGCGTTGGTAAAGCTTTAGGAACAGAAAGCCCCGCTTTTACGTTACGAGACTTTTTATATGAAAAAATAACCGACCTAACCGACATAATAGTAAAAACGCCTTTTGATAATCTCTCCTTCATAGATAGCGGTTTTGATTATCTTAACTTTATAGACCCGCCCGTTCGTGCCAGAAAAAACCTGGTGCATGGCTTAAACGAGCTTGACGCAGAGTTCGTTATTCTTGATGTCGGAATGATAACGGATAAAACGCGCCTCGACCTTTTCATAGCGTCCGACATTCCTCTGCTGGTTACAACTCCGGAAGACGAAAATTTAGCCGAAGTAGAGGCCATGGCCAGAAGGCTTGTTCTTCGCTCCGTCGAAATAGAAATGGGGAGCGACCCTTCTATAAAAGAGTTTTTACAAAAAACGTGGAGTGAGGGAACCGCTAACGAACAATCCATATACGACGCACTTGAAACCGTTGTGCGACATAACGAAGAACTCTCCACCCGCCTGTTTGAGCTAAAAAAAGCGACAAGCGTAGGTCTTCTGGTAAACATGGTGGAGTCTTTAGACAACTTGGGTTTTGGCCCGGAGTTAAAAGGGAAAATAGCGCAAGCCACCGGTTTTAACACCCTTTATCTCGGTTTTATACCAACAGATGAAGTGGCGGCGAAAAACCCGATAACGGTAGGTTCTGAAACTCCCGCCACAAAAGCGTTTTTTGCTTTGGCAGGCGTTCTTACAGGAGAGCGTGGAGGAATAAAAGGGGCTACTCCACCCGCTAAAAATGGCGCAGAGCCGCATGATAGCCCCCATATTCAGGATGCCGTCGCCCAACAGGCTATGGAGACTTCCGCGCGAGAGGCGGCAGATTATAAACGCAGGCTTATGGAAGAGGTCGAAAGAGAAGTTAAAAGTAAAAAACGCCTTGAGTTTATAAAACTTGAAAACGAAATCGTCGCCACACGCGAACTTAAGCTAAAAGATTTTGAAAAAGAGCTGGAAGGTATCGCGCAGGAGCGCCTTAACAGGGCCGATCTTGAAATAGAACGAAGGCATAACGAGGCAATGAATGAAATTGCCAAAGAAAAACGGGAAAAACGCAAAAAAACAGACGAAGAGCTTGAAAGAACAGCGGAGCTTAGGCGTAAGGAAATATATTCAAAAGCCAACCGTGAAGTAGACGACATCAGAGAAATGGTGTGGCGCAAGTTAGAAGAAGACCGCGACAAAAAGGTAGCAAGTTTAAATGATGAGATGGAAGTTCTCCGAGATGCCGAGAGAGACACGGTTTACACCGAAATATCCGAATTAAAAGAACAGTTAAAAGAAAAGGCGGTAGGCGAGGTAGATGAGTTCCGCTGGACAATGTTAGAAGACGCAAACCGTGAAATCATGCGCCTCTCCTCAATGTTCGACGAAGAAAGTGAGCGCAGGCATAAGGAAGTAGAGGTTGTCCTCAAGCGCAAATACGATATCGAAAGTGAACGCCTGAACAACAAATTACAAAACGAGCTTGCCCTCTTCCGGCAGGAAAAGACCCATGAAATCGTCCAGCAGGTAAATATCGACCGCGAAAAAGCGTTTAGCGACTTTGAAAATGAAATTACTGAGTATCGAAACACGAAACGTGAAGAGATAAAAAATGAGCTTGAAAAAGATATTATCGCCGAGAAAAGTAAAATACATAAAGCCCTCGCTGAGCATGTAGAAAAATCTAAAAAAGAAGTGGACGAAGAGTATGACGGGCGCATGGCTAAAATTGATTCAGAAATAGACGCGATCAGGAATGAAAAACTCGATGCGGTAAAAAAAGAGACTCAAAATATATACGATCGCATGGTTGAAGAAATAGAGGCAAGACTGCTTCAGGAAGAAAAAGAACGTTTCGCCACCCTCGAACAGACGATGGAATCCTTAAATAATGAACGCAGGCAGGTTATTGAAGGAATAGTAGAAAAAGAACGTGAAGACCGGATTGAGGAGCTTGAAAAAGAAATTGAAGAAAGACGCGAGTCTATGCTCAATGAAATCGATAACGAAAAAATGGAGATCAAGCAAAACTGGCTTTCGCTGATAGAAGAAGAGGTCGCCCATAAAAAATCTGGCATGATGACACAAATTGAACGCCACATAGACGACGAGAGAAGAAAGCGTTTCAAGGCCATGTCTGACAAGCTGAAAGATGAAGAACTCGCCATGCGCGAAGCACTTTCAGAAAAAATAGCGACAGATGAAGAAGTTGCCAGAACGCACCTTATCAACCAGCTTGATGTCGAACGAAAAGAAATCCACGCAGAACTTATTGCTGATATGCGCCCCCGTATGATCCGCATAGAGATGAACCTGAAAAAAGAGATCGACATACGCCGAGATAAAGCATATGAAGATCTGCGGCAGGAGCTTGAAACATTAAGAAGCCGCAATATAGATAAACTCAGGAGATGGGAGAGAGCCGAACAATCAAGGCTGATTGCGGTTATGAAAGAAAAACTTGCAGAAGAAGAAGCAACCATGCGCAAACTGCTGGAAAATAAAGTTAACTCGCAACGCCGTTCAGCTGAAGATAAGATTAAACGCGTTCTCTCAGACAGACGAAACGTCATTCTGGAAAAGCTACGGCAAGAACTTGCGATCCAGAAAAAAGGCCTGATAGACAAAACAAGGCGAGAAACGGCTTTAGAGCGCAAAAGGCTTACGATAGATATCCACATGGAACTCGATCACGAGCGTGAAAAACGGACAAGAGCGCTTGTAGCAGATATCTCCGACGAAAAAGCAAGGCGTCAAAAAGAAATGGAACGCGAGCTGGAAAACGAGCGGATTGAAGCGCGTAGAGAGCTTGCCGTAAACATTGTTGCAGAAGAGGCGCTAAGAATGGATGCCCTGCGTAAGGAAATGGACGTATCTGAACGTGCGATGGAGGAAGGGCTTAAAAAGCGGCGTGAGCGTCTTTGGCAAAAGCAGGAGGAGTGGATTCGCTATGAGGCAGACAGGCTAAGGCTGGAGCTAAAAGAAACCATGGGGGCAGAACTTGAAACCGAGCGTGAAAAACGACGAAAAACATTCGACGAGAAACTCTCCAAAGACGCTGAACGTGTTCTAAAACGTGCAAAGCTTGAAGCCCGACTTGAAAAACAGCGTCTTGTAAAACGTGTACAAACCGAAATTGAAGAGAAGCATTCTCAAATCGCCGCAAAATATCGCAAGGCCCTGCAAAACAGGTACACACAGAAGCGCGAAGCCATAGAAACCGATCTTAAAATAATGCATAAAGACGGGTTCAAAAAGCTCAACTCCCATATAAACTCTAAAAAAACAGAAAAGCTTGTGGAAATGGACAGGGAGCTTTCAGTTGAAAGAGGCAAGCGGCTTGAGATACTTAATATAGAAATTCGAACTGAAGAATATAAACGCCGTCAGGAAATGATTGCCGAATATATGCAGAAAAAGGCGGAGCTTGACCTCTCCTTTAGAGGCGAGAAAAAGAGATATTTAAAAGAACTTCGCGAGGAAATGCTCAAAAACAGTGAGCTAAACCGTGGTAAATTTGAAGCGGAAATGGAAAGGATCGCCAAAAACTGGCGTTTAAACTAGAAAGAGCCCTCCCCTGCCATTATCGGCCAGATAAAAATTCGTTGATTTTCACCTCTCCATAAGCGAGCATGATCAGTTCACATGATCGTTTTGCATATATAGAAAATAAAAGGATTAAGAGCCAATGGGAATGACAATAACCGAAAAAATACTCGCCGCCCATGCAGGGCGCGAGAAGGTCACGCCGGGCGAACTTGTTACATGTAATGTAGACATAGCCTTAGGCAACGACATAACCGCTCCTATCGCGATAAAAGCGTTTGAAGGTGCCGGAGCAAAGAAGGTATACGACACCGAAAAAGTGGTGCTGGTGCCAGACCATTTTGCGCCCAACAAAGATATCGCCTCGGCCCAACAGGCGCAAATCATGCGGCTCTTTGCGAAAGATCAAAAAATCACCAACTATTTTGAAGTCGGCCAGATGGGTATAGAACATGCCCTTTTGCCGGAACGTTCTTTAACGCTTCCGGGCGACGTCATAATAGGCGCAGATAGCCACACATGTACTTATGGGGCGCTTGGCGCGTTTTCTACCGGCGTAGGGTCAACTGACCTTGCCGCCACCATGATAACCGGCAAAATATGGCTCAGAGTGCCGGAGACCATGAAGTTCGTGTTCAACGGCAAGAAAAAGAACAAGTGGATATCGGGCAAAGATTATATCCTCTACGCAATAGGTAAAATTGGCGTTTCCGGCGCACTTTACCGCGCAATGGAATTTACGGGCCCGATGATAGAAGAAGCTACGATGGACGACAGGTTCTCGCTTGCCAACATGGCGGTGGAAGCCGGAGCCAAAAACGGGATTGTGCATACCGACCAGAAAACTCTTGATTTCATAAACTCGCAAGATCAAAAACCGTCACGCGAATACAAGGTTTACGAGTCAGACGATAACGCGAGTTATCACAGCGTTCACGAATTCAACGGTGACGATATTGAGCTTCAGGTGGCTTTCCCGCATTTGCCGGAGAACACAAAACCTGTTGGAGAAGCTAAAAACATAAAACTCGACCAGGTGGTGGTAGGTTCCTGCACAAACGGCAGGCTCGCAGACCTTGAGATTGTAGCGAACATACTAAAGGGTCAAAAAGTGGCGGACGGGGTGCGCATGATAATAATCCCGGCGACACAGAAAATATACAAGCAGGCAATGACACGCGGCTATGTTGAAACATTCATAGACGCAGGCGCGGTTTTCTCTACCCCTACTTGCGGGCCTTGCCTTGGCGGGCATATGGGAATCCTCGCGGAGGGCGAGAAATGCCTTGCTACAACTAACAGAAACTTTGTTGGCAGGATGGGACATCCAAAATCGGAAGTCTATCTTGCGTCACCGGCCATCGCCGCCGCATCGGCTGTGACAGGAATTATAACGGACCCTGCAGACGTGGCGGGAGAGTAAGGAGAATATCATGGGCATAAAAGGAAAATGCTGGAAATTCGGGGCTAACGTAGATACTGATCTTATAATCCCCGCAAGATACTTAAACACATCCGACCCTGTGGAACTTGCAAAACATGTTATGGAAGACGCATCTCCATCTTTCGCAGGCAAAGTAGGCAAAGGCGATATCATAGTAGCCGATGAAAATTTTGGTTGCGGTTCGTCGCGCGAACATGCGCCCATCGCTATAAAAACGGCTGGCGTATCACTCGTCATCGCTCCGTTTTTCGCCCGCATCTTTTACCGTAACGCTTTTAACATGGGGCTTCCCATCCTTGAATGCGAGGCGGCGGCAAAAGATATTGAAGAAGGCGACGAAATCACGGCAGACCTTGCCACGGGTGAAATCAAAAATATCACCAAGGGAAACACCTACAAGGCAGAGCCGATTCCGCCTTTCATGATGGAGTTAATCGACGCTGGCGGACTGATGAAATACACGATGAAAACCATGGCGAACTAAAGGAGAACATATGCTAAAAACAGCGCTCACTCTGGCCGTTTTGTTTATTTCCATCGCAAGTACGGCTTTTGCCGAAGGAACAGAAAAAGAAATTGGCCCGCGTTTTGAGGTTGAAGGGCGCTACTGGGCTTCGTCTCTCTCCACCAGCGGAGAAATAACCACAGACAGCCTTATCAGCACCGTGTTCGACGTTAAAGACCAGCTTGGCATTGAAGATAAGGAAACAGCGGAATTTCTTGTTACGTTCAGAACCGGCCCAAGAAGCAGGCTACGGTTTGCGTATATGAACATAAGTCTCGACGGTGAGAAAAAAGATGGCGAGACCTTTACATATCAGGGAACTACCTACCCCGTTTCCACTAATGTAGCCACGAATATAGACATTAAGTACTACAAAGGTTCATGGGTGTGGCAGTTTTTC
>UOGC01000122.1_pt1 | contig 23670 bp, 18 predicted proteins | sample 1988541 | NCBI WGS metagenome assembly UOGC01 (sample SAMEA4712194, study PRJEB27164) | hydrothermal vent metagenome | biome: marine basaltic hydrothermal vent biome; feature: marine hydrothermal vent; material: mineral | place: Pacific Ocean | collected 2011-06-14/2011-07-23 | depth 1689 m
TAAGGGGTAAAAATTCACCCGGTGGCTCGAAATAATGTTCAGCCGCCCAAATGGCAAGTTTCAGAACAGATGGGGCAACAACGGGCGCGTCATCTATAACCTGAATAATCGGCTTTATATTTTTAACCTCTGCATGGTGTGTAATCTCCGCTACCAGCCCTATTGCTTTTCTCGGCCCGAACGAAACCAAAACCCTTTTTCCCGGCACGACGCCGTTTTGCATCTCATCAGGTACGGAATATGTAAAAAAACCGCGAAGGGGGCGCGGAATCATCACCTTCGCAAAAGTTTCTTTTTTATTAACTCGTTTATCCATAGTGATGGTATTTAAAGCTAAATACATCAAATTGACAAGGACTGGATGTAAGCTATAATCACCCCTGAAAAACAGATCATTTTACTTATCAACCGGCAGGATTAAACGTGGCGTACAAGGCGTGGTTCGAATGTTTTAACGACGAGTGCCGTAAACGGTATGAGTTAAGCGAAGTTATATATAATTGCGAAGATTGCGGCTCCCTCCTGCAGGTGGTCCATGATTACGACGAAATTTTAAAAACATCCGCCGCCCAGTGGATGCGAAAGTTCGACGATCGTAGTCACAGAAAAATGTGGCCCTATGGCTCTGGCGTGTGGCGCTTTAAGGAATGGGTTCTGCCCGGTGTGGAAGATAAAAATGTAGTTTCCATGTATGAAGGCGAAACAAACCTTTTCTGGGCCGAGCGATTGGGTTCTGAAATTGGCCTCCCTAACTTGTGGATAAAACTTTGCGGCAACAGCCACACTGGTTCTTTTAAAGACCTTGGCATGACTGTTCTCGTTTCAATGGTTAAACAGATCGTGGCGAACGGCAGGGAAATTAGAGCCGTGGCCTGCGCTTCCACCGGAGATACGTCGGCGTCGCTCGCCTCGTATTGCGCGGCGGCCGGGATGAAATCTATCGTGTTTCTCCCTAAGGGAAAAGTATCGAATGAACAACTGATACAGCCTATAGCCAATGGCGCACTTGTTATATCTCTTGATACCGATTTTGACGGGTGCATGAAGCTGGTTCAGGAAATATCAAAAGATGAATCTATATACCTTGCCAACTCCAAAAATTCGTTAAGGATAGAGGGCCAAAAAACCGTAAGCATCGAAATGGCCCAGCAGTTCGACTGGGAAGTGCCGGATGTTGTGGTAATCCCGGGTGGTAACCTTGGCAACGTTTCTGCCTTGGGCAAAGGCTTTAAGCTTATGGAGCAGTGCGGAATTATAAGCAAAAAGCCGCGCATCGTTTGCGCCCAGGCGGAAAAAGCCAACCCGCTTTACCGCTACTACAAATCAGGCTACAAAAACTTTGAGGCTGTGCAGGCCGAAAAAACATATGCCTCCGCCATACAGATAGGCGACCCGGTTTCCATCCATAAGGCTGTGGCGATATTAAAAGAGTTCGACGGAATAGTTGAGCAGGCGTCTGAAGAAGAACTTGCAGATGCGTGTGCGAGAGCCGATAAAACCGGTGCCTACACCTGCCCGCACACGGGCGTTGCCCTGGCCGCGCTGTTTAAGTTAAGGGAGAGAGGCGAAATTAACCGGGACGACAAGGTTGTAGTAATATCAACCGCGCACGGCTTAAAATTTTCGCAGTTCAAACTTGACTATCACGAGTCTAACCTGCCGGATATAAAAAGCCGTTACGCCAACCTGCCGTTAGAAGCACCTGCAAACCTTGACGCAGTGCTTAAGATTTTAGACAAGCGGCTGTGAACCGTTAATGGATAAGGAGATGCAAATGATATTTTCGGTGATTATGGCAGGGGGCAAGGGAACAAGGTTCTGGCCTCTCTCAAGGGAAAACCATCCAAAACAGCTTTTATCTATCGTAGGCGATACGACCATGATCCAAAGCACATATGAACGCATTAAACCTTTATCCGGTTCTGACCGCGTTATTGTCATAACAGGCTCAGCGCACGCAGACGAAATAAAAAAGCAACTGCCGGAAATTCCACCTGAGAATATCGTGGCGGAACCTGTGGGACGCAACACGGCGCCATGCGTGGCGCTGGCCGCTATGATCGCGCAAAAACAAGACCCTAACGCGGTTCTTGGCGTATATCCTGCGGATCACGTTATCACCAACGAAGAAGTTTTCCGAAACACAGCGCAAGTTTTGATTAACGCTCTTAAAAGCGATAGTAAAAAACTGGGCACGATGGGAATCGTTCCAACATATCCTGAAACCGGTTTCGGCTATATCCATCGTAGCGCAAAAACGCTCAACAACGTGTATACGGCAAAAGAGTTTTGCGAAAAACCTGATATCGGCACGGCAAAGCGGTATATGGAATCGGGCGAATATTATTGGAACGCGGGTGTTTTCTTCTGGCGGGCAGATACTATTTTAAACGAAATAAAAAATAACCTGCCGGAACTGTGGGAAAAAATGAAACCTATAGACAACGCGATAGGGTCGCCCGATTTCGCAGACGTCATGAACGAAATATATCCTGACCTGCCGTCTATATCCATAGATTACGGCGTGATGGAAAAAGCGGGCAAGGCCGGAAACGTGTTGGTGGCACCTGCGGACCCGGGCTGGAGCGACGTAGGCTCCTGGCGATCGTTATACGACCTTGTTCCGGCAGACGATGCTGGCAACCGCCAACGGGGAAAAGTTATCACCGTAAATTCACATGGCACGCTTGTATATAACGAGAAGCGGCTCGTGGCGCTTGTAGGCGTGGACGATGTCATCGTTGTAGAAACGGACGACGCTATTCTGGTGCTCAACAAAAACCAGGCACAGAACGTGCGCGAAGTAACCGAAAAGTTAAAAGAACAGGGGCTAACCGGCTACCTGTAAAATTGCAACTTCCATCTTGACGTCTCCTCTTTGCAATGATAGTTTAATATTAAATCATTCAACATTAAGCTGTTAAACGCAAAAGTAAGGCAAGCATGGGAACCAAATATAAAGGCTCACCCAAAGAGGTTAGTGCGCTTAACATTTTCATAAAGCTTTCCCGTTGTGTGGAATCTGTAATGTCTGAGTTATCCCCCACACTTTCCAAGGCGGGGCTAACGGTGAGCCAGTTCGGAATTATGGAATCTATCTATCACTTGGGGCCAATGTGCCAAAAAGAGCTTGCCAGCAAAATTTTAAAATCTGGCGGCAACATAACCCTTGTAGTAGATAATCTTGCAAAGCAAGGATATGTAAAACGTATCCGTAGTGAACAAGACAGGCGTTATTCTACAGTTCATCTAACTGCCGCCGGACGCAGGAAAATTTCTGCGCTTTTTCCAAAAATAGTGGAAAAAATCGTAGAAAGAATGGGCACGCTAACACAAAAAGAACAGAAAGCCATTGGCCCGATACTTAAAAAGTTGGGCGAAGGGCATAAGTAATTACGCAATTTTTCAGAAACCTTGAACAAAATCAAAGGGAGATTCACGCTATGTTTATACGATCTTTTTTAATACTGGCACTAAGCTTAACGCTGGTTTCATCTTCTGCTTTTGCCGCCGAATACGATGTGGACAAGGCGCATTCAAGTATCGGCTTTGCAGTTAAGCACATGGTTATAAGTTCCGTGCGCGGGAATTTTACAGATTTTAAAGGTGAGTTTGAAATAGACGAAAACGCGTTAACCCATGTTAAAGCAACCGTGTACCTTAAAAGTATTAACACAAACGAGCAAAAGCGAGACAAGCACCTGCTAAGCCCCGATTTTTTCGACGCCGAGATGTATCCTGAAATGCTTTTCATCTCGACAAAAGTCACACACAGCGGAAACAAATATAGCGTTACGGGCGAGCTTACCATTAAGGCGATAACGAAATCGGTAACACTAAAGGGCGAGCTGTTGGGAGTAATAAAAGACCCGTGGGGTAACGAGCGAGCCGGATTTCACGCAGAGGGTAAAATCAACCGGAAAGAGTTCGGCATAAGTTTTCACAAGCTTCTTGAAGCAGGCGGCCTTGTTGTAGGCGACGAGGTAACCATTATTCTCGACATCGAAGGAATAAAACGGAAAAAGAAATAGCTATAAATCATCCCCTACCCTCTTAAGGAGGGGGGGGGCGGTTAAAAATTTACTTTAACTTCGACAACCGTTTTAATGCATATTTTTTTGCCTTCAGCGAATTGCTTTTAAGAAAGTCGCCAACCTCAGCATGGTCTTTTGCCGCAGCTATAATTGTGTCTAGCGCTCTTATCGTCTCTTTCAAGGCATCTCGTGAATTTAAGGATTTAAAAGGATTGGTACCTGCCACAGGGTCGTCAAGGTCTAGCCCAGACAGCTCAAGCACTTTCTGTTTTTCGTAAGCCAGTTCAAACTTGTCGTGTGACGGAACCCTGACCACAACAAGCTTTGGTGCAGGCACTTTCCCGGCCCTTGCCGGCTCCACCTTTATTACACTCGGTTTTTTGTTTGCAAGTTTGGTTACGGCCTCCCCCTGCTTTGTAATAGCGCTGGCCTGTTTTGTTATGGCTGTGGTTTGCTTTTTAATGGCAGAAACCATCTGCCTGTTAGATTTTTCAATCGAGCCCAATAGTTTGGTAAATTTATCATCACCGCTATCTTTTTTCTCAACCACTACAGAGGTCTCAATAACTTGCGTTGCACGCAGACCAACACTTTGGGCAAACGGATCGTAAAGGTCTATCACCAGAAGCGAAAGAAAAGTTGCCAAGGGGGCGGAGAGAGCTATTGCCAGCACCAGTTTAGGGTAAGAAAACCCTCCGGTATTATTTTCAACTTCAACCGGCTCCAGGTTTTCTTTAACACGGCCAAACGCCTGAGCTATATCGTCTTCCGCCAAGGGCAGGCCTCTTCTTCTTTTCACGGTTTCGGTCACTCCTAAAAATCTCCGGTAAAATTTTCAAATTTCAATTATAACTTGTGCCATGAAGTCATTTAAATCTGCAACGGTCATTATAACCATTTTTATTTCGATGGCGATACGGTTCTTGTACAGCTCGGTTTTAAAGACGAGAAAGAAAATATCCGCTATGATTTAAAAAGCTCTTTAGTGAGCCCGAACTCGCGCATCTTCCTGTGAATCGTTCTTGTGTTTACGCCCGCCTTCTCTGCCGTCTGGTTTATGTTACCGTTATACATTTTAAGCGTTCTGGAAAGATACTCTCGCTCAGCTTCCGCCACCACGTCTTTTAGTTCAAGGTCGGAATTAGCAGTGTAGGTGATAATTTCCTTGCCGCTTTTTTCTGGAATATCGATGCGGTTTACAAGTGGGCCGTTGTTTAAAATTACGGCGCGTTCAACGAGGTTTCGCAATTCACGGATATTACCTGGCCAGTTATAGCCGTTCATCTTTCGCATAACGTCGGCTGTGAAGCCACGCAATTTTTTACCCATCGTAACCCCAAATTTTTCAAGGTAATGATTGGCCAAAAGTTCTATGTCGTTACCCCGCTCTCGCAAGGGAGGAAGGCTAACGGGAACCACGTTTATTCTGTAATACAAGTCTTCGCGGAAAGTGCCATTTTCTACCGCCAATTTTAAATCAACATTGGTGGCACAGATAAAACGGACATCTATTTTAATAATTTCGTTCCCGCCAACTCTTGTAATTTCCCCTTCCTGAAGCGCACGAAGAATTTTAACTTGCATGTTGGCAGAGATATCGCCAATCTCGTCGAGGAACAAGGTTCCGTTATGCGCCTCTTCAAACTTGCCTATGCGCCGCTGGGTGGCACCTGTAAAGGCCCCTTTTTCATGGCCAAAAAGTTCAGTCTCAAGCAAAGAGTCTGACAACGCACCACAGTTTATGGCGACAATTTTTTTGTTTACTCTCGATGACGCCATATGTATGGCGCGCGCAATAAGCTCTTTGCCCGTTCCGGTTTCGCCATATATAAGGACTGTGGCATCCGTAACCGCAACAGATTTTATGAGCCCGAACACGCCTTCCATGGAAGGGCTCTCGCTTATAATCTCTGAAAACTCAGAACGCGCAGAAAGAGTTGTTTGCAGGCCCGTAATGTCGCGCACTATTTCTATTACGTGCCCCACTTCACCCGTTTCGTTTTTTAAAGGAAAGGCGGACACCTCCTTTAAAAGCGGCTTGCCTTTTGTCTCAACTGTAAACGTGTTAAATGCAGGTACGCCATTTTTAAACACCTGCTCCACTATGCACCAGGAACATTGCTTCGGGTTTTCATAGAACGTTTTAAAACATTTGCAATTCCCGCCCAGAATCTCTTTTTCTGACTTGCCGGTAAAATCAAGCCCCGCCTTGTTGGTGTAAACGAGATTGTATTCCTGATCGAGTATTTTTATAGATTCCGTTATGCTGTCTAAAACCGTTTTAATTAGCTCGGCATTTTCAAGATCGACAGAATTTTTCATTCTTTAACTTTCGCCTAACACCGTTTTATAATTTTGGCCCCACAAAATTGTTCCTCACAGTATAAATCATTGGCCTTTTTATTTTTAAAAGTTCCGAATATGAGCAAAAACTACTGGAATTGATTATACGGGGTTTTGCTTTGTTTTCTTAAACGTATTATGCTATCAATAACTTACTTTAATTTTGCGGAGTTTTACACGCGGTATGGCACGATCAGCGAAAATAAGCCGGAAAACAAACGAAACCGATATCAAGGTGGAACTCGATCTTGACGGATCGGGGAAAAATTCTATCGATACAGGCATCCCGTTTTTCGACCATATGCTGGACCACCTATCAAAACATTCTATGATAGACCTTAACGTTGCGGCCAAAGGCGACCTTGAAGTCGACGGTCATCACACGGTGGAAGACGTTGGCCTCTCGTTAGGTGAAGCCCTGCTTGCCGCCTTGGGAGACAAGGCCGGTATAACGCGTTACGGTCATGCGGCTGTTCCTATGAACGAGGCTTTGGCTGAAGTAACTATCGACATTTCCGGCAGGCCATATTGCGTTTTTGAAGCGTCTTTGCCAACAGGCAAAGTTGGCGAGTTCGACGTTGAACTGGCAGAAGAGTTTATGCGGGCCATCGTAAACAGCGCCAAAATAACCGTACACATTACTGTTAGCAGGGGAACGAACCTGCACCACATGGTGGAAGCTATGTTTAAAGCGTTTGCGCGTGCGTTGGGAGAGGCTGTGCGCCCTGACGTAAGGCTTAAGGGTGCCGTGCCTTCTACTAAAGGTTCACTCTAGATTTTTTCCGCTTTATTCACCAACTAAAATAACCAAAAATGTCCATTGCCATCGTTGATTATGACGCAGGTAACCTGCGAAGTGTGCAAAAGGGGTTTGAGCGTATCGGAGCCGAGGCCATTGTTACACGGGACGCGGAGAAAATAAAATCTGCAAAAGCGCTTGTACTTCCCGGTGTTGGAGCGTTTAACGAGTGTATGTTGCATCTTACGAAGTTCGGCCTCACCAACGTTGTGCGTGATTTCATTTTAGCCGACAGGCCGTTTTTGGGCATATGTGTTGGCTATCAGCTTCTTTTTGAAAAGAGCGAGGAATTCGGGCACGCCGAAGGGCTAGGAATTTTCAAAGGCAAGTGTGTAAAGTTTCCTTTCGCGCCAACTGCCGGTTTAAAGATTCCGCATATGGGGTGGAACCAGGCGATAAAACAAAACGGTACCGGCAAGCTTTTTAATGGGATACCTGAGAATTCAGATTTTTATTTCGTTCATTCATTTTACCCTGTGCCAGAGGAAAACATAATGGCGTCGGAAACTGAATATGGCGGCGTTCTGTTTGCTTCATCTATTGAGCGCGGCAATATTTTCGCCACACAGTTCCACCCTGAAAAAAGCCAGAAGGTGGGCCTTGTCGTTCTTGAAAACTTTGCAAAAATTGCAGGTGTTATAGAGTGAAAAAAGGAATCGGCGCAAAGCTTGTCTATTTTATCGTTCTTGCGTTGGCTCTTTACCTCAGGATAGTTCCACGAAATATCGCTCTCAAAACAGGCGCCCTGCTATCGTGGATTTACTGGACGGTTTTAAGGTTTCAGGATAAAAGACGCAACATCACTCTTGAGGGGATGAAAAACCTCTACCCGGACAAATCTAAAGAGGAACTTCTTAAACTTCTAAAAAAAGTGTGCGACCACTTTGGAACATTCATAGTTGAAGGATGGCGCGTAATTCACCTCACCCGTGAGAACCTTACCCAGCGTGTAAAAATCGAAGGTATGGAACACCTCGAAAAGGCGTTTGTAAAAAAGAAAGGGGTAATTTTCGCCACTGCTCATTTCGGGAATTTCGAGCTGGCAAACGGAGCTTTTGCACTTTTGGGTTATCCTGTGTGGTCTGTCATCCGCGAGGTTGATAACCCAAGTCTCGACAGGCTTCTGGATTCTGCCAGGTGTGTAACGGGGCTTCACGTTATTAAAAAAGAGAGTGCCGCAAAAGAGATCATAAAACATTTAAGGGCCGGGCACATAATAACGGTTAACATAGATCAAAACGCAGGGTTCAATAATATCTTCATCCCGTTTTTCGGAAAGCTCGCCGCAACGTTTACTACACCTGCCGTAATGGGCGCAAGGACGGGAGCCATTATCCTGCCGGTTATGTCGTTTAGAGATGAAGCCACCGACACATACACCATACGCGTTTACCCTGAGGTAAAACAGGAAACAACAGGAGACCGCAATGCCGACATACGCCTTGTAATGATGAAGCTCACAGCAACATTGGAAGACGCCATAAGGCAGGCACCGGAACAGTGGCTATGGATCCACAGACGATGGAAAACAAAACCTGATGAAAAAGATTTGGAAGCGATAAAACGTGAAACCAAAATAATAGACGATTTTTTAGCCTCGCAAAAAGATATGGCACGAGCGGCAAACTAAAATGTCCAAAACTCCACCCAAGTCAATTATTGTGCGAATGCCAAATTGGCTGGGAGACTGCATTATGGCCTTCCCCATGCTTGCAGGGTTAAAGAAGCTCTACCCCGATGTTTGCATGGATATGGCTATCAAAAAAAGTTTTGCAGGCTTGGGCGAGCTGTTGCCATTTATCGACAACACTTTTGAGTTGCCCTACGCAAATTCACCCCAACAAAAATATGACACGGCGCTAATATTGCCTAATTCCTTTCGGTCGGCATGGGAGATGTGGCGAGCCTGCGCTAAAGAACGAATTGGTTACGCAGGCGAGTTTCGCTCTATGCTACTTACAAAGCCTATACGAAAACCTGAAAGTCACTCACTTCACCAGATAGAATACTTTAATAATCTGGCAAGGTCTGCTTTCCCGAATTTTGAAGCAAAAGAGGTGGCCATGAAGGTTCCAGACACGTTTGATCTAAAAGCAAAAAAACTTATAGGCGAAACAAAAAAACCGGTTGTTGGAATAGGTTTTGGTGCGACATATGGCTCAGCCAAGATGTGGCCCGCTGAACGGTTTGCAAAACTTATAGACGCGTTATCTGAAGAGGCCAACGTTTTTTTGATCGGGGCCAAGTCTGACCGCGAAGTAGAACAAGCCGTTATGGCACAAACAAAATCGCAACCAAAATCGCTGGTAGGGTTAACCGATATCCCTACCCTCGCAGGCGTCCTCTCACATCTTGATCTATACATTACCAACGATACCGGCCCCTTGCATCTAGCTTCCGCAGTTGGCGCAAACGTTCTGGTTATTTTTGGCCCAACGGACCCGAACGAAACGAAACCACCGGGCGACAACGTAACCCTTATCTATAACAGGGCCAACTGCGCCCCTTGCTGGAAACGGCTCTGCCCCACGGACCACAGGTGCATGACGGAAATCACGGTAGATGAAGTTTTTCACTCTGCCAGGCTGGCGTTAGATTTACGGTAGACGTTGCAACCGGAAAACGGCATGAGGAGTTGTACAACATACTTTTTCTAACGAGATCGCCACGATCGCCCAAATTGGTTCTCTCTCGATAACACCAAAGCCACTTTCCTGTAAGCGCAAGCCCTGGCTTTCGCACTCAAGTTTCCTGAGGTTTTCTTAACACATCTTTTTTATACGCCGTAAGGACGTCTGTTCTGCCGATCATACCAATAACTTTTTTGGAATCGGCAAGGCTAACCACCGGCAGTTGACCTATGTCTCTAATGGCAAATTTTGCCATCGCATCGTTAAGATTATCGTCCGGCTTAAGTGTAATAACGTTTTCGGTGGCGATTTCTTTTGCCACCACAAGATTACAAAGGTCGGCTGAATCGAGCATGAACTCGCGAATGTTCTGAATAGAAATAATGCCGGTAAGGGTTCCTTTATCGTTCTCAACCGGAAAGTAGTTATAGCGCGACGTTGCCATAAGCTCCATGATTTTACCAAACGGCATATTTTCAGGAATTATGGTAACTTCTGAACGCATAACTTCCCCCACTTTTATCCTGTCCATAACCGAAATGTCACGCCCACGCCAAAGGTGTATCCCTCTGCGCCTCATTTTTTCGGTGTATAACGATTCGTCCGAGAGCCATGTCATAACATATGTCGCAATAATGCAAGCCGTCATGATGGGCAGAATAATTTCGTAATTGCCGGTAAGCTCATATGCCATAAGTATGTTCGTCATAGGGGCCTGCGCCACAGCCGCCATCACGGCACCTATCCCGACCATCGCATAAGCACCAGGGGACGCAACAGCATCCGGAGCCATATAGTTAAGAAAATATCCAAACACGCCGCCTGTCATACAACCAATAAAAAGAGAAGGAGCAAAAACACCAACAGGGCCACCAGAACCTATCGAAATGGAAGTGGCTATAATTTTAAAAAAGATCAAAGCCAGCGCCACGTTCCACATCATTCGCCCGTTTAGCATGTCGTCCATAGTTTCATAACCGTTGCCAAACACACCTGGCAGATAAAGCCCGATACAACCAACGATTAACCCGCCAATGGCAGGTTTTATTATGGGATGAACGTGTACTTTCTCTTTAAAAAAGGTTTCGGTCATAAAGTAGAGCTTAAAAAAGAGCCACGCCACAACACCGCATATTATGCCAAGGAAAAAGTAGAGAATGATTTCCCATGGCGAAACCAGCGAATATGATGGTGCGGCAAAAGCCTGCGTATCTCCCAACAGAAGACGTTTCGTTGTTGTGGCCATCACGGAGCTTACGACAATCGGCAAAAAGGAGATTACGTTAAAATCACCAAGGATAAGCTCAACCGTGAAAATAACACCGGCGATAGGCGCATTAAACGCAGCAGCAATTCCGGCCGCCGCACCACACCCTACAAGAAGGCGCAACCGTTCCGTGGACGCTTTCATAAACTGCCCGATAACGGAACCCATAGCACCGCATATCTGGGCTATAGGGCCTTCTCTGCCACCTGACCCGCCGGAGCCCAGGAAAATAGACGTAGCCACAAGCCGGAACCAGATGGTTCTGGGTTTAACCACGCCGCCATCTACGGCGGTCCATTTCATTACTTCCGCCGCAGAGCCGGACTCCGTATCCATTTTAAAATAAAACATAAGGGCGCCAACCATCAGCCCACCTAGTGCCGGGATAAGCGGAATAAGCAAATAGTGGTAATCACCGGGGAAAATTACTTCGGAGCGCTCAAAAAAGATATGCTGGACAACTTCTATGAGCCATTCAAAAAAGACGGCGAGAAACCCGCAAACAATACCAAGTATGCCTGAAGTAAAAAGAAGAACCGTGTGGTCGCTATAAGCCTTTGCGCGAAACCGGCTTGAGAATGATTTATCGGAACTGCCGTCCTTCGAGCGCTCTGGCATTTTTCCTGTTTAAGGCAAGTTGTAAAAATAAAAGCCGACGCCATTTATGGTGACGTCGGCCGTAAACAAACTAAAGTAAAATCAAAAAACTATTCAGAAGAAGTGTCTTCGTCTCCACCGGCAGTTTCCGCCGCAAGCTCGGCCTCTTCCGAAAGAGCCTCGCCTTCTGCTTCTTCAGTCTTCTTAAACTGGGGAAGCTCGGTTATCTTGATACCGTAATCCTTGTAGCGGCGCGCCCCTGTGCCGGCGGGAATCAAGCGCCCCATGATGACGTTTTCCTTTAGGCCTTTCAAGGTATCTTTTTTGCCGGAAACAGAAACCTCTGTTAAAACCCTTGTCGTCTCCTGGAAAGAAGCCGCAGAAATAAAGCTCTCGGTAGAGAGAGATGATTTCGTTATGCCAAGGAGAATAGGACGCCCTTTTGCAGGTTGCCCACCGTTTTCTATCACGGCCCTGTTTTTTCCCGCAAACACCACTTTGCTAACGTTTTCACCAACCATTAAATCGGTATCGCCGCTGTCTTCAATAACAAGGTGGCGCAACATCTGACGAACAATGACTTCGATATGTTTATCGTTTATTACAACACCCTGAAGGCGATAGACTTCCTGTACCTCGTTAACCAGATATTTTTGAAGTTCCTTTTCACCAAGAACAGCGAGAATATCGTGAGGGTTTGCCGCACCATCCACAAGTGCCTCGCCCGCCCGCACATAATCGCCCTCATGGACGTTAACGTGTTTACCGCGTGGGACAAGATACTCATGCTCTTCACCATTATCTGTGGTTACCATAACTCTGCGGTTACCCTTAACAATACCACCAAAAGAGACCGTACCGTTAACTTCGGTTATAGTCGCCTGCTCATGCGGCTTCCTCGCCTCGAAAAGCTCCGCCACGCGTGGCAGACCACCCGTAATATCCTTGGTTTTGGTGCTCTCTCTCGGTATTTTAGCCAGCACGTCACCTGCATTCACTTCTTGTCCTTCAGTTACCGTAAGGTGGGCGCCGGCAGGCATGAGATATCGGTTAAGCGTTTTACCATTTTCATCTTTAAGCGATACACGCGGCTGCTTTTTCTCTTCCCTATGGTCGAGAACAACTTTTTCCGAATGGCCCGTAGTATCATCAATTTCTTCGCGCATGGTAACGTTTTCGATTATGTCGCCAAACGCAATCGTGCCTGCCACCTCGGTGAGGATAGACATGGTGTAAGGATCCCACTCTGCAAGAATGTCGCCCTCGTTTACCTTGTCGCCATCTTTCACTCTAAGCTTGGCCGAATAAATTATTTTGTGACGCTCCAGTTCCCGTCCCTGATCGTTCTGAACGATAATGCCGCCGTTACGGTTCATAACAACCGTTTCGCCACTAGGAATAGGAATGTGTTTAATATCTACAAATTTAACGAAACCTTCTTTTTTCACCTGCAAGGTAGTTTGCTCAACAACCCGTGAAGCCGTGCCGCCCAAATGGAACGTACGCATGGTAAGCTGGGTTCCCGGCTCGCCGATAGACTGAGCCGCGATAACGCCAACAGCTTCGCCTATTTCAACCATTTTACCGTTGGCAAGGTTTCTTCCGTAACACATGATGCAGGTGCCGTCTTTAGCTTCACATGTAAGAACCGAACGAATTTTAACGTGTTCAATACCACGTTCTTCAAAAAGTTTTACGACATCTTCGTCTATCATCTCGTTAGCTTTTAAGAGAACTTCCTTGTTAAACGGATCGATGACGTCTTCTAAAGCTATCCTGCCAAGAATCCTGTCGCCAAGTTCCTGAATTACCTTGCCGCCTTCGATAAGAGCATAGATGTCTATGCCATTAGGCGTTCCGCAATTCTCCTCAAGAACAATGATATCTTGCGCTACGTCTACAAGCCTTCTCGTGAGATAACCTGAGTTAGCAGTTTTAAGAGCCGTATCGGCAAGGCCCTTACGCGCACCATGAGTAGAAACAAAGTATTGAAGAACACCCAGGCCTTCACGGAAGTTAGCCGTGATGGGAGTTTCCATAATCTCGCCTGAAGGTTTAGCCATAAGGCCACGCATTCCGGCAAGCTGTCTTATTTGCTGTCTTGAACCACGGGCTCCAGACTCTGCCATTATGAAAATGGAGTTGAAATCTTTTTCATCCGAAGTACCGGCGCTGATTCTGGCGTCTTGCTCATCGAGTTCCCTGAACATTTCGTTTGAGATAGAGTCAGAAACATGGGCCCAGATATCGATAATTTTGTTATACCGCTCACCGTGAGTGATAAGACCGTTATGATACTGATCTTCAACCTTTGCCACCTCAGATTGGGCTTCGCTAACAAGCTTTGTCTTGTTCTGCGGAATAAGCATGTTGTCCATAGATATGGATATGCCCGCTTTGGTAGCCATTTGGAAACCTAAATCCTTAAGGTCGTCAAGGAATTTAACAGTGGCGTCACGCCCCATATTAATGAAGGAGTCGTTTACAAGATCCTGAAGAGCCTTTTTTGTCATCAGCTTGTTCACCCGGTCAAAGGGCATTCCCTCAGGAAGGGTTGCGTAAAGCAGAACACGCCCCGTGGTGGTATCGTGTATCTCACCTTTCACCCGAACACGGATTTTGGCATTAACAGCTAGGTAATCGCTGTCGTAAGCCGTTTTAACTTCGTGCGGAGATGCAAAAACCTTGTTCTCGCCTAAAGAGCCGCCACGTTCTTTTGTAAGGTAATAACAACCCAAAACAATATCCTGCGATGGCACGGCGATAGGTTTGCCGTTCGATGGCGAAAGAATATTGTTCGATGCCAGCATGAAGAATTTACACTCCACCTGAGCCTCAAGGGATAACGGCAAATGTACCGCCATTTGGTCACCATCGAAATCAGCGTTAAACGCGGTGCAGACCAAAGGATGAAGACGTATAGCCTTACCCTCGACCAATACCGGCATGAACGCCTGAATACCAAGCCTGTGAAGCGTAGGCGCACGGTTTAAAAGAACCGGATGGTCATCTACAACTTCTTCTAGAACCTCCCAAACTTCAGGAGTTTCCATCTCGACCATTTTCTTGGCGCTTCTTATAGTGGTGGCATAACCTTTCTGTTCCAACTTGTGGAAAATAAAAGGTTTGAACATCTCAACAGCCATCTTCTTGGGAAGGCCGCACTGATAGAACTTAAGCTCCGGCCCAACAACGATAACGGAACGGCCAGAATAATCAACACGTTTTCCAAGAAGGTTCTGCCGGAACCTACCTTGCTTGCCCTTGAGCATATCGGACAAAGATTTTAGAGGACGTTTGTTTGGCCCTTTTAAAGTTCTGCCACGTCTGCCGTTATCAAACAAGGCCGCTACGGCCTCCTGCAACATTCTTTTTTCGTTGCGGATAATAATGTCGGGCGCTTTTAGTTCCTGTATTCTTTTTAAGCGGTTGTTACGGTTTATAACGCGCCTGTAAAGATCGTTCAAATCAGATGTTGCAAACCGCCCACCATCAAGCGGCACAAGTGGCCGAAGTTCAGGAGGTATAACCGGCACGACCTTAAGAATCATCCACTCAGGTTTGTTGCCCGATTTCCTGAAAGACTCAACAACCTTCAAACGTTTTGCGAGTTTTCTTTGTGTTTGCTGAGAACCGGTTTCCTTTAGAGCCTCACGCAGATCTACTGCTAATTCGTCAATTTCAATTTCACGAATAAGCTCGTCGATAGCCTCGGCACCAACACCCGCTTTAAATGCCGTCTCGCCATGCTCTTCAATCGCCTGACGATAAGCTTCTTCTGAAAGTATCTGCTTATATTTAAGATCGGTCTCACCAGGATCGATAATTATATATGCTTCAAAATAAATGACTTTTTCAAGGTCGCGTAGCGTTAGGTCGAGGTAGTTGCCGATTCTGCTTGGCAAACCTTTAAAAAACCAGATGTGCGCAACAGGGCTTGCAAGTTCGATATGCCCCATACGCTCACGCCGCACTTTAGACAGGATAACCTCAACGCCGCACTTTTCGCACACGACGCCTTTATGCTTCATCCTTTTGTATTTGCCGCAAATACATTCCCAATCCTTAACCGGGCCGAAGATTTTGGCACAAAAAAGGCCGTCACGCTCCGGTTTAAAGGTTCGATAGTTAATCGTCTCCGGCTTTTTCACCTCACCGAACGACCATGAGCGGATCTTCTCAGGGGACGCTAAGCGTATCCTTATCGCATTAAATGAGATTGGGTCTTTCGGTCTCTCTCCAAAAGCGCTACCGTAATTATCCAATGGTCTTTCTCCTAGCTCGGTTTATTATCTTTTACCAGCAAATCGCCAAACATCGGCGGTGTCAGTTTTTTAGTCTTGCACAAACTCAACGTCCAGCGCCAAGGCCTGAAGCTCTTTAACAAGAACGTTGAATGATTCCGGAACGCCCGGGCTTAACGAATGATCGCCTTTCACAATCGACTCATACATACGTTTGCGGCCTTCCACGTCATCTGACTTAACAGTAAGCATTTCCTGAAGCGTGTAGGCCGCGCCATACGCTTCTAACGCCCACACTTCCATCTCTCCTAAGCGTTGCCCGCCAAACTGGGCTTTACCACCCAAAGGTTGCTGGGTAACAAGAGAGTATGGGCCTGTCGATCGTGCGTGAATTTTGTCGTCAACCAGATGATGCAGTTTCATCATGTAGATGTAACCCACCATCACCTTTTGATCGAACTTGCTACCTGTTCTGCCATCATGCAAGTTGACCTTGCCGTTCTCAGGATATCCTGACTTTGCGAGAAGATCGGTAATATCTTTCTCCTTCGCTCCGTCGAACACAGGGGTTTTCATATGTTCGCCCAAACGTTTTGCGGCCATGCCAAGGTTTGTTTCCATGATTTGACCAACGTTCATACGCGAAGGCACGCCCAACGGGTTCAAGATGATATCGATTGGTGTTCCGTAGTCATCAAAAGGCATATCCTCTTCAGGAACGATAACCGATACAACACCCTTGTTACCGTGACGTCCGGCCATTTTATCGCCAACCTGAAGTTTTCTTTTAATGGCTACATAAATTTTCACCATCTTGATAACTCCGGGCGATAGTTCATCTCCCCGCGAAAACTTGTTTATCCTGTCTTCATAGCGAGACTTGATATCTTCAATTACCTCGCTGGTCTCTTCGCTGATTTTGGCAACGCTCTGGGTTGTTTCAGATGAATCCACCTCTATCCCGGCAAGCTCCCTGCCGGAAATACCGGCCAAAAGCTCGTCAGTAAGATTGTCGCCCTTGTTAAGAAGCTCCCTGGAACCTTTTATAACATCGGCAGTAGCAACCTTACCCAAAAGAAGGGGGCGAATCTTTTTATCTCGCTCAATCTGGAGAATTTCTATTTCCTGTGACATATCCTTTTCAAGACGAAGCCGCTCTTCATTTTCAATTTCAAGCGTTCTCTCGTCTTTATCGGCTCCGCGCCTTGAGAAAACCTTCACATTGATGACGGTTCCCTCGTTGCTTGGCGGAACGGTGAAAGAAGTGTCGCGAACATCGCCGGCCTTCTCACCAAAAATAGCTTTTAGCAGTTTTTCCTCAGGTGATAAAAGCGTCTCACCCTTTGGTGTAACCTTGCCAACAAGGATATCGCCCGTTTTAACCTTTGCACCTATCCGCACTATGCCAGATTCATCAAGGTTTTTAAGGGCATCCTCAGGAACATGTGGAATGTCTCTTGTAATATCTTCCTTGCCCTGACGGGTGTCACGAGCCTCAACCTCGAACTCTTCTATATGAATAGAAGTGAACGTGTCGTTTTTCACAAGTCTCTCCGAGATGATGATGGCATCCTCGAAGTTGTAACCGTTCCACGGCATGAAAGCCACACGCACGTTTTTGCCAAGGGCCAGTTCACCACGGTCGGTAGATTGACCATCCGCTATAACATCACCCTGCTTCACAATTTGTCCAAGCGTCACAATCGGAACCTGGTTTACACAGGTGTTCTGGTTGGAGCGGTTGTACTTTGTGAGGTTATAAATATCAACGGTAGACGCGCTTAAATCTTTAGAGTCCGTACGAATAGCGATACGGCTTGCGTCAATGCTAACAACTTCACCTGCATGTTTTGCGGCAACAACGGCACCTGAATCTAAAGCCGCCTTGGCCTCCATCCCCGTGCCGACAAAAGGAGTTTCCGTTTTCATAAGCGGAACCGCCTGCCTTTGCATGTTTGAACCCATAAGCGCACGGTTAGCATCGTCGTTTTCGAGAAACGGTATAAGAGCCGCCGCAACAGAAACCAATTGCTTGGGCGAAACGTCCATATAATCGACTTCGGAAGGTGGTGCCATTACATACTCACCACTTTTTCTGCAAGAGACAAGCTCCATCATAAAGCGGCCTTCCTCATCAAGAACGGCGTTCGCCTGGGCAATGATGTGCTTGTCTTCATCCATAGCGGAAAGATAATCAACCTCGCCACACACTTTACCGTCTACAACTTTTCTATACGGCGTTTCGATAAAACCAAAATCGTTCACCCGCCCATAAGAAGCAAGCGACGAGATAAGGCCAATGTTCGGCCCTTCAGGAGTTTCGATAGGACAGATACGGCCATAGTGGCTAGGATGTACGTCACGCACCTCAAAACCGGCCCTCTCCCTTGTAAGACCGCCCGGCCCAAGTGCCGAAAGACGCCTTTTGTGGGTGATCGAAGATAAGGGGTTTGTTTGATCCATAAACTGCGATAGCTGACTTGAACCAAAAAACTCTTTTATAGCCGCAGTAACGGGCTTTGAGTTAATAAGGTCGTGCGGCATACACGCGGTAAGATCCATCATGTTCATCCGTTCCATAACGGCCTTTTCCATACGGACAAGCCCAACACGGAACTGGTTTTCGACAGATTCACCAACGGAACGAACACGCCTGTTGCTAAGGTGATCGATATCGTCGGCATTGCCAACACCGCTACGAAGTTCAAAAAGCACCTTAACTGTGTGCAGGATATCTTCTCTCGTAATAACACGCTGATCCAGGTCGAAATCGAGCCCAAGCCTGTTGTTAAGCTTAAGCCTTCCAACGTCAGACAGGTCGTAACGTTTAGGATTAAAGAAAAGATTGTCAAACAGGGTCTTTGCGGTTTCCGCAGTAGGAGGATCGCCCGGACGGATACGTTTGCATATTTCTTTTAAGGCTACGTCTTGCGAATCTACACCGTCTACGGCCAGAGTATCGCGAATAGACGTATCTTTGAACTGTTCGTCGATTAGAAGAATATTAACTTCCTCAATCTCGTTACCCCTGATAATTTTCAGGGTATCCTCGGCTATCAGGCTTCCCGCTTCAATAATAATCTCGCCCGTATCCTTGTCAACGATATCTTCGGAACAGTATCTGGAAAGAATGTCGGTCTCATCAAGGCGAAGCATCGCAATTCCCGCTTTTTCAATCTGCCTTACGCTCTTTTTGGTAAGCCTGCGCCCGGCCTTCAGAATAAGGTCGCCCGATTTCGGGTCTTTTATATCCTCGGCGGCTTTAAGCCCTAAAGCCACGATATCGCGGCTGACAGCGATTGAAAATTCATCTGTGTTCGAATTGTATTTTAATGTAGCGAATTTATAGAAAAAATCTAATAACTCGTTGATTTCATAACCCAACGCTTTGAGCAGTATAGTGGCGTGGAACTTTCTGCGCCTGTCTATTCTCGCGTAGAGTATATCCTTGGAATCAAACTCGAAATCGAGCCATGAGCCACGGTAAGGAATAAGCCGTGCGGAGTAGTTCGCAATACCGGAGTATGCTTTTGCTTTTTCCGCCGTAAAAAACGCGCCAGGGGACCTGTGCATCTGGCTTACCGCCACACGCTCGGTTCCGTTTATAATAAAGGTGCCGGTGTCCGTCATAAGCGGAACCTCACCCAAATATATCTTCTGCTCTTTTACCTCGCGAATAGTCGTCTCGCCGGTTTCCTCATCCACGTTCTTAACCACGAGCCGAACCATAAGCTTCAGTGAATCTGCATAAGACAGACCACGCTGAAGACATTCGTCTTTATGGAACTTCTCCTTATACTGAATCTCTTTTCTACAAGTAGGGCAAATAACGCCTGGCCCGCCAAGCTCCAAATACTCACCACACTTGCACTCCCAGATTCCAAGCTCATACCCCTTGTATTCCAAAACGGCAGTTTTGTTATAGTCCGAGATAGGGAAAATCCCTAAAAACACCTCGTGAATACCCTGTATCTTACGCTCAGCTGGGGCAACTGTCCGCTGGAGAAACTTCTCATAAAAACTTGTCTGAATCTCTAAAAGATTCGGAATTTCTATAGCGGTTGAGATCTTGGAAAAGTCCCTGCGGTTTACAGGTGCTTTACCTTTTCTATAAGTTGCGGTTTTAGTCATGAATCAGATAAACCTCCTAATAGAGGACAGCAATATGTCTCTTGGTCGTTTTAAACGTGTAAGGGCAATTCCCTCCCCTTACACGTCAAAGCGCATAACCAGAAAATGGTTTCCGGCAAAAGCAGAAAAGCTGGCTTCAAAATTATTTAACTTCAACAATTGCGCCGGCTTCTTCAAGCTGGGCCTTGATTTTCTCCGCTTCTTCAGGAGCAATGCCCTCTTTAACAGCCTTGGGAGCGCCGTCAACCACAGCCTTCGCTTCTTTCAAGCCAAGCCCGGTAATTTCACGCACGGCCTTAATGACCTGAATTTTCTTGTCACCAACGCCAGACAGAATTACGGAAACCTCGGTTGGGCCAGCATCAGCAGTGTCACCACCACCAGCAGGAGCGGCGGCCACAGCGGCAGGAGCGGCGGCTGAAACACCCCATTCTTCTTCCAGTTCCTGAACAAAGCCCAAAAGCTCGTGAACCGGCATATTTTTTATAAACTCTTTAACGTCTTCCTTGGTCGCTGCCATTTTCTTTAAATCCTCCTAATTTTAAACTGTATATCCATTCAGGGAACAGGCTGTGTTATTAAGCCTCTCCCCCTTCTTTCTTCTTTTCCGCGATCGCGTGTAACGCGTAAAGGAACTTTCTTGCGGTACCTTCCATAACACCCAGGAAGTTGCGTACCGGAGCCTGCATAAGACCCAAAAACATCGCCTGAACAACAGGCTTCGGCGGAATGCTGGCAAGCTTCTTAACACCGGCATCATCTAAAACCGAACCCTCAATAAAACCGCCAAGAATCTTGAGACTCTCATCTTTCTTGGCAAAATCAGAAATGACCTTGGCTGGTGCGCCAATATCATCGCTAAAACCGAAAGCTATAGACACGGGCCCCGAAAAAATATCCTGCGTCCCCTCAAAAGGTGTGCCTTTAGCGGCTATCTTGGCAAGAGTGTTTTTTACAACCTTAAGCTTGGCACCAGACGCCCTCAAATCTTTGCGAAGGGCGGTGGAGCTTTCCACCGTCATGCCGCTAAAACTCGTAAAAATGGCTACATTAGCCTCATTGAACGAGTTTTTTAACGCCGCGACTTCCTCTTGTTTTGCTTCAGTGACCATTTTATTTCCTCACTCTTATGCGGCGCTAAGGCCTGCAGGGGATGTGTCTACCTTTACCCCAGGGCCCATAGTGCTTGTTACTGAAACAGATTTTATGTATGTTCCCTTGGCGGAAGCGGGTTTCATTTTTTGCAACTGCTCCATAAGTGTGCGAGCATTTTCAAAAAGATCCTCTGCCGAAAAGCTTGCTTTGCCTACTGGCGCGTGGATTATCCCGGCCTTGTCTACACGAAACTCAACCTTGCCCGCCTGAATTTCCTTTATAGCGTTGGCAAGGTCAAAAGTAACCGTGCCAGACTTAGGATTCGGCATAAGGCCCCTTGGCCCCAAAAGCTTACCTATTTTACCAACCTGCCCCATCATGTCAGGGGTGGCGACAGCAACGTCAAAATCGAGCCAGCCGCCCTGTATCTTGGCGACAATGTCTTCAGCGCCGATGAAATCAGCACCGGCGGTTTCTGCTTCCTTAGCCTTGTCACCTTTGGCAAAAACCAGTATTTTTCTGGTTTTGCCGGTTCCTTTAGGCATAGTAATGGCACCGCGAATCATCTGGTCGGCTTTGGTTGGATCAACCCCAAGACGCACGGCGATCTCAACAGTTTCGTCAAACTTTGCCCCGGCTATTTTTTTAACTATCCTAAGCGCCTCGGAAAGTTTGCGTTTCTCGTTACCGTCCAGGCCGGTAACGGCCGCACTGTATCGTTTACCCCTTTTCATGACAACATATGTCCCTTTCGTATAATCACTCTACTCAACCAATATGCCCATAGACCTGGCCGTTCCGGCTATGATCTTCATGCCGGCTTCTTCGTCGGCGGCGTTCAAGTCTTCGCTCTTGGTTTTCACTATCTCGCGTACCTGATCCCATGTAACACGGGCAACTTTCTTTTTATTTGGCTCAGGCGAGCCTTTTGCTATTCCTGCCGCTCTTTTTAAAAGCACAGACGCAGGCGGCGATTTTAAAATAAACGAAAACGACCTATCGGAATAGACGGTGATTATCACCGGGATAATCAACCCTTCCTGCCCTTGGGTCTGAGCGTTAAACGCTTTACAGAACTCCATGATGTTAACCCCGTGCTGACCCAACGCAGGGCCTACAGGAGGAGAAGGGTTTGCCTGTCCAGCAGGTACCTGAAGTTTAATGCTACCAACAGCCTCTTTCGCCATGTCTATCCTCTATACGATAAAATTCGTTTATATCTTTTCTATCTGGGAAAACTCAAGCTCAACCGGAGTTGCCCGCCCAAAAACACTAATCATAACCTTAACCTTCGCACGCTCCATGTTAACCTCGTCAAGCGTACCGGTGAAGTTGGCGAAAGGCCCGTCGATAACACGAACAGATTCACCCACGTCATACAAATACTTCGGTTTCGGTTTCTCGGCAGAACCTGTAAGTTGCTCTTTAATCCTTAAAACCTCATCCGCCTTCAAAGGAGAAGGGCTACGCGCATCACCTAAAAAGCCGGTTATCCTTGGAGTGTCTTTAACTATCTGCCAAGCAGTTTCATCCATCTCCATCTCTATTAAGATGTAGCCGGGAAAGAACTTGCGTGAACTTTCTCTCTTCTTACCGCCACGAACCTCAACCACACGTTCTTCAGGAACCAGAATCTCGCCAACAAACTCAGACTTGGCATTCTGGCGAAGACGCTCTCTTATTTGCTCGGCAACCTTTTTTTCGTAACCTGAATAGGTGTGCAAAACAAACCAGTCTTTATCAGACTCAGGTTCAACCTCGGCCACAGGCTCAGAGCTTTCCTCACCCGCAACTTCTTCCATTGCGGAGCCAGCCGTATCAGAGCTACTTTCTGTCTCGGCTTCCGTTTCAGCTGAAGAGAGTTCTTCTCCGGCCTCTTTTTCTACTTCGTTTTCAGCGACCATGTTCATTCCTAATTCAATGCAAGCCCAACAAGTTTGGACAGGATAAAATCGACAACGCCCAAATAGAAACCGATAAGCATAACAACCACCAAAACGGCAATAGTTGTAGCTATGGTGTCTTTCCTGCTAGGGAAAGTCACCTTCTTGGTCTCAATCTTGACCTCTTTCAAGTATTGGCTAAATTTTCGTATCTGTTCCATAAAACCCAATTCGGTTAATTATTCAAATCATCCAAAAGTTCTGGCAGGCCAGGAGGGATTCGAACCCACAACCCTCGCGTTTGGAGCGCGATGCTCTAGCCGTTGAGCCACTGGCCTCCATAATGCTTTTTATCAAAAACTACTTGGCTTCTTTATGTAACGTATGTTTTCTGCAAAACCGGCAATACTTCTTAAGCTCAAGCCGAGCCGGTGTTAGCTTCTTGTTCTTCGTTCCGCTGTAATTCTTCCTTTTGCACTCTGTGCACTGGAAGTGAATTATGTCGCGCATATCTTTTACAGTTTTCCTTCTACTCTATGATTTCGGTTACGACACCGGCTCCAACTGTTCTGCCACCTTCACGAATGGCAAAACGTAATTCTTTCTCCATCGCAATAGGAGCTATCAACTCTCCCTCTATGCTGATG
>UOGC01000106.1_pt1 | contig 23669 bp, 18 predicted proteins | sample 1988541 | NCBI WGS metagenome assembly UOGC01 (sample SAMEA4712194, study PRJEB27164) | hydrothermal vent metagenome | biome: marine basaltic hydrothermal vent biome; feature: marine hydrothermal vent; material: mineral | place: Pacific Ocean | collected 2011-06-14/2011-07-23 | depth 1689 m
TACTTCCGGCCTGCAGATGCAAATAAAAGAGCTGGGAGACAAAATAGGCACACGTTTTACGTTGATCGATAAAAACGGTGTTGTCATAGCCGATTCGCGTGAAGACCCAAAGTTAATGGATAATCATGGTGCCCGGCCAGAAATTCTCTCTGCCCGCTCTCATGGTGAGGGAAACGCAACCAGATATAGCGATACTATCGGAATAAAAATGATCTATTACGCATTGCCGATAAACCGTGACGGAAACGTTTCAGGTTATGTAAGAACTTCCATATCGCTTTCAAAAATTGACGAAAGACTTGCCGGGTTAAAAGAAACTGTTGCTCTGGGTGCGGGCTTAGCTGTAATTGCGGTGCTTGTTTTAGGCTATTTTATGGCGCTTCATTTTTCGCGTCCTATAGAATCTATCACCCGTGTGGCCGAATCTATGGCGCTCGGAAAGTATGACGAAAAAGTTGCCGAGGAGCGGGAAGACGAAATAGGCAAGCTTGCCAGGGCGCTAAATCTTATGGCAGATAACTTAAAAGAGCGGATAGAAACGATAAGCGGTGAGGGAAACAGGCTCAAGGCAATCCTTGCCGGAATGGTTGAAGGGGTTATCGCGATAGATATAGACGAGCGGATCGTTCACATTAACAAAGCCGCGTGTGAGATAACCAACACATCGTTTGAGAACAGTATCGGAAAACCGTTATGGAAAGTAACAGGCTTGCAGGAGCTAAACGATATTCTGGAGCAAACGATTACAACCAAATCGCGTGTTGAAAAAGAAATAAAGGTTTTTAAAAGGGAGGGGAGCAGGCATATACAAATACTCTCCGCACCCACGCTTTCGCTGGATAAAAAGATATCCGGCGCGGTAATAGTGCTTCATGACATTACCGATCTTTACGCTTTTGAGCGTGTAAGGCGAGATTTCGTCGCTAACGTGTCGCATGAGCTAAAAACCCCCGTAACCGCAATCAGGGCGTTGGTTGAAACCATGGTTGACGATACCGACATGCATGAAGACGACAGGCTCCGTTTTCTTAAGAAAATAGAAAAGCAGTCTATAAGGCTTGCTACGCTGGTTGGCGACGTTTTAACGCTCTCAAAACAGGAATCAGAAAAAGGCCTGCTAGATGGAACACGTCTTGACTTGAAAGTGGTTGTGAACAGCGTTATTCAGGCACTCTCTACTGCAAGTTCTGCGCGCGATATATCTATAGAGTCTGAACTTCCGGCTGAACATGTGTTGATAAACGGTGACGAGGAAGCCGTTTCGCAGGCGATAAGCAACCTTGCCAATAACGCCTTAAAATATACGCCGCATGGCGGGCATGTTGCCATACGGCTTAAAAAAGTTGGCCCCAATGTGCTAATCGAGGTGGAAGACAACGGAATTGGCATCGCCCCTGAACATCAGCAAAGGATTTTTGAGCGTTTTTACAGGGTAGACAAAGCTCGTTCTCGTGAACTTGGCGGGACGGGGCTCGGGTTGTCTATTGTAAAACATGTAGCTATTTCTCATGGCGGCGGGGTAGAGGTTGAAAGCGAGCCGGGCCGTGGAACTGTTTTTAGAATAACCATCCCGCGTGTTTCCTGATTTTTACAGGGGGTTACATGATCTTAACATTCTCTTAACATTCCCCTGCTAAAACGTGGTTATGAAAAGCATACAAAAGAATAAAACAGGCAGGAGAACGGCAATGAAGAAGTTTTTGGCACTGGGCCTTTTAGTTACACTGGTCTTTTCCTCAGGAATTGCAAAAGCGCAGAGTGACCAAAAACTGAGAGGCACCGTGAAGATAGACGGGTCTTCAAACGTTTTTCTTGTAACGGAGGCCGTGGCCGAGGAGTTTTTGCACGAGGCCCCAAGGGTTCGTGTCACCGTTGGGGTTTCCGGCACGGGTGGCGGTTTTAAAAAGTTCCTTGCTGGTGAAACGGATATAAGCGATGCTTCTCGCCCGATTAAACCTAAAGAATTGAGCGTCGCAAAAGAAAAAGGAATAGAGTTTATTGAACTTCCGGTCGCCTATGACGGCCTCTCGGTTGTGGTTAACGCTCAGAATAATTTTGTAGATTATCTTACGGTGGAAGAGCTGAGGAAAATATGGCAACCCGGTAGTTCCGTAAAACTATGGAGCGACGTGCGGCCCGCCTGGCCCGCAAAACCGATACGCCTCTATGGGCCCGGAACAGATTCCGGCACTTTTGACTATTTCACCAAGGTAATTAATGGAAAAGCGCAGGCGTCAAGGCCAGACTATACAGCCAGTGCAGACCCTAACGTGCTGGTTCAGGGCATAGCGGGCGACAAAAACTCGTTAGGCTATTTCGGCCATGCTTACTACAAGGAAAATAAAAACAAGCTTAACCTGGTTCCGATCGACGCAGGCGAGGGTCCCGTGGCACCATCTGCCACAACTATTAACGATGGTTCCTACAAGCCGCTCTCCCGCCCGATATTTATTTATGTGCGTGTAAAAAGCCTTGCCAGTGCCGCCGTTCAAAAGTTCGTACATTTTTACATTAAAAACGCAGGACAACTGGCGCAGGAAGTAGGGTATGTTCCGCTCTCCGACAACGTTTACAGCATTGCACAAGAGATGATAACGAACAAAACCGCCGGGTCTGTTTTTTCCAAAAAAGAGATCGAAGGCAAAAGCATGGAAGATGCGTTACGCATTGCCAGATAATATGGGCAAATCAGAGGAAAATGCCGTAAAAGCTCCTGCCGGGCTTCTTGTTAAACGCCGGGCCAGATGGGGTGAAGAAGTTATAAAAGTTGGGCTCTTTTTGTGCGCGGCTATTTCCGTCGTTACGACTGTTTCTATTGTCACGGTTCTTATTTCCGAGTCGTGGGAGTTTTTTCTGGACGTGTCTATTGCCGATTTTCTTGGCGGAACCGAATGGACGCCCCTTTTTCTGCCACGTTCATTTGGTGTGTTACCGCTTGTAAACGGCACACTGCTTATTGTGCTGGGGTCTGCTCTCATTGCCTTGCCCGCAGGCCTTTTAAGCGGCATTTATCTTTCGGAATATGCGTCCGGTAGGGCGAGGAGTATTATAAAACCGTTGCTGGAAGTTTTGGCTGGCATACCTACCGTCGTTTACGGATATTTTGCGTTAACCTTCCTTACCCCTATCCTTAAAACCGTATTTCCGGAGGCGCAGGTTTTTAATGCCGCCAGCGCATCTATCGTTGTGGGCATCATGATTTTACCTATGATAATTTCCCTTTGCGACAATGCGTTAAGAGCCGTTCCTCAATCTTTGAGGCAAGGGGCGTATGCGTTGGGGGCTACACAACTTGAAGTTTCTACAAGGGTTGTTGTTCCTGCGGCTCTCTCTGGTGTGGTGGCCTCATACATTCTTGCGATTTCACGCGCAATAGGCGAAACGATGGCGGTAACGCTTGCGGCTGGTGCTACGCCCAAAATGACGTTTAATTTTCTTGAGAGCATTCAGACTATGACGGCGTATATAGTTCAGGTAAGCCTGGGCGATACTCCTGCGGGGACGGTTGAATATAAAACCCTTTTTGCTGTCGCCCTGCTTCTTTTTGTTATTACGCTTATTATGAATGTAGCGGCAAGTAGAATTCTGGCCCGGTTCAGAGAGGTGTATGAATGAGCCTTAACAGCTTAAAACGACGCCACACTCACGCGGCGATATTTAAACTCCTGTGTATATTCGTTACATGGAGCGGGCTTTTGATTTTAGGCGTTTTACTTTTTCATGTTCTGCGCGAAGGGCTGGCTTGGGTGGATGTTCAGTTTCTCACAAGTTTTCCTTCACGTTTTCCGGCAAAAGCGGGGGTTAAATCTGCGCTTTACGGCACAGTGTGGCTTATAAGTCTTACTGCTTTAATTTCTATCCCCATAGGTGTTGCCGCGGCTATTTACTTAGAAGAGTTTTCTCCTAAAGGCTGGATAAATAAATTTATAGAAATTAATATCGCAAATCTGGCCGGTGTTCCGTCTATCGTATACGGCATTATCGGGCTGGCTATTTTTGTGCGCTGGTTTAACCTTGATAGAAGCCTTATTGCGGGAAGTCTTACAATGAGCCTTCTCATATTGCCAATTATCATAATGGCTTCTCGTGAATCTATCCGCGCCGTACCAGATTCAATACGTCAGGCGGCTTTTGCGCTCGGTGCCACAAGATGGCAAACGGTTCGGTCGCACGTTCTTCCTTCAGCTCTTCCCGGCATTTTAACCGGGGTTATCCTGGCTATGTCGCGTGCGATAGGCGAAACGGCTCCACTTATTATGATTGGCGCGTTAACTTTTGTGGCGTTCACGCCGGAGGGGCCGATGGATTCGTTTACGGCACTGCCGATACAGATATACAACTGGGCTTCCCGCCCGCAAGAAGAGTTCCATCAGTTAGCGGCGGGCGCCATTATCGTATTGCTTGCGGTTCTTTTTATGATGAATGCGATATCTGTTGTCATACGGCAAAGAGCCGAGAGAGGTAATAAATGAAAAGCCCTGTAACCACTGTAAAGAAAGAACAGGTAAAGCCATCTGAAAAAATAGCCATGGAAGCGAAAAACGTAACTATAAGTTATGGCGACACTCCGGCGGTGAAAGACGTATCCCTGCAGATATGTCGCAACCGAGTAACCGCCATCATTGGCCCGTCCGGGTGCGGGAAAAGCACTTTTTTGCGTGCCTTTAACAGGATGAACGATTTTATACCTGAGGCCCGTATGGACGGGGATATCCTTTTTGGCGGTGAGAACTTGTATGGCCGGGCTATCGACCCTGTTGAAGTGCGCCGTGTTATTGGCATGGTTTTTCAGAAGCCTAATCCTTTTCCGAAATCTATATACGACAATGTCGCGTGGGGGCCACATATTCATGGCACGGAAAAGAATATGCAAAGCCTCGTTGAGGAATCTTTAAAAAAAGCCGCGTTGTGGGATGAAATAAAAGATAACCGTTTGCATGATTCTGCGTTAAATCTTTCAGGCGGCCAGCAACAGAGGCTTTGCATCGCAAGGGCGCTAGCTATGGAGCCTGAGGTTATTTTGATGGATGAGCCTTGTTCGGCGCTCGACCCTGTTTCTACGGCGAGGATAGAAGATTTAATGTTCGAGCTAAAAGAGCGTTACACGATTGTGATTGTGACCCACAACATGCAACAGGCGGCCAGGGTTTCTGATTACACTGCGTTTATGGAAAATGGAGTTCTTGTGGAGTTTGGCGAAACGGAGCAGATTTTTACACGCCCTCAAAATAAAAGAACTGAAGATTATGTAACCGGAAGGTTTGGTTGAACGTCATTACTTGCAAGTAAGGTGGCCCATGAAAAGGAGCAAAAATGTCTAAACATTTACAAAACGATATTGAACGCTTGAAAAAAGAAACCCTGGCTTTAGGTTCCATGGTTATAGATTCTATAAACAAAGCAGTGTTCGCCCTTGTAGACAGGCGCTCCGAGTTTATTAAAAGCGTTATAGAAAGCGATGAGCAGATAAACGAAAAAGAAGTTTTGATAGAAGAAGATTGCTTGAAAATGCTCGCCCTGCATCAGCCGGTGGCGGGCGACCTCAGGTTTATTATCGTTATTTTAAAGGTGAATAACGACCTTGAACGTATGGCCGACCTTGCCGTAAATATCGCGGAACGAGCCAATTACCTCACCAAAAAAGATAAACTCAACGTTTCTCTCGACTTTGTCCTTATGACAAAATGCGTCCAGAACATGGTGCAGGAAAGCTTAAAAGCGCTTATAGAAAAAGATACGGCGATTGCAAGAAGCGTTCTTAAAATGGATGACGAAGTTGACGATCTTAACAGGCAGATGTATGAAGTTCTTCAAAAGGTGATGATGGAGGACGCCTCAACAGTTAAACGGGCGGTTCATATGCTGTCTACTTCGCGGCATTTAGAACGCATTGCGGACCTTGCCACCAACATTGCCGAGGATGTGGTTTTTATGGTTGATGGAGAGCTTATACGCCACCGTACCGAAGACTATCTGGAGGCAAGTTCAGACTAACCTTGTGGCACAGGCGGTTTGTTTTATCTGTATTCAACCAGTTCATCAATAGGCAAACGGGTTTTTCCTCTTTGCTCATTAACCCTGTAACCGAAAGGAATAATCAGCCCTACGGTATATTTGTTTGAATCCACCCCCAACACGTCTTTCACCTTCTTCATATCATAACCACCGATGGGGCAGGAATCTATCCCGATAGAAGCGGCAGATGTCATCATGTTGGCGCCTGCTATGTGGCACTGGGAAATGCTCCACCATGTAATGTCGAGCTGATCTACCATGAATTTGTAAAACCCTAGCATGGCCTCATATTTTTCTTCTGGCATTTGTAACCGCTTGAACATTTTTTGTATGTACTCACTCCCAGGTTTCAGGTCTTCTTTGAGTCCGAGTATAACAACCACCGCGCTGGCTGTTCCCACCTGGGGTTGGTCGTAACAGGCGCTCTTAAGCTTTTTCTTTAAATCGGCAGATTGAACGACGATGAACCTCCAATGCTCCACGCCAAAAGAGGAGGGGGAGAGGCGTCCTGTTTCCAGAATGAAATCAAGGTCGGTTTTAGCCACTTTTTTATTTTCATCAAACAGTTTGCATGCGTGGCGAAATTGCATTGCGTTGAGAAAGTTGTTTTTCATTTTTTCTTCCTTTTTATGCCGCACGATGAATTCAGACTTTTTATAATTTTTATAAACAGGTTTTTCCCGAACGATTCTATTATACAGCTATTCATCGGTCGGATATTATTAGACATGACAAAAATTTTTGAAGTAATTTCTAAAAGAAGTTAACGGCAGGAGACGATGTTTAACAGATTATCCCAAAGCCCCGATGGTTCCGCAAAACCAACTTCATCTTCCAGGTTTTACCCTGTAGCCATTTTTGTTTGTGTTGGCCTTTTGTTATCGCTGATCTCCTTTTTTCTCGTCAATATCTGGGAAACCGAAAGAATAACTATAAATTTTAAACTGGCGGCGCAAACGCGGACTGCGGCGATAAAAGAAAAGGTACATGAAAACCTGCAAGCCCTTGCTCTACTTGGCGAGTTTTTTAGAGCTTCTAAACGTAAAGTGGAAAGAGACGAATTCAGTAACTTTGCAAGGCCAGTTCTCCATCATCGTTCCGGCATACAGGCACTTGAATGGGCACCAAGAGTATCGCTCCAGCTAAGGAACCGATACGAAGGAGCCGTTCGCTATGAAGGTTTTCCAGAATTCACCTTTAAGGACGAAAGCCAAGATGGGGGGATGGTAACTTCACCGGACAGGCCCGAATATTTTCCGGTTTACTATGTTGAACCGTTGAACGGGAATGAAATGGAGATGGGGTTTGATCTTGGGTCGAACCAGAAGAGGCTTGAGGCAATAAACCACTCTCGTGATACTGGAAAGGTAATTGCTACTTCGCGAGTAAAGCTCGTTCAGGAACCGGCGGATCAATTTAGTACCCTTCTTTTTCTGCCGGTTTACAGGAATGGGGCAAGCATCCAGACCATTAGCCAAAAACAGGCCAATCTTGAGGGCTTTATTCTTGCTGTTTTTCGCATAGGCGATTTACTTGAAAGTTCTCTTGGTCCTATCGACCCCGGAGGGGTGGATATACATATTTTCGATGAATCCGCGCAGGCTGACGAGGCATTTCTTTATTTTCATTCCTCAAGAGTGCGTACGGAGCCTGCCACCCGTATGAGCTATAACGAGGCGAAAACGATTAAAGGCGTTTTTCTTAAGGATTCCATTAATATCGGAGAGCGATCATGGCTCATTTTGGCCACTCCTACCGATACGTACATTTCTTCAGGAAAAACCAAGAAGGCTTATGGCGTTTTACTCGCCGGAATAATTTTAACGGTCGCTTCTTCCTTTTTTATGTTCCGTACGCTTAACAGGCCAAGTGATGCGGGCGTTTTTTTGGAAAAACCTTATCTCTCATATGGGATTGATACCAGTTTGCTTATAGGTGCCGTCATTCTATTGCTGGTTGGTGTGTTGTCATGGAAAGCGCTTGACGAAATAAAAGATGAAACCAAGCGAGACTTGGGGAACCGATTGCAAACCACCCTTAACTCTACCCAGGATGCTCTTCATTTATGGTCAGATAATCATATTAACGATGTGGATAGCTTTACCCAAAGGCCGGATGTTAGGGCTCTTATTCAAGCTCAACTGGGCCTGGCGCGTAGAGGAGGAGCTCTAAAAGGAAGTAAACCGCTTTATAAACTGCGTGAAATTTTTCAGCCATTTCTTTCCAAACGCGGCTACCTCGGTTTTTTTGTGGTTTCGCATAACTTAATTAATGTTGCCTCCACGCGTGATGACAACATCGGCAAAATTAACCTTTTGGCTGGTCGTGATGATTATCTTGATCGCATGTTTAAGGGTGAGCCTTTACTTACATTGCCCGTTCGTTCCGAAATTGTTTTGCCAACTGTTGAGGGAGACATGGCAAGCAACGAACCAACCATGTTTGCAGGCGCTCCGGTTTATGACGATTCAGGGCAGGTAATTGCTACCTTTATTATAAGGCTTGATCCTACGTTGCATTTCACCCGCATTTTTCATGCAGGGCGGACAGGTACTGCCGGCGACCAATATGCATTTAACAAAGATGGGGTTTTCGTAACCGAAAGCAAGTTTACCGACCAGCTACGAAGAATAGGCCTGCTCAAGCAAAATGAACGTGCCAGCTTGTCTCTCTCCTTGCGTAATCCGGGTGGCAATATGCTTGATGATTTCAGGCCCGATATCAACCGCAAAAACCTGCCTTTTACAAAAATGGCACAACATGCCATCGCAGGGGAATCGGGCACGGACCTTGACGGATATCTTGACTATAGAGGTGTGCCAGTGGTTGGCACCTGGGTGTGGGACGATAAGTTAGGTTGCGGGCTCGCGTATGAGATCGACCATGTAGAGGCGTTCAGTTCTTTTTACAACACGCGCACCATAGTTATAATAACGCTGGTAACCACCGTTCTTCTTTTTATAAGCCTCTCTGTTCTTCTTATCAGACGTCAACGGGAAACAGCCGCGTCACAGCAACGGTTTATTACCGTGTTTACAAGTGCCGCCGACGGGATTATCACGATAAACGAAATAGGGCTCATACAATGGTTTAACCCGGCCGCTGAGAAGATGTTTGGTTACGACACTGTAGGAATTGTAGGGCGAAATATTAGCTGTCTTATGCCGGAGCCTTATGCCAGCAGTCACGACGGTTATCTGAACAGCTATCTTGAAACCGGCGTAAAAAAAGTTGTTGGGCACAGAAGAGAAGTTATTGGCAAACGAAAAGACGGGTCAACTTTTCCGCTGGCGATGGATATACAGGAAATGTGGATAGCCGGTAAACGCTACTTTACCGGTATTTTGCAAGACATCACCGAACGCAAGCAAGCGGAAAAACAGCTACTGGAAGCTAGGCACACGGCGGAGTTAACAGCTGAAAAATTACAGCAAACCTTATTAGTTTCCGAAAAATTGCGTGAGGATGCCGATAAGGCAAAAGAATCGGCGGAAGGGGCGAACAGAGCTAAAAGCGAATTTCTGTCTTCTATGAGTCATGAAATCAGAACACCGATAAACGCCATCATTGGAATGGCCGATCTTATTGGCTCTACCAAACTGACAAAGGAGCAGGCCGAGTATGTTGACATATTTAAAACAGCCGGTGGAAACCTGCTAAATATCATTAATGATGTTTTGGACCTCTCCAAAATAGAAGCGGGGCATCTTGACCTGGAGATGATTAACTTTGATCTGGACGATCTTGTTGAAAAAGCGGGAAAAATTATGGCCATCCGGGCGCACGAGCGGGGGCTTGAGCTAACACATCACATCAAACCGGGAACGGCGTCTAAACTTATCGGCGATTCCGGGCGTTTGCTACAGATTTTGATAAACCTTCTTGGAAACGCCGTAAAGTTCACAGAAAAAGGCGAGATAGCGTTAATGGTAGAAACGCAATCTAAAACCGAGAAAAGCGCAACGCTTCTGTTTACCGTGAGTGACACCGGCATAGGAATATCTGAAGATAAAAAACAGGCTATTTTCAAAAGCTTTACGCAGGCTGATTCTTCCACCACCCGCAAATATGGAGGCACCGGATTAGGGTTATCCATATCGCAAAACCTTATAAAAAAGAAAGGTGGCAAAATCTGGCTGGAGAGCGAACTTGGCAAGGGTAGCACTTTCTTTTTCACCGCCACCTTCGGGTTGCAGAGCAAGCAGGAACGGGTTGACGAACAGCCGGAACATCTTGCGGATATTAACGGGCTCAATGTTCTGGTCGTAGATGACAACAGCACAAACAGGTTGATCCTCAAGGAAACTCTGCATAGCTGGGGTGCCAACGCCACGCTTGTTGAGTCTGGTGCCAAAGCGCTTGAAACACTAACAGAAGCGGTAGACAGCTCTTCCCCGTTCGATTTGTTACTGCTCGACTGGCATATGCCGAATATGGACGGGCTGGATGTCATCAAGGCTATCAGGGACAATGGAAAGTGTGAGCAAACAACAATTATCATGCTGACTTCAGATGATCTGGAACTGCACATTTCACAAATAGAGCAACATGGGATGGCCGCCTATCTTATGAAACCGATCATGCGTTCTGCTCTGTTTAACACGATTGTTAACGCTCTGGATCGCCCAATGGATATGGAATCAGATAACGAAAACGACCCTGATTCCGGGAAGCTTGAGGAGGGAGTGAGACCACTTAACATTTTACTGGCAGAAGACGACCCTGTTAATCAGCGCGTTGCCAGAATAATGCTGGAAAAACAAAATCATCATGTAACGACGGTGGGCAATGGTGCGTTAGCGGTGAGTGAAGCGGCCAAAGGTGTATACGACCTTGTGTTGATGGACATCAATATGCCGATTATGGATGGTTATCAGGCCACTCGCAAAATTCGTGAAAATGAAAAGAAACTGGGGGTACACCTGCCGATCGTTGCTATGACGGCTTTAGCCTTCAGTGAGGATACTAAAAATTGCATGGAAGCCGGCATGGACGCCTATATCCTGAAACCTGTACAACGTAACCTGCTTTACAGCACAATTAATGACCTGTGCAGTGCAATAGAGCCTTTGAGCGAGCGAGCGGAAACTGCTGATGACATGTTACGCTGGGGGGGCGCCGAGGTATTTAACCATGCTGAGGCTCTGGAACGGGCGGGTGGCGATATCGATCTGCTAAGCCAGATGGCTGAAGCGTTTGTAGAACATACAGGCAAACTTATGCCGAAAATAAAAGACTCTATAGCAAATTTGGAATCTGACGCATTGATGAAGGGTGTTCATGCTATCAAAGGGTCTTCTGCCACTATGGGTGCCATGCGGGTGGCCATGATTGCGCGTAAACTGGAGAAGGCCGGAGAGGCTGGTGATTATAGCAATGCCGAACAGCACTATGAGTTATTGGAAAAAGAGCTTAAACTCTTTAATGCAGAACTGACTGAATATCTTGAGGGATAGATAATGCAAGTTTTGATCGCCGATGACGACCCTACCATTAGGGTGCAACTGCGTTTGCTCTTAACGAAATGGGGGTATGGGGTTGTTGAGTGTGCCGATGGGCTGGAAGCGTGGGAAGCCGCGCAGGCCGAAGACGCGCCATCCATGTTGTTGCTCGACTGGAGCATCCCCGGGATGGAAGGCATCGAAATATGCAAACGAGTGCGAAAGCTGGATAAGAATAAATATTCATATATCATCCTGCTTACCGGCAAAGCTGAAAAAAAAGATATTATCAAAGGCTTTGAAGTAGGGGCGGATGATTATGTCACCAAACCGTTTTTTCCTCACGAATTGCAGGCGAGGCTCAAGGCGGGTATCCGTGTTATCGGGCTCCAGCGGCAACTTATGGACGCAAGAGCTATATTGGAAGCCGAGGCCGTGCATGATTCACTCACCGGAACCCTGAACCGGAGGGGGATAAAGAAAGCTACCGAAGCCGAGTTTGAGCGGGCGTCTCGAAACAAAAGCGAACTTGCCGTTGCCATGTTCGATCTTGATAACTTCAAGCTTGTTAACGATACATATGGGCATATGGCGGGTGACACGCTCTTGCAGGAGGTGACTAAGAAAATCCGGTCCATTCTGCGGCCATACGATATTTTTGGGCGATTTGGAGGTGATGAATTCCTTCTTGTTATGCCTGGCTGTAATGGAGGTGACGCTGTTAAACTATGCAACAGGATTCGTAGTGCGATATTCGAGCATCTCGTGCCTACCGTGGAGGGGTCGATTAAAGTCTCGCTAAGTATTGGCGTTTGCGTGAGGAACGCAAGTGAACAACCGAATGTCGATGCATTAATCAAAAGTGCCGATAAAGCGCTTTACCTGGCAAAGGGGAATGGGCGCAACCGTGTTGAAATCGCCCCGGATTAGCGCAAGATCATAGATATTTGGGGGGAATTGGCCAGCGCTAGTTTGGGGGAATCACGCTGGCGGTCAACACGCTATTCATTTTTCCCGAATCTTAACAATCCCTTAATATGCAATTTTCCATAACTTTGCACTAATAAATCTATTTTTAACCAAAACTTAATACCCACAAAAACTTTTTGGCTTATACTCCCATAGCAAGAGGCCAAGCGGCCTGTTACGACTAACCATAGAGGAGCAAAAAATGTTTAGAGAACTACTGACAGCGGCTGTTATTATTAGCGTCGCCTCCACCTCCGCGTTGGCCGGTGGAGTTACTTACAAAGATGGTGATAAATATGTGAAACTGGGTGGCAGAATCCAGCTTCAGTATCATCAGGTAGACCCTGATGGTGGCGAATCGACCGATGACGTGTTTTTCCGCCGTCTGCGCCCTTTTATTGAGGGTAGCCTGCATAAAGACTGGAAAGGCAAATTCCAGTGGGACATGGGCAAGAGCCATGATGACAATGAAATTTCTGTTAAAGATGCCTACATGCAGTATACGGGTATCGAAAACATGAAGATAACCGTTGGTAACATCTTTTATCCTTTTTCCAGAGAAGGTTTAACATCTTCTAAATACCAACAGCTCGTTGAGCGTACATTCGTTGGTGACCACAACTACGGAACTCCTGATCGCCAGATGGGTATCTATGTGAATGGTCATACCGGTAACAAGACCCTTGATTGGGCGGCCGGCCTTGCTGATGCGCGTATCGACCCTGATGCAAAGAAAATCGACTTTGGCAGTGCGGCCAACGATCAGACTGACTGGAACGAAGGTGTGCTGATTGGTGCCCGTGTAAGCTGGCACCCACTTGGTTATCTTAAAATGTCGCAGGGTGATTTTAGCAAGAAGACCAAGGCAACGTTGAGTGTCGCGGCCTTTAGCTGGGACAACGACAATGATAACAACACCCGTACCGCGCTTGGTATGGATACCAGCGAAGGTAAAAAACCTGATGTCGACAAGGTAACCGGCTTGGAAGTTAGTGGAGCTTTCAGGGGAGCTGGCCTGTCTATCGATGCACAGTGGAACCGAATTAACGCTGAAACGGTTGACGGTACTGTCACCCACGGCATTTATGAGAATGGTGAAACCGAATTGAATAACTATGCCGTTGAAGGTGGTTATATGTTTGGAAACATCTTCGAACTCGTTGCCGCTTATTCCAGCCAGAAGGCAGACGGATATAGCGATGACTGGAACCGGACTACTTTTGGAGCGAACTTGTTTGCCCACAAACATGATGTCAAGCTTCAGTTCAGCTACCGTATTAACGAAAACAAAAATGGCGAAAATGGCAACGACGTAGACGAGGCCTTTGTTCAAGCCCAGTATGTTTTCTAAGGAAGATCTTACGGTAACGTATTAGAGCTTTAGTGCGGCTATTAAGCGGTTTAGCTGATTCAGTTTACCCTTTGGCCCATTTTTATTCGGGTGGCGTGCGGTTAGTCTCGTACGCCACCCGTTTTTTTTGTCTGCCACAAAATCAAAAGCATATGCATTTGAAGGCTCCAGATTTTTATGGACAAGTGCTAAAAGACGTCAGTTTGGTGCCACTGTTCCCACCTTCCTATCCACTATTGGCGCGGGAAATTATCGCTACCGGGGTTTTTGATATCAGGTCTTAACATTATCTTAATAATTTCTTAATATAAACTTCACACAGCATTTGTGTAGTTACTGATACATTCAGGTTATGGAAAACGGGAAAACCAAAAAGATAATCGTAGTTGACGACGAAGAGGATATTCGTGACCTGCTCCAATATAACCTTGAGAAGGCAGGCTATGAAGTTGCTCTTGCCGCCACGGGGGAAGAGGCCTTAAACAAGATAAATACATGGGCTCCCGGTGTAGTCCTGCTTGATCTTATGCTCCCTGATATAAGCGGCCTTGAAGTCTGCCGAAGAGCCAAGGCTGACACTGCGATGTGCGACACGTCCATAATTATGCTCACTGCAAAAGGGGAAGAGGTGGATATCGTGGAAGGCCTGGAAATGGGAGCCGACGATTATGTTACGAAACCGTTTAACATAAAAGAGGTCATCGCCAGGGTTCAGGCCGTACTGAGAAGAAATTCAAAAGAAAATGTTTTGGCGAGAGTGGATATTGATGGATTGATTATGGACAGAAGCAGACGCGAGGTGCTTTTGGACGGTAATCCTGTGGAATTCACGTTTACGGAATTCGCCATACTGGACGCTATTATAAGAAAAAATGGCGGGGTCATGACGCGTGACCAGATAGTAGCCGCAATTCGAGGCGGCACAGTTACTGTTTCTGAACGCTCTGTTGACGTGCATATAACTTTTATCCGTAAAAAGCTTGGCGTCTGGGGAAAACGAATCCACACCGTGCGCGGCGTTGGCTATCGCTTGGACGATTAATATGAAGCACACAACTTATTTTTGGAAAGTATTTCCACTCAACCTGGCCCTGCTTACGTTGTCAACTATAGCCTGCCTTTTTGTTGCAGGTGGGTTGGTTATGGAACCGGATAAAATCGTTTTCATAACTTTCATGATACTTCTAACGTCCGCCATGCTTGGCATAATAGCCTCCAACACCGTTAAAAAATCTTTAAAAGATATTGCACATGGTGCGGCAAGATACGCCATTGGGCTTTTCGATAAACCCGTTGCGGGTGGGGATATAAAAGAAATAGCTGACATAGCTGAAAAACTCAATAAAATGGGTAGCGAGCTTAAAGGCAGAATAAACGCAGGTGCTAACGAAGCGCAGTCGGGAGACGCGGTCTTCGCCTGTTTAATGGAGGGTATTCTTGCCGTAGACACGAACTATGTTATTTTAAAAATTAATCCGGTGGCAAAACTATTGCTGGATATCCCATCCGCCAAAGTCGAGGGGCTTTCCATAAAATATGTTCATAAGCGGAGCGAGTTTTTAAAGTTCGTTGATGAAGGCCTTAAAGCCCGCACGCAGATATCAAAAGAGGTAACGATAGATACTCCCAGAGAACGGATTATTCAGATAGTCCAAAGCCCCCTTTACAAATCGGACGGGGAATATTGGGGACAGGTTATGTCGTTAAACGACGTTACCAGGCTTCGCCGCCTTGAAAATCTCAGGCGTGATTTTGCCGCTAACGTGTCGCATGAGCTTCGCACGCCCATAACTTCAATACAGGCCTCTGTTGAAACTCTGCTGTCCGGGGCGATGAACGACCGCCAGCCGGCAGAAAGATTTTTGCGAGGTGTTTCAAGAAACACAAAACGTTTATCTGCTATTATCGAAGACTTGTTAAGCCTTTCCCGGCTGGAAAACAAGGAAGTAGTTTCCCAGGGGTTGCTTGTGGACGCCCCCATTAAAGAAATTCTTCAGAAAATTCTTAATGATATGGCATACAAAGCTGATGAAAAGGATATTAAGTTAGAGCTGGATTGCCCTGATGACCTCACGGCTTCTATCAGCATTGTGCTTTTGGAGCGGGCTTTAGCTAACCTTATAGATAACGCCATAAACTACAGCGATAACGGCAAAGTTGTGTGGGTATCCTCTTTTATACAAGATAATACTCTTTCAGTACACGTCCGCGACCAAGGTTACGGTATTGAGAAAAAACATCTGGAGCGAATTTTTGAGCGTTTTTATCGTGTTGATAGTGCAAGGTCACGAAAGCTTGGCGGCACGGGGCTTGGCCTGTCTATTGTAAAACACTCCATTCTGGCGCATGGCGGCAAAGTGACGGTGGAGAGTGTTCCTGATGAGGGAAGCCTGTTTTCCATGCATATTCCTATGAAAATATATGAAAATTTTGAAAGGGCTACGGCTTGAGCGAGATGCCAGATACGCCGGAAAGCGCCAAAATGAGTTCTAAAAACCAGTCGATAAAAAAGCGCAAGCTCGAAGAACAAGTGGCTATCAGTGTTCTTTTCCTTGGCGGTCTTCTATCTGTGGGAATAGTTTTAGCCATCTTTAGTTTTGTTTTTACCGAATCGCTCCCTCTCGTTACGGACCCGGATCAGCGAAACGAGATGTCGCTTTATCACGACACTGAAAACGAAGATGAATTTGCCAGAACCGCCAGCGTTTTCCAAACGCTTGACAATATGTTGGGCCAGATAATGTGGCAACCAGTGTCTGAACAGCCACTTTTCAGCCTGTGGCCCTTGATGGCCGGTACGTTAAAAATAACCTTGGTGGCAGTGGTAGAGGGAAGCATAATAAGTTTTCTAACCGCGCTTGCCATCGCTTTTTACCTTCCCAAAAAGTTGCGTTACGCCGTTAAAGTAATAACCGAGCTTTTGGCCGGAATGCCAACCGTTGTGTTGGGGTTTCTCGGGCTTATCTTTTTTGCCACTTATATGCAGGAAATTACCGGGACGACTTTCAGGCTCAACGCCTTTTTGGCGGGTACCATGCTCTCTTTAACCGTTATCCCGATAATGACGACTCTTTTTGAAGATATATATTCAAGCTACCCTAAAGAACAGATTCACGCCGCTAAATGTTGCGGGTTGTTCGACTATCAAATAATAACCTCGATAATTATTCCGGCTACATATGGGAAAGTTTTTGCGGCCGCTCTGCTTGGGTTCGGACGATCTTTTGGTGAAACCATGATAGTGCTTATGTGTTCTGGCAACGCCGCTATTTTCAACATGGATTTTGCGGCCGGAGCGAGAACCTTTGCCGCTACGATCGGTGCCGAAATGGGCGAGGTAATAGTTGGCGATACGCACTACAGCATGCTGTTTCTACTTGGGCTCATTCTGATTGTTACGACATTCGTTATTAACTACGCCTCCCAAAAACTCATAAGGAGGTGGACTTATGCGTGATTACAGAAAAGTATATGAGCTTGCTTTTAAAATCATTACGAACACAACCGCTCTGCTGGTTGTGGCGATAGTATTTTTTATTCTGAGCATCGTAACGATCAAGGGGTTTGACCATCTCTCTTGGGAGTTTATTACAGCCGAACCTACCGGTGACATGTTGCATGGCGGTATATGGCCGATGATTAAAGGAACCATCATGCTGGTTATGATGATGTCGGTTCTAACTGTTCCCCTTGGAACGGTGATAGCCATTTATCTTAATGAGGTTAGCCGTAAAAACTGGTTTTACAATATTATTATGAGCGCCATCAGAACTCTGGCGGCTGTCCCCTCCATTGTATACGGCCTGTTTGGGTTTGCATTTTTTGTGAATATCGTTGGCGGTACTTTAGACTGGATGATAGGTTATGAAGACCGTGTGTTTCAGGAAAGGTGCCTTCTGTGGGCGGCCTTCACCATGGGGTCCCTTACTCTTCCAACTAACGTAATTTCCGTAACCGAAGCGTTGAAGCTTGTTCCAAATGAGCAACGTCATGCTGGCATGTGCCTTGGCTATACACGCTGGGAAGTTATAAAATGGATCGTGTTTCCCCAAGCGATTTCCGGTATGCTTACTGGCCTTGTTCTGTCTATCAGCCGTGGGGCCGGCGAAGTTGCGCCCATTCTTTTTGTTGGTGTGGCCTACTTTATTCCGCACTTCTCCGGGGCACCACTGGATCAATTTATGGAACTTGGTTACCACATATTCGTCATGGCGACCCAGTCACCTAACATAGACAAGGCCACGCCCGTGCTTTATGCGACTACGTTTGTTTTACTCGTGCTAACGTTTACCTTTAATGCCATCGGTCAGGTAATCCGCTGGATCCATAGAAGAAAAATGAGTAGGTAAATTGATGATCTTTGCTCTTTAACCGAAGTTGAAAAATAAAAATGAAAATAGAAAACAAAGCTATTGAAACTTTTGATTTCTCCGTTTCCTATCCCAACGGAGTTTTGGGTTGCGACTCTATCAGCATGGCATTTGCCGCTAACGAAGTCACCGCTATCATTGGCCCGTCCGGGTGTGGCAAATCTACATTCTTAAAAGGGATGAACCGCCTGTCGGATGAGTTTAATTGCACCTACCAAGGCTCCGTTATTATGAAAAACGGAACGGATGTTATGAACCTGGACCCATATGAGCTTTGTTTGTTGCGGGGAAACAAAATAGGGTATGTTATGCAAAAGCCTGTTCCTTTTTCAGGCAAAACTATTCTGCAGGACGTGAGCATGCCCCTTAGGGCAAATATGGAACCTGACGATGGCAACGTTTACGATAAGGTTAAATCAGCCCTGGAGAAAGCGGCGTTATGGGACGAAGTACACGACAGGCTTAATGACTTGTCCACCTCGCTCTCAGGTGGCCAGCAACAAAGGCTTTGCATTGCAAGAGCAATAATTAACGCTCCTGAAATTTTATTGTTAGATGAGCCATGTTCGTCATTGGATCCAAAATCAACCCAGTTGGTAGAAAATCTCATTCTGGAGCTTGCTTCTGAGCATACTATTATGATAGTAACTCACAACATGCAACAAGCCCAGAGAGTGGCGCAAAGAACTGCGTTTTTCTATGAAAGTAAACTTGTAGAGTATGATTTCACAAATACAATTTTCAATAACCCCTCTGATGAGCTTACGGGCGACTATATCGTAGGCAAGTTCAGCTAATCCGACAGGAGCGTCAGGTTATGACAAAAATAATAATGGACGAGATGAAAAAAACCCGTGACGGGCTTCGGGCTATGTTAAATGATGCCCAGGAGTCTTGCCGGTTGTGTATAAAACTTATACATGGTGAGGGTGATGCTAGAGATTTGCACGACAGGATACTTGAGCTGGAGGAAGATGCCGATAGCGAAATGGTTCGCATCACAGAGGAACTCTCCGAGATTGTTGGAAAGTTGTTTTTAGCAGGAATGCTGAAAAGAGCGGTAGTGTGCGATGCCGTTGTGGCAAGTGATACGGAAGAAATGTTCGATATCATGCAACATGTGGCGGAAAACTGGCTAAGGGTGCTTGAAAGTGACTCGCATGAGTTACCAGAGGAAATAAAAGCGTTGCTGGAAAGCATGTTGCAAAACTGTATCGTTATGCTGGAGAAGGCAATTGATATACTCGATGGCAAGGATATTAGCCAGCACACGTTAAGTTTTATACAGGAACTCGATGGCAATATAAACCATGCTAACATTAGCGCTCATAACATCCTGTTGTCGGAAAAAGGCGATAAAAGAGCTATTATGCGGATGATCCGAATTGTAAAACATATCGAAAATCTGGGCGATAAAATAAAAACGGTTGCTTCATATCTTCTTTATATCCGCACGGGTGATTTTATTAAAGTTTAAAGGCCCCAAATTTTTTGAGTGAATATTTACGCGATCCCCACCTGACCTGTGCCTGGTCATCCCCTTCCTTAACAAAAGGCTAACAATTTTTTAACTGTAACTTAATCCTATTCCTGTTCATTTATCTCTAGACTGTTACCAGAAAGTGAACGGAGGTATTTGCAGATGGTACAGGTGAAAAGATTAAAAGCTAAAAAAAAATCTTTAGCTGAAAATGAATCTTTAGTAGAAAGGCACAACAGAATTTTGTCTTCTATAACGCACGACCTTAAATCTCCTATCAGCGCCATCATAAGCCTTGTTGATCTTTTAGAAGGAGAGTTTGGAGGCAAGCTTGGCAACCCGAAGACAAAAAAAATTCTTAAGTTAATATCAAAAGCTGGGCACGAATCACTCTCTTTAGTTCAGGAAATATTGACCATGGCAAAGATGGAAGCCGGGGAGGAAAAGTTTGAACCGGAATATGTTGGCGACCTGGCAAAAGAGCTTACTGAAGTTGCCAATACATTTCGCTATGAAGCCGCGGCTAAAGAAGTAAAGCTCATTATAGATATTAAGTCATCCCTGCCAATGGTTTGCTGGGATATGCGGCGTATCCGCTTGCACGCTCTTAATAACCTGGTCTCAAACGCTTTGAAGTTTACTCCGGCCGGGGGGATGGTGCGGATTTCTGTAATGAAAGAGCAGAGCCTGATTGTCATAAAAGTTGAGGATGACGGGCCCGGCATTCCGGTTGAAGAGCGACAACGTATATTCGAAAGATTCGAGCAGATAGATCTTAAATCTGCGCGTGTGTTCAACGGTTGCGGATTGGGGCTTTATAACGCCCGCTTGATTGTTGAGCAACATGGAGGGCGTATATATGCAATGGAAGCAACAAGGGGAAAAGGAGCGGCATTTACCATGCTCCTCCCCTTTTATGCTGATAGGCAACGTGAAGATGTAGTTGACTCTGTACTTTATTTATCAAAATTTGAAGGAGAAAAGGAAGCATTATGAGCAAGACAGCAAAACTGTTGGCACTATTTATTTCGGTGGCGTTTATCTGCACAGGTAACGCATATGCCGAAAAAAAACTAACCATTCAGGGAAGTGACACACTACTTGAAATGGTAACTGCGGAAGCGGCGACCTATATGAAGAGCAACCCGGATGCCATCATACAGGTGACAGGTGGAGGTAGCGGCACCGGCATAGCCGCCATCATCAACGGCTCAACAGACATGGCCAACGCTTCTCGCCCGATGAAAAAAAAGGAGAGAAAGAAAATTGCCAAAAGTGGCGGCAAAGTGTTTGAAGTGGCCGTTGCCCTGGACGGAATATCCTTATACATGCATAAGGACAACCCGGTTAATAACCTTACCATGGATCAGCTTAAATTAATCTACACCGGTAAAGTAAACAACTGGAAAGAAGTTGGGGGCCGTGACGCCAAGATTATCCGTTACAGCCGTGAGAATAGCTCTGGTACATATGCATTTTTCAAAAAGCATGTGTTGAAGAAAGAGAACTATGCAACCGACTGCCAGAACATGCCAGGAACGGCAAGTGTTGTGAACGCGGTTTCCAAAGATCCTAATTCCATCGGTTACGGCGGCTTGAGCTATGCTGAGGGAATTAAAGTTGCTAAGGTAAACGGAATCGTTCCGTCTCCTGAAACAGTATCCGATGGGTCTTATCCGGTTTCCCGTTCGTTGTATCAATACACGATTGGTAAGCCAAAAGGTCTTGCGAAAGATTTCATCCAGTATGAGCTTTCCCATGATGGGCAAAAACTTGCTGTGAGCGCAGGTTATGTGCCGCTTCCAGAGTCTGCCAGGAAAAAGTCTTTATCTTCTTTGTAGAAGCAGATATATCGGCCGTCCATTCCCTTTCATTTATATAGGGGTGGGCGGCCATCTTAAATATAAAGGCGTCAAGTGAGTAAACAAGACGATCTTTTTAGAATCCAAAGCTCCCTTAACCTGTCGCCGCTTAATTCAGACAGGTTCAGTGAATCGATTCCGTTTTCACTGAACGATACTACAGCCGGAGCTGAAAACGAATTTCAGACCGCTGTTTTGGCAACCAAAGAAAATGCCGACCAGCTTTATAACTCTTTGTTATCTCTTGCAAAATGATCGCGATTTGGCGGGGCTGGCGGCAATGCCGTTTTTTAACGGAATCTTAACTTTTCTCCCTGCTGATTTCTGCTATATATGGGGTACGTTATAAATTTGGAGAGTGGTTATGCCCGATTTACTCGTGCTGGAAAAACCCCAATTACAGTTAAAACTGCGGGAACTTGTCTTAAATACAATTAAAGCATGTGAGATAACAGACAAAATAATTACCCATCAAGGGCAATCTATCCCAAATCAAAATCCGTTGCTAACGACGTGTAAGAAAAACGAAAAACGTTCAGCTGAAATGCGTCTTGTTTTAACGGAACTTGCAGGAGATGCGAACGCTTGCGGAAGGTATAGCAGGCGGGAAATAGTTCTTGGAAATGTGATAATAAGCAACATGGAGAGCATTATGAATGCTCTACTGCAAATTTCAGAAAATAAAGTAGCCGCCTATAACGCAGAAAATAGCAAGGCGACTGCTGAGATATCTTTGCTTACCACTCATATACTCACAATTTTGAAAAGCCTCTTGAAAAAGCTGTCATCCGCGCTCCGCAGGAAGGTATCCATACCAAAAATAAACATGGCTTTTAATTTGGAACTCAAGATCCAGAATGTGTTGGGAATTGTTCTGGAGACAAGAGATAACAAGAATTTGCATGAGATGTTAGAAATAATCTATGCCGTCGAATCTCTTGACCGTTCTATCATCCAATGTGCAAAGTGCTTAACTTCCCTTCAGTCCGTAGGGTATTCCAAACGTGGTAATGGTGAGCAGACCAGGTGAGATATTTCCTTTGCCTTGCGCTGTAAACGCGACTTATAAAATCAAATGGTTCTCGACCAGGCAGTTACCCTCACTGGTATACGGCATATTCTTAGGCAAAATATAATCCTGTGTCAGGTTCCCTGCACTGCTAAAAAAGAGTGTATAGCGTGGGAAATAACCATCATTTAAGTTGCTACTATCATCAAGCTAACCTGTGGGTTATTCTAAAAGCATTGCTGAAAAGGAGTGTGACATGACACAAGCTTCAACAGAATTTCCACGCAGAAGGTATGGTGATATTTCTCCCAAAATCCATGACCTTGACAAAATCGCTATTGATGTACGCTCACACAAACTTCTAAAACAGCTTTTTAACGAGAACCCAAAACTTGACGAGATCATGCGCCAATCGAGCAATGAAGTTGAAGCGCTGGTTGGTGTTAAAAACTGGATAATGAGCATTTTGGAAAAAAGTTCCGATGGCCTTAAGTTCTATAATAATCAACATGAAGGACGCAAGACGTTCGAGGCTTTGCAATGGCGAGACTATGCGGCCATCAGACTGCTGGACTATATTAAAAATGCGGGAAGAGAATTTGAAGATCTTAACTTGAGGGGAAAGATTGCGATAAGCAACCCTGTGAAGATGATCTGGCTTGCGGAAAAATATGGAATAGGGGGTGCCAAACCCTATTTTTTTGAAGACATGCTTCACCTGTTCCGCCAGTTAAGCGGAAAAAATAAACGCCATCTTCCTTCCAAACCGCGAGTTGAAGAATGGATGGATAGGTGGCCCTCCGGCCTTGATCCGCGCATTATTCAGTTAAGAGAGGAAAACAAAAAACGGATACTAAATGTAATTATAGATCGCATTGAGAATAACGAAATACCCAGCGCACGATTTACGTTTGAAGGCTCTATGTCGCGCGAGGAAAAATATGAACAGGCGCTTACATGGTGGGACGATCATCGCTTTCATTTCAAGTTCGCCGTGCGCTCACCTGACCTGCTAAACGAAATGCTTGGGAATTCACTGGACCCTGACACCATGAAAATTCTTTACAGTGCGGAAAAGGCTGGTATCCCTTTTTTTGTTAATCCTTATTATCTGTCACTCCTTCATGTGCGCGTTCCCTATTTTGCCATCGGAGCTGACCTTGCTATCAGAG
>UOGC01000151.1_pt1 | contig 23131 bp, 25 predicted proteins | sample 1988541 | NCBI WGS metagenome assembly UOGC01 (sample SAMEA4712194, study PRJEB27164) | hydrothermal vent metagenome | biome: marine basaltic hydrothermal vent biome; feature: marine hydrothermal vent; material: mineral | place: Pacific Ocean | collected 2011-06-14/2011-07-23 | depth 1689 m
GAGGCCTTAAAAGTAAGTCCTTCGCTTAAGATTGAGAGCATTAAGGTTAAAGGCGATCTTATTGGCTATAAAGCCAAGGAAGGCCCTATTACCGTCTATTTTACCGCCGATGAACTCGGCAAGAAGATTTTTAGAATCGAAAGACTTACGGTGTTTCCGGACGTTCCTAACATGATGCAAATAATGGACGGGCTTATTAAAAAATATGGCCGCCCAAGTGCTATGGGCCGGGTGATGCTTCATAGCCAGGCGTGCTGGGGGAAATGTCTCGGCAAGGCTGTAAAACTTTATCTCAAGGCCAGGATAGTGCAGATTACCAGCAACCCATATCCTGTAACGCTTCAGCTTCTCGACGTAAAGATGGAAGACGCTAATAAAATAGCTTTCCTTAAAAGAACGGGCAGAGAGTAATTCTGTTTTGTCATCTTATGTGTGGCCGTAGGTAGGGTCGCCTCAGAGTTTATGCCCAAGGCCGCACAATGGGGACGGAATTTTGAGCGGCGTGTTTGAGGTGCTGATGCGGATTGTTTGTGTGGAGACGTCATGATGGTGACTAAAAGACTAGCTTGCTATGACACTATAAAGCCGTTTCCCCCAAGATGGATGCCGGCGCGACCTTCACACCCAACTACCGGGGTTATACCTCAATCTAGCTTACTAAGAGCGTAAAATAGCTGGTGGTGTTGGCTTACAGCCCGAACTTATGCGCCCTGTCTGTGCAAAAAATTCCGGACGGTTTTTTTACCGGTATCTCTTTTAGCAATTTAAAGGTTTTGGTATCGTAGATGGCCACCTTATCGTCACCATAAGAGGAAAAGTATACTTTTTTGCCTTTAGGTGAGAAGTTCATATGGAAAATTTTCTTTCCCGGCCTTAAGGTTTTCACCACTTTTTGTGTTTTGACGTCTACAACCTGAACCGCGTCGTTATTCTCTCCCATAACGAAATTCGCCCATATCTGGCGCATATCCGGCCTTGCCATAGCGAAAACAGGATAGGATAAAAGCGGAATAAACTTTTTTGTTCTCCACGTTGCAGGGTCTATCACGGCAAGGCCCGAACCACCAATAACAGGCGCGTAAAGGTTGCCGCCGGCCATTATCCACCCTTCAAGATGCGGAATCTTTAAAACTGGCGGCTGACCTTTTTTATCGTCTGGCACCGGGAGAGGAATTTTGCGAATTCCTTTATCAAGGTTCCAAAGGTCAACCATGCCGATCCATGGAGAGTGGAAAAAGCCTGCCATGTAATATCTGCCATCGGGCGTTAAGAGCGCATCATAAGGTTTAACGCCAACGTTTTTTAACTTTTTTATAACCGGGAACTCCTCGGTTGAGGTGTCTATTATCCATATCTCGTTTGCGTCCATTAAAGAAACGACTAACTTGTCGTCTGGCGCGTCTACAAGGCCGACTGTTTTGGATTTATCCGCGTCAATAGTTTTGACTATCTTAAAAGTTTCGTTGGATACAATGGTGATATTGCCCGGTTTGTAGTTACTAACGGCGATATATTTACCATCCTGCGTAACGGCCAGCCCCACGGCGCTCTCGCCAACTTTTATCTGTGCCGTAAGCTCAAGCTTTATAAGGTCTATCTTGCTTAAAAGGCTGTCGCGGCTGATAACGTATCCGTAACGCCCATCGCGGGAAAACGAAATAGTGGCATGATGCAAAAGCCCAAGCCCTTTAATTCTGCCAAGGACTTTATCGTTTTGAGCCGAGTCCAAAACAAGAACGCTACTGGTTTCTCGCTCGATAATAACCATGAGCGCGCCTGTTCCCCAGTCGCCTGCGTTACTGCTTTTAACCGGTGTAACAAGAAAAAGAACGGTGAGAAGAGTGAAAAGAATTCTAGATCGCATACGCCATTTTAACCTGTATCTCCTCGTCGCTCAGGTAGCATGCAGGGTCGCTTCCCCAAAAATCGCCGGTATCTCTCTGTGCGCGGACACGTGCGTTTCCGCCACAGACGGAAATCCATGTGCAATCGCCACATCTGCCGTTTAATGTTCTTGGAAGTTGCCTAAGCCGTCTGAGGACAGGATTGTTTGAGTTGAACCATATGTCCCCAAACGATTGCTTGGCTACGTTGCCAAGGGTTATGGAAGACGTGAGTGGATCAGGGTGAACATCGCCAACCGGATCTATGTTGGATATTCCTATGCCAGCACTGTTGCCGCCCGCTCTTTTGAGCATGGGCAAAAGTCTTTTAGCCGCTTCAGGATTTTTCTCTTTCATATGCAGATAAAGCAAAACACCATCGGTGTCGTTGTTACCGGTTACTATCTGAATTGGAATTTCGTTCTCTACATAGTAGATTGCCTTGTTTATAACGTAGTCCATTACCTCGCGTGTTTCGGCGGGCTCTAAATCTTCGGCGCTGTTGGCCTGCCCTCTGCCGGAATATACAAGGTGCGAAAGATATAGTTTGTCTACCTTCTCACTTTCGGCAAAATCAAAAATAGCCGGAAGGTCTTCAATGTTTAACTTTGTAAGCGTAAAACGCGTTCCTGCCTTCAGGCCACGTTCCTTGCACCGTCTCAAGCCATCTACCGCAAGCTTGAAGGAGCCTTTTAGGCCCCTGAACCGGTCATGAATCTCTTCCATGCCATCAAGGCTTATACCTACATAGGAAAAATCCGCCTCGGCAACCCTGTCAGCCATTTGCTCGTCAATCTGGGTGCCGTTCGTAGAGAGCGAGGTTATAATGCCAACCTCTCTGGCCCTTTTGGCTATATCGAGTGTATCATCACGCAAAAGCGGCTCTCCGCCCGAAAGTATCAAAGCCGGAACGCCGGCTCTTTTTAAGTCACCCACAACCTTGAAGGTCTGCTCGGTGGAGAGTTCGTTGTTAAAATTACGTGCCTTGGAAGACGAATAACAGTGTACGCATTCCAGGTTGCAATATCGTGTCAGGTTCCATATGACTATGGGGCTTTTCTTTCTGGCATTTTGCTTTGTGTGGCAACTTGCGCCGTTAGCCGGTGTTACCGACTTCAGCATTTTTATATACGAGCTTAACCTGAACATATTCCCTGCCGTTACTTATAGCTGATTATATAATCTGTAATCGCTTCGAGTTTCTTGTCGCTTAAGACTATTTTTGGCATGGAGTTGTTTTTGTAACCCAACGCCGGAGCGCTAGATTTAGGCGCCAGTATGTGGGCCTGAATCTGCGACCTCGTTCGTTTTCGCGCAATATCACGCAGAGACGGCCCGAAAGCCTCTAACGTCTGGTGATGACACCCCATGCAATAGTCGTAATATACTTCCTCTCCCAAGTTACTGGAAGTATCCATGATGCTATCATCTATTGGCGTGGATGAAAACGCCTTTAAATTCTTTTCGGTTCTCTCAGGAGGGTTGGTTTCATCGAGTGTTCTTGCCGGATACGTTTTGTTCGTGGCATTATATTTTCCTACCGGATAGCTAAAAGGCATTGTTTTAACAGGCTTAATAGTGTCAGTGTCGTATATTATCACGGCTCCGTTATCACCTGGAATGGTGATGAGGGCATAGTTTCCGGCCTTGTCAAATTCTACATGCATCGCTTTGCGTCCGGGACGGGGAATCAACGTTTTTACGATTTTGAAGGTCTTTTTGTCCACTAAAACGATTTTTTCGGTTTCCGTATCTACCCACAGGTCTGGCAGATTCGCATGGGTTCGCACAAAGAAGCCGGCACCCGGTAGAGGAACCGTGGCGGCTATTTTTAGCTCACTCATGTTCAAAATGGTCATCTCCGGTTTCATTATATGGTTTATGCCGGAGTAAAGCGTGCCATTCTTCGTTTTCCAGAAAGTGGCCGAGGCTACGTGCGGCAGTCCTTCAGCCGGGAACGTGCCCACAATTTTACGTTGTTTGTAATCGTAAACATACATTTTGCCGCTACCACGTTTCGCGCCGACTATCCTTGGCTCAAACGGGCTGATAGAAAAATCTTCAAACGGCTCAGGTAATATGTGTTTATCAATTTTAAAGCCGTTAGCTGGGTCTATGAACCATATCTCCGGCTTGTCGCGGAACGATAGCACAAACAGCTTCTCTTTTTTTATCGAGTAGAACCCGCCCGCCTTGTCATCTAGCGGTATTTCGTATAACGGCTCCATTTGGGCATCGAAGAAAACAACGTTCGATGGCAGGTAGTTGGCCACCCCGATTGTTTTGTCGTCATGCGACACGGCGATACCACGCGCGCTGATGGAAACCCTTGTTTGAAGAATGGTGGAGAGGGTTTTTATGTCGAATACGGTTACTAGGCCGTCTCTTGCGACTGCGTATATTTTATCGAGCGCGTAGGAATATTTAGGCCCGCCATGAACGGCGCCAACCTTGAATTTTGTAAGAATGTTGAAGTTGCCGTTATCAAGAACTACTACGCTTTTGGTTCCGCGCTCCATAACAAGCGTCAGGTCCTCTAAATCCCGCTCTTTCATATTTACAGATGGTGGGGTGGATACAAATTCTTTCCGGCTTTTTCTTATGTCGTTAAAAGTCCAGGTGACTTTTTTAACAGGAGTTTTTATATATTTGGTAATCGCCCTCATCTCTTCATCAGAGAGTATTCCTTTAAAGGCAGGCATTTGAGAAGCAGGAAGCCCATCGCGTATTACTTCAAAAATTCTTTTTCTGTTCGATCGTGAATAGTATCCGGGGATAAGTGGCGGTGCCGTTGTTCCAAGGCGTTTCTCATTGTGACAGTCGCCGCAATGTTTAACGTAAAGGGCTTTTGTTGCGCCTGTTGTTTCAGCCGAGTAGGCTGATGTCGGTTGAAATGTGATAAGCAGAGCGGCAAACAGCGCCAGAATAGAAGAAGATCCCGGATTTTTCATAACAACTTTTTTTTGAAATATATCTAAAAAAAAAGCCGGGCCACCGTAATAGGCGACCCGGCGTTAAATCAACTACTAAAGACCGATTTAGTAAATGTCGTGCATCGTGTTGTACACGTTGAATTTACCAGTCGGGGTGCGAAGGTCCTTTGTGATGCGGGCCTTCTCCTTAAGGGTTTTGTCGTCATAAATAACGATTTCACCCTTGTTATCCCAAACAGAAACCCAAACTTCGTCGCCAGCTTTGTTGTACTCCATGTGTACAACGCGGCCATGGTCGGCAACCTGGAAGCATTTAATGCCAGCTTCAGGCTTGTCGATTTTCATGACACAAACACTGCGGCTGTTCTTCTTGTCCGTATTAAGGGCGAAGTCAAGCCAGAGGTTTTTGCTCTTAGGATGAGTTTTCATGAAGAGTGAACCCGCGCCAGGCTCAAGCTCGATGCTGCGGACAACTTTCCATGCGTTTTTCGGGTGACCCTTAGGATCGGAACCCCACACGGAAAGCAGGCCTTCACCGATATGAACGGTGCCGGAGACCGGGCCGAACTTAGGATCGACCCAGTTGGCGCCACGACCAGGATGTGGCTTGGTGCCGACTGCAATCTTGGCAACCCTTTTGCGTTCCTTGGTATCAATGATAACCATGGTGTCGCGCATGTTGGCTGCAGACTGGAAGTAGCGATGCGTTGCATCCCAACCGCCATCATGAAGGAAACGTTCGCCTTCGATCATGGAGATCTTCAGGTTGTCGATATTAGAGTAATCGACAAGCCATACATAGCCGGTTTCCTTGATATTAAGAACCCACTCAGGGCTGTAATGCGAAGAAACGATGGCGGCCACGCGAGGCTCTGGATGATACTCGAAAGTATCGTAGGTGTAGCCACGGGTACTAACGATTTTAAGCGGCTCAAGAGTTGCGCCATCAACTACGACAAAGTGAGGAGGCCAGTAACAACCAATAATGGCGTACTTGTCCTCGTAACCTTTGTACTTGGAAGCGTCGATAGAACGAGCTTCGGAACAGGTTTTAACCTCGGCAACGATGGCCGGAGGATTCATCCATGTGTCGATCATGCCGGCTTTGCCGTCACGTCCGATGGAAAGAAAGTAACGACCGGAAGCGGATGTGCGAAGAATATGCACGGCGTATCCGGAGTTAACTTTAGTAATGATCTCTTTGGTGTCGCCATCGATGATGGCAACGCGGCCTGCGTCACGCTCGACTACGCCAAAGAAGTTCTGCCAGTTCCTGTTATGCTGCGGCTTCGTCGGGCGCTTGGAAACAGGAACAATAACCTTCCAGCTCTCTTTGATATCTGCAAGAGACATCTCAGGCGGAGCAACAGGTTTGTTCTGGATGAACTTGGCCATCAGACCAGCCTGAGCTTTGGTAAGGGTTCCACCCGTAACAAAGTTAGGCATACCACCAGGGGTACCCTCGGAGATGATGTCAACAAGACCGTCGGTTCCGATGTCCAAGGTCTTTTTTGGCTCCAGATTTGGGCCGGTTGCGCCTTTCCTCAGTGTCCCGTGACACCCTGCGCATCTTTGAAAATAGATTTTTGTTGCGTCCTTCATTTCTGCGTCAGACAACTTTGGTGCGCTGGCAAAAGCCTGCGGAACCATAAGAAGCATGGCGAGAACGAAGGTTGTGGCTGTTACGCGGTATTTATTCCACATACATTCCCCTCCAGGTTAACACTTTAAAGATGTTAGAGATGACTCCCCCACTAAAAACTAAGGCTGTATAATCATTTAAGCCCGAACTTTATCGTTATGACTTTAGTCATGTTTTTTGGCAAATTTTCATTCGGCACATTTTTTTTGTGTGGAGCAAGTGATTATATAATAGATATGGAAAGTTATTAAAAATAACTTTACCCATGTCATATGTGGAAAGTTATCTGGAAACAGTGAATAATTCTGCTGTTTTAGGCTCAATTGTCGCTCTGCGAGGTGTTTTGCTGTGTTTTAGCTGGGTTTAATCTATCCGGTTCGCTTCCGATTTTCTCAAAGGTGTGTCATATGACGCTGAAATGTCCCCGATATGACTTTTGTCATACATCTAGAACTCTTGATACTGTATAAGATGACGCTGGTATTTGGGGCTCTTGTCGATTTATCAGTAATACCTGATTTGTAGTTTTTATTTTGTATATGTGTGTTTAATCTGGATGTTATCTAAAAAGTATTCATGAACTAAAAGGAGGATGGTAATGGATAACGAGGAAGATGTGAAAGTTTCGTATTGGGAGGTTTTTCTTGATGATGTTGGGCTTCTGTTCTTTTTGGGCGCGGCCGTATATTTTGCGTTGTACATAGTTTGGGGAGCAATGGAAATTGCATCCGTGTCATATTCGCCTTTAATAGTTAAATAAAACAGTTTTATAAAGGGGGGGGGAAGAAAAACCCATGAGCATACAAGCGATCAAGCCTGGCTGGTGGCAAAAGCCTCTTGACGGGCAGGAGAAAATCTGGCTTAGCATTGCGTTCGTCTGGTGTCTTGTCATCACGATTATCATGCCTTGGTGGCACGTCGTCGGCAGTCACAACATGTCTGGTGAATACCACAAAATCACCGGAGGCGATTTCAGCATGCTGACAGATCAGTTTATCGAAAAGTATAAAGTTGGCATGGACGAGGGCATACCTGTCGTCGTACCGCCCGCCAATAGCGACATCTTTTTGCGTGGCGCCCAGTGGGAGTGGGATCCGGTCTTGAAACTTAAAGCCGGCTCTACTTACAGGCTTCATCTGTCGTCTATTGACGTGAACCATGGTGTATCCATTCAGCCCGTTAATATGAATTTCCAGGCCGTTCCGGGATATGATTCTATTCTCACCATTACGCCTACGACAAAGGGTGAGTACAGGATTATTTGTAATGAGTTTTGCGGCGCTGGTCACCATACGATGATCGGTAAACTAGTTATTGAATAAATAGGGGGGAAGCCATGTCGGCTCAGAAATTTAGGACATGCCCTGCTACGGGGCTCAAAATATACAGTTCGGCGGAGACGTTAATTCAAATCAACGCCGTTACTGCAATTGTTTTTCTTTTGGTTGGCGGTCTTACCGCTATTGGCCTTCTGCTTACAAGGTGGCAGGCCGTTCATCTTCTTGATGACGTTTTATTTTACAGGGCTCTTACCCTCCACGGCATAGCGATGTTGGTTGCATGGATCGTTTTCTTTGAAATGGCCATTCTCTACTTTGCGTCAGCCGTTCTGCTTAACTGCAGGCTTGCAACACCGTTTATAGGTTGGTTGCAGTACATACTGATGCTAGTTGGTGCAGGTATTACCGCTGTCATGATTATTCTTGGTCAGGCAGACGTTATGTTTACATCATACGTTCCGTTGCAAGCGGCACACTGGTATTACCTCGGCATCATTCTTTTTGCTGTTGGTGCCATCCTTGGCTGTTGCGTGTTCTTCGGAACCCTTGGCCTTGCCAAGCATGAGAAAACCTACGAAGGTTCCATGCCGCTTGTTACCTACGGCGCAATGTGTGCGGCTATCATCGCCATACTCACACTTGCTACCGGTGCCTTAACGTTTATACCAACGTGGCTTTGGGCCGCAGGCCTTATTCCTATGATGGACGCCGAGCTTTACAGGCTTATGTTCTGGGGCTTTGGTCACTCTACTCAGCAGATCAACGTTTGCGCCATGGTCGCCTGCTGGTATCTTCTCGGAACCCTTACGGTTGGTGCCGTTCCGGTTAACGAGAAGGTCTCCCGTTCGGCTTTCGCGCTTTACGTTATTTTCATTCTGATAGCTTCCGAGCATCACCTTCTCGTTGACCCGGGTCTTTCCGCGGCTCACAAAACATGGAACACCGGTTACTTCATGCATCTTGCTGTTTTAGCCTCCATGATTCACGCTTATTCTTGCCCAGCCGCAACCGAGGTTGCTCTGAGGAAGAAAGGTTATACGAAGGGTCTTTTCGAGTGGCTGAAAAAAGCTCCTTGGGGCGATCCTGGTTTCTCTTCGTTGTGGATCTCGATGTTCGGCTTTGGCTGGATAGGTGGTATCACCGGCGTTATTTACGGAACCGAGCAGTTGAACATCATCGTTCATAACACGCTCAGAATTCCTGGCCATTTCCATGCTACGGTTGTTGTTGGAACCACGCTTGCCTTCATGGGTATTACGTGGTACGTGCTTCCGCTGATTTTCCGCAGAGAAGTTATCTTCCCTGGGCTCGCAAGGATTCAGCCTTATCTGTTTGGCGTTTCCATGTGTGTGTTCTCGGTAGCTATGATTATGGCTGGCGTTAGCGGCGTATCCAGAAGAAGCTGGGACATGAACGGCATGGACGGCCCGTTCCAGGTTGACTTTGGCCCGATGACAGACTTGTTCTTGGCGATCATGGGAGTTGCGGGTATCCTTGCCATCCTTGGCGGTGCCCTGTATGTTCTCCTCGCTGTTGGTACCTTGCTTATTGGCAAGAAAATAGAAGGATAGGAGGAAATTATGAGCGAACATGAAAGGCCTGAGCATCAGCCAAAAGGCACTTTTGTACTGATAATGGTTTTCTTTGCAGTGTTTGTATTGTTTTACTACCTTAACTGGAAAGCGTTGTTGGCAACGTGGCCAGTAAGCTAGCAAAGACTGTTTTATCGCTCCGCAGGCCCTTTGGGGTCTGCGGAGCTTTTTTTATTCCCGTCCCCGGCGTTCTTTGGGTTGTTTTGCTGGCGGCGGTTTTTTCCGTTTGGGCAAAACCTGCCCTGGCGGAAGATCAACAGGCGATACTTAAGAAGTCAGAGCTTGCCATCGGGCGAACTGTGGGCAACTACAGGCTCGTCGATCAGGACTGGAAAGTAATTCCCTTTAACACTTTTAGAGGGCGTGTGGTTCTTGTCAGCTTTATGTATGTCGATTGTCATGGCCCATGTTTTCTTATTAACGACAGCCTTGAGAATCTTCAGAGCGCTATTCCGGAAGACCTTGCCGATTCGTTATTAACCTTGTCTGTCACAATAGATACGGAGAACGATACCCCGGGTAAGCTAAAGGAGTATGGTCTCGACTATACCGAAAGTTTTGAGCATTGGAAATTTGTTTCAACCGATGCCGAAACCTTAAAAAGAATGGTGAGCGACCTTGGTTTTACCATGGAAAAAAAAGATGACCTTATAGATCATATGAATCGGCTTACCCTTGTTTCGCCAGACGGTGTTGTTATGCGTCATTTTTACGGCACCGATTATGAGCCTAAGGAAGTGGAAGACGCCGTACGGGCCGTTATGGACGGAAGGCCGTTAAGCGCCAGACTATCGGACACGTTTAATCAATTTTTGCTTTATTGTTCCGCTTATGATTCCAGAACAAAAACTTTTCATGTCGATTATTTCCTTCTGGCGACAGCCGTTGTTCAGTATCTTCTTGTTATGCTGACTTTGATTTATCTGTTCTGGGATAAAATTTCGAATCTTTTTTTTAATAAAATCATCTCAAGATTTAGAAAGAATGCCAAAAGTTAAATTGGTTGTTTTTTTCTTAACTAGCTACTTGCATTTAACCTCAAATATATTATAGTGAACTTCATTATGGATTCTGCACCGGCTATAAAAAAAGGTAAGTCTATGTCGCCGGTGATTCCTTGGGTGCTTCGCCCCGGCAACGCCGTGCTTGTGTTTATGCAGGAGCAGTTCAACAAAATTTTCACGCCTCTTTTAAATCCTTTCTACTTTTTAGGCGCGATAACTTTTTTCTTCTGCTGGATTCTTTTCATAACGGGCGCTTATCTTTTTCTTTATTACAACATGGACCCAAAAGGTTCATATGAATCTATTCAATATCTCACGCTAGACCAGCGGTATGTTGGTGGCATCATGCGCTCGCTTCATCGCTATGCGACCGACGGGTTAATGATCGTTATCCTCTTCCATGTTTTGCAGGTTTTGTTTTCCGATCGATTCAGGAGCCACAGGTGGCTTGCGTGGGTTACCGGCGTCATCATTCTTCCAATAACGTGGTTTGCGGGTTTTACAGGCTATTTCCTTGTGTGGGACGACAAGGCACAGATGATAGCCACGGAAACGTCGCACATCTTCGATATTCTGCCGATAAGCTCAGAGCCTTTGTCGCGTGCGTTCCTTGTTAACGATACGCTCAATCCTGTTTTCTTTTTCTTTTTAAACTTTGGTCACATAGCGCTTCCCACCCTTTTGCTTATTCTTGGGTGGGTTCACGTCATGCGTGTTACACGGCCACTTATATCTCCTCCTTGGGCGCTTGGCATGCCCATTATGGTTTTGCTTTTAGCCATTTCGCTTATCAAGCCAGCTTTAAGCGGGCAACCTGCCGACTTGTCCAAACTGGTTGGCACTATCGATATCGACTGGTTTTACATGGCCCCATATCCTGTCATTAATGTCTTCAACCTTGACGCGACCACCGTGTGGTTCCTGTTCGGCGGGTTTTATTTTATCTTTGTTCTCCTGCCGTGGCTTGTTCCGGGGCACAGGGCAAGTGACGATGCAGACGCGGGGGCCGGTAGCGTAATAAGCGGAATAGACGATATCGGCATGGATGCCGCTGACCTGATTGCCCAGAGGTTAGAAGAAACTTCGGCACAGAAAGTTCCCAGGGGAGTGGCGAAGGTTACATTAAAAGATTGTAAAGCGTGTGACCTGTGTCTTGAGGTCTGCCCGTTTGAAGCCATTAGTATCGACCCCAGATCTGATGATATGCCATATAGTACGGAAGCCACTATAAACCCCAGCTTATGCGGTGAGTGCGGCTTTTGCGTTACTGCCTGCGAGTTTGACGCCATTGAAATGGACGGGTGGACCAAGTCAACATTTCTTGGGCATATAGAAGCACTTTTCTCCGCTACAAATGGTTCCAAGCCTAAAGTTATGGCTTTCGTTTGCGAGCGAAGCATAGATATGGACAGCATTATAGATAAAGAGAAAAAACGCCTCATCGGAATGGATGATGTCGCCGTTATGATTTTGCCGTGCATAGGGGTTATCAGCCCGGCACTTGTGGAATACAGCCTTAAAGCCGGAGCCACCGGTATTGTTGCGGTGGGTGGCAGGGCGCTGGACTGTCATTTCAGGGCGGCACGTCGCAGAATTCAGGCGGGCATGGAGGGTGATCCTTCTCCTTTTTATGTTGAAAGAATGAACCAGGACAATATAAAAGTGTTTCTTATCTCCAGGTTTAAGGGAGAAGAGCTACTGAGAGATATCAAGGCTTTCGTCGCGGAAACCGCGATAGATAAAAAAGAGGAAGTCTAAGCTATGGCAAAGAACCTTGGCGTTGCAGGATGGCTTGTTATGGCTATTCCCGCCGTTCTTACCTTTGTTTTTTCTACATGGCCCACATACAGTTTTACTGCGGATCATGTGGCGGCCTTTACCGTGGCTATCAAGCATAGCACCGCTAGGGTTCACCTTTGTGACGAAGCCGAGCATGCCGCCTTTTTAGAGGCTATGAAAGGCAGGGTTAAGCATATGCAGAGGAAAAACGCCGTCTGCGGAAGCCGGGAAAAATCTATCATGGGGCTTAAGGTTACCGTTGACGGAAAAGAATTCTTTTCAGGAGAAATCAAACCATCCGGCCTTCATAGCGACGGTGTGACATATGTTTACGAATCTTTTCACCTTCCTTCCGGAACGCATAGGATAAAGGTGGAAATGCGGGATACAAACAGAAGCGACGGAGAGTTTGACCACACCTTCGAGCGAGACGCTCTGGAGTTTGTGCCGGGGCAGGTTATCGTTCTTGACTTTGATTCCGGAAGCGAATCTTTTGTGATCCTTTAGCCGGTCACTTTTAATTACTATGTTTCAACACGTTAATAATCTTGTGGGTCAGTATGCCTCTATTTACCACAAAAACATGACTTTTGTCATACTTGTGGTTTGAAAAATGGGGATAGACTCTGGCATCCTAATGGTAGGAAAGCTGTACAGGTTGTGCGGCTTATTTTGACAGGTGAACTTGTAATGGTTCTAATGTCTGATAACTAGCGTCCAGGAGGGGGAAAAAAATGAGGAAATCTTTGTGGGCAGTAGCAGTTTGTTTGGCGGTGTTCGCTTTTGCAGGGGACAGCTTCGCCGGTAACTACTGGGACAATTGGACAAAGGGCAAGGCTCAGGGCCCGATGCCAGATTGCGGCGTTAACGTTCTGCCTTTGGGTGGAGACCAGATTCTGCAGGATACCGTTGACATCTATTGTGGTGTGAAACCGGGTTCTTACAAATCTTGGATCAACCCAAAAGTGATGAAGATCTACAAAAGAAAAGGTAAGCATTATCCAGACGGTAAAACCGGCGTTCTTGTCTTTAAGACGATAGGCGTTGTGTTCACGACCGATCATAAAGACGGTCAGCCGATTTATGATGTTCTTACCATAGCTGATGAGAAATCGGTCGCTTCGAGCGAGCCGAACCATCCGCTGAATCCGAACACATGTAAAGTCTGTCATGAAACCCATGGCGGAACATGTAAAGGGTTTGTTTGCGGAAACAGGTTGCTCTAAATCCTGTTTTCTTTCAGAGGTTAGAACCCCGGAGCGGCTTGAACGCTCCGGGGTTTTTTTTTGTATACTGGTTTTGCATAATATAGATTACAAAAAAACTCGTTAGCAGGAGATAAAACGATGGGCAATGTTTTTGGATGGGTAGAGCTTATTACCCACGACACGGAAGGCGCAAAAAAGTTTTATGGCGAACTGTTTGACTGGACCCTGAAAGACGAAGAAATGCCGGGCGGTAATTACACCATGATTGATACTGGGCAATGCCCTGGTGGCGGCATTATGAAAACACCGGAAGAGGGCGTGCCAACCCATTGGGGAGTTTATATAGAGACTAGCAACATAGTTGAGGCCTGCGCCAAAATCGTTACGCTTGGCGGACAAGTGATAAAAGAACCTTTCGACATTCCAGACGTCGGCACTCTTGCCGTAGCGCTTGATCCGCAGGGAGCGGTTTTTCAGCTTTGGCAAGGGCTTGCAAAAAAGTAGGGCGGGAAAAACTATATGCGTTATCTCGCCGTTAGTCGTTTAAAAGAAAATATAGATTTTAAAAAGTTCCAAAGTGTTATTGGAGCGCACCGCTCGTGGGTGGCTGATGCAATGGAGGCTGGCGTGATAATAAGCGCGGGGCGATGGGGCGACATTGGCGGTATCATTATTTTTGACCTGCCGGAGGACGACTCTGTTGAAAACTTCCTTGCCAACGATCCTTTAAAACAAAACGGGCTGGTAGGTTTTGAATGGGCGGAATATTTAGCGGATTGAGAAGTAACTGTGATGAACTTTTATGAACCGTGCGCCCAAGGGCAAGGGGTTTTGTCTGTGGCAGAGGGATTGTTTGTTTTTAACAGTGTGAGTTAATCGCTCTCAGGTCTTGGCGTAGACGCCGTAGACGGTGGCAGAACGGGTAGCTCTATTTTAAGCGGTCTGCCCGTGAGAGATTTTAAAAACATAACGATAGACTGCGCCTCGCCGGTTGTTATCCTTTTACCAAGCTGAACCCAGCCCATTATTTTTACCGCTTGGTCGAGGTTCCATACGCTACCGTTATGAAAGTATGGGTAGGTGAGCGCTACGTTTCGTAACGACGGAACTTTAAACGTAAACAGGTCGTTATCTCGCCCGGTCACTTCTATCCTGCCCCTGTCTTTAAGCTTCCATGGGTTACGCATAATGCCAAACCGCATAAAAGCTCCACCGCCAACCAGCATACCGTTGTGGCAGATAGAGCATCTTTTTTCCATAAAAAGGGCCAGCCCGTCTTTTTCTTTCTCCGTTAGCGCACTGGTGTCGCCTTTAAGAAAATCGTCGAATCGAGACGGGGTGACAAGCGTTCTTTCAAAGGCTCCTATGGCGTTTGCCACGTTTTTATATGTTAAAGGTTGCGATTCAGCCGGGAAGGCTTTTTTAAAGAGTTCCACATACTCCGGAATGGAGGAGAGCCGCTCTAAAACCAGTTCTTCCGTTGCACCCATTTCCGCAGGGTTTAAAATTGGCCCTTCCGCCTGCTCTTCCACATCTTTGGCACGGCCATCCCAGAATTGCGCTATGTGAAACGATGAGTTCAACACCGTTGGAGCGTTACGCCCTCCCTTTTGCCACTTGTGGCCTATGGATACCGAGTTGTTATCGGCTCCTCCCAGCGCCAGATTGTGGCAAGAGTTACATGAAATGGTATTGGATTTGGAAAGCCTCGTGTCGAAAAAAAGCATTTTCCCAAGAGTTACTTTTGCTTCTGAATATTGGACGTCAGGTTTTAGAACCGGTTTTTCCGGCAGAGGCGCAAAAATTATTTTGGCGCTTTCAACAAGTTTGTATGCTTCGTCACCCTTTGCGGGTGAAGGTAGCAAAACCAAAAGCGTAACCAGCAGTAGATATGGCATGATTAAATCACCAAAACAGATAAGCGTGTCTTTGCAAAGGATATTAGATTATATCAGAATCACGCCAATATCTCCCTATCCGAGGCTTAAGAGCAGTCCTCCATATTTTTCAAATTCGTCTTTTGCTTCTTTTCACTCACCTGCACTTCTACCGGGGCAAAAACCTGTTTAGCATTGTTGTGAATGGTGGATATGCCACCAGAAAAATGAGAATGAGAATTTTAGATCGCCTTAATCGGAAAAATTAAGATTTGCGTTTACAGAATGGGAATACGGGTTGCGAAATGATGTTGCAACGTCACACTAAATGTCATTGCGAGCAGGCTCTTAGCCGACATGGCAATCTCCCGGGAAACAAGGTGGCAGGTGCTTCGCTACTGATACCTTTGCCAGCTTTTCTTGGACTTTTTTTCCTTAATGTTCTATATTTGCATTGTGATTGCCCAAAGCCGATTTTTCGGACAGGGACTTTCATTGCTGGTTTTTTGTGTGATAGATGCAAGGTTTTAAAAACCGCTTGGATCCGGATTTTTACGGTGGACCGGGACGGAGATTTTTTACGGTGGGCGCTTGCTTGTTTTCGCCCGCCCGGCTTTGGGTTGTTACGATGGCCCTTTCCCCCGTTGCCCCCGCTTTTCCCGTTCCTTGCCACTAAAGTTAGGACTTTATTATCATGACTTCTAAAGTAACGTTAACCTCTCTTCGCTCTATGAAAGAGAAAAAGGAAAAAATCACCGCCCTCACGGCCTACGATTATTCTTTTGCAAGCCTGTTAGATGAAGCTGGTATCGATATAATTCTGGTTGGTGACTCCCTTGGCATGGCTATTCGTGGTGAAGACAACACTTTAAAGGTTACGGTCGATGAAATGGTATACCACACGGGTGCCGTCCGAAAAGGAGTGAAACGGGCCATGCTGGTGGCTGACATGCCGTTTATGTCGTTTCATGTGAGCCCCGAAAACACCTTGGAAAACGCGGGCCGGCTTATTCGCGCAGGCGCCGAGGCTGTTAAGCTTGAGGGCGCATCAGGCGGTGTGCTGGAATCCGTTAAACGGCTTGTGTCTGTCGGGATTCCGGTTATGGGCCATGTTGGGCTAACTCCGCAGGCCGTCCATCAGATGGGCGGGTTCAAGTTGCAGGGGAAGGGTGTTGAGGCTGGAAGAAAGATAATTGACGATGCTATGGCGCTGGAAAACGCGGGAGCTTTTTCTATAGTGTTAGAATGTGTTCCGGTTTCATTGGCTGAAGAAATAACTGAAAAAATTAAGGTCCCGGTTATAGGTATAGGTGCGGGAGCAGGATGTGACGGGCAAATACTGGTGAGCTATGACATGCTTGGCATACCGTCTGGCATTACCCCAAAGTTTGTTAAAAAGTATGCCGACCTCTCAAACATTATAAAAGAGGCTACAACCGCTTATATCAAAGAGATACGGGCTGAAAAGTTCCCTACGGAAGAGTTTTGCTACACCGCGCCCACCCGCAGGCTCAAGGCAATTTGACCTTTTATACAAGGTTATGTTACCCTACGATGTCCAAATGTGAGACCATTGCAGGAGTAGTTAGATGAAAGCTAAAGAATACAGTGAGATAAGGAAGGTTTTATTGCGCAAGAAAGCGCTTTTACTTAAAACCGATAGCGACATTGCCAAAGACCTGCAGGAAGAGATTGATGCAAGGCATGGTGACTCTGCGGATATTGCAGAATCTATTCTTGAGCAGGACGTGGCCCTCTTTTTAAAAACCAAGGGGCAGGACGAACTGCGTCATATAGAAGAAGCGTTGGAGAGAATGGGAAGCGGCGAGTATGGAATATGCGCCGAGTGCGACGAGGACATCTCTAAAAAGAGACTCGAAATCCTCCCTTACTCCATTTATTGTGTGGCGTGTCAGGAAGAAATGGAACATAAAGTCGCGTCTTAAGGGCGTTAGACATTGTATTTTTATAGAAGGGCCAGGTAAAAATGTTTGATTCTCGTTATTTGAACGAAGCTTTGGAAGTAGTGCCGCAAAAATATCTGTTGGCAAAGCTTGTTACCATGCGTATGCGCCAGCTTGTAGACGGAGCCGATCCGCTGGTTGATGCCGAAGGACTGGAGTATATCGACACCGCGTTAAAAGAGATAAGCGAAGGAATGATTGCGCCTTACAAGGAAGAAATTCCTACCGGCGAAGATCTTTTTTCCTAAGGTTGCATATGTCTGAAAAAGAACAGTCTTTTAGTTTTGTAGATAAACGCAGAATGAGGCCGGACGATGAAGAGTCGTCCGAATCTGCCGTGCCTGCGCCAGAAGAACCTTCTGCCGTGGTAGACGAAGAGCTTTCTGCTCCCGCTCCTGCTGAAACTGTGCCGGATAGTGCCGGGGCAGAGGCGCCCCCTATAGACTTTGTCACGTTTATTTTGTCATTGTCATCAAGCGCGGCTTATCACATGGGCGGGTTTCAGGACCCTGTTTCCGGTAAAACGTCTGTGAACCTTGACCTTGCCAAGCAGACGATAGATATCATCGCTATGCTTGAAGAAAAAACCCGTGGCAACTTGACCGAGGACGAGGGGAAGCTGATCTCACATGCGCTGTATGATTTGCGTATGCAGTTTGTTGAAGCGTCTAAAGCTCCGCAGGCAGGATAATCCGCATTTTTATTTTGCGCCTTTTAGCGGGCCGGTTTATATCGAAGTTCCGGTAAAGCTTCAAACTAGAACGAACAGATTTTTAGCTCTTCGGCGGTTACGTTAATTGGGTTTTGGTAAATATTTATCAAAACCGCTCGCGCATAGTCGTTCATTATTCCGTCTTTTGCATCGGGCCAGTCGTAACCTGGCATGAAATGCTCCCATAAACCAAGCGCGTGCATAACTTCATGCTCGGCTACGGCTGAAGGATGGTTGCCCCAAACGGTATCGTCGCAGTTGCTGGAGCCGATGTGCGCATAGAACGCTCCGGCTATTTCATTGGAATCGAAAAAACCGTAAAACAGGTTTTTGTCGCTCTCCAGGCTTCCGCACCCGTCGGAATCTTTCGCGCTACCTTGCAGAAGTGATATTCCATCTTGCGGAGATGAATCTACCGTTTGAAAGGTGACTAACCCGTTGGTCATGTTTTGGATGTTACTTATTGCTTCGTCAAACCTTTTCACGCCTCCCGTGTAAACCTGGATCGGGCTTTCCCAGCGGACCAGCCTGTTGTTGCTTCCAAGTGAGTTATATACGGGATCATTAACGTTGGTTGCTAAAATCAGGTTTTTTATTGTCTCAGGCGATAGTTTTGCCCCTGTGTATTTATTGGCGCACAAGTCGGCGCCTGACACGTTAACTTGCTTGCTACTATCGGATACGGAGGCAGGTGTGTTTTGAGATTCCGGCGCAGACCCGCCACCTCCACCGCAGTGGATGAGCGTAGCGCATATGGCTATTATCGTTAGCTTTTTAATTAAATTCATTAATGTTCCAGACGTGTAGCAGTTTATCATGCCTACAAAGGCAGTTCTATCGGTGCCTTGCCGTTGCTGGCAGATTTATATAGTGCTGTGATTATCTCAAGCGCTTTATAACCGTCCTGACCTGAAGATATTGAACGTTCGCCCGTTTCTATCTCTTTGATTAAATCTGCCACTCCGCCAACAAAAGCGTTTACTCCGTGTCCGTTAACGGCAGGAAAAGGCCTTTTAGTTAGTTCGGTAAAGCCGGAATAACGTTTGCTTGGCTCAGCCATATAAAGCTCTGCTGTGTGGTTTCCGAGAACTACGCGAGCCTTGTTTGTGTGGATGTCTATCTCGAAATGAAAATAATCTCTCTCGCCGCCGCCTATGATAAGTCCGGTTGCACCGTTTTTGAACCTTATTAGCCCAACAGCGGTACTCTCTACGCACTTATTGCCAAACGGCCTCTCGTCAAAACCTGTTACAGATTCTACATCGCCGCCGAAAAACCGGAAGAGATCGACCAAGTGAGTTCCGTCATGGAACATCGGCCCGCCGCCGAATTTTTTGCGCGAAAGTTTAGGGGGACTACCGCCCAGTGCATATCCAGTCATCGACTTTACTTCGCCAAGCGCTCCTGAATGTAGCATGTTGCGGATAATTTGGTATCGCCCGTCCCATCGGCGTTCATGCCCTACAACCATTGCCACGTTATGCTTTTTGCATGTGCGAATCATCCGTTTGGCCTGGGTCAGGTTTATGGCGATCGGTTTTTCGCAGTAAATTCCCTTTACGTTGCCCGATTTTGCGGCGTGCGTTACGATTTCAGAGTGGCTTTCCGTCCATGTGGTGACGCTTATAATATCCGGTTTTTCGCGTTCCAGCAGTTCGCGGTAATCGTCATATAGCGCCTTCACTTTCCAGCGTTTGCCGAACGCTTTTAAATTGTCAGGGTCTATGTCGCACCCTGCGATAATTTTTGTTTTGTGGTGAGCATGATAGGCCCCTGAGTGACTTGCAGGTTTGCCGCGCAAAGGGTCGTCTTCAAGTAGCGAGGCTATCCTGCCGCAACCGATAATGGCGACTTTATAAACTTTTCCCATACTACTTTTTCGGCCAGATTAGCTTAAACATGAATGAAAATAAAAGGTGTGGAAGTGACTGAAAAACCAGAGCCGGGCTTGTCGTTTATTAAAATACTTTAAGCTAGTGCAAGGGGCCGCTTAAACCGTCTTCTTCAAATGGGTCGTTGCTACCTTTGCCAAGGGGATTTTGCATGAACCTGTGTTTGCATCTGGCGCACAAAATAAAACTGCGCTCAGAATAAACTTGCTGTTCCAAATCTATTGAGTTGGCAGATTCAAACTTGGCAATAATTTCGTCCATATCCTCGTCGGTAACAGGGGAGACGGTTTGTGCGTCATCCGCCGTTATCGTCATATGGACGATGTACCTCGTTTTACCTGATTTTATATGGGTGCCGCACCCGTCACATATCTCCATGCGCTCAACTCTACAACGATATAGGTAGTTTGGGAACTAAAAAACGAAAAGGCTGTTCAATATATGGGGTCAAGTTCAGCCCTTTTTCCTGTTCCTTCTGCCACGTCAAAAAAATGACCATTAATCTTGGCATCGTCTTTGCTCATGTAGGGTTACAGGCAGATTTATTGACGAAAGGAATTTCATGGAAAAGGGATCGTATGTTGCGGTGTCGGGTATGCTCGCCGCCCAAAGAAAGCTCGATACGCTTACCAATAACCTTGCAAACCTTAGCACGCCGGGATTCAAGGCTGACCAGATGACGTTTGAGAGTTATCTTGCAAAAAGTGGAAGGGGCGAGGCTACACCTGAGCAGGCGGGCCCAACGGCTGGCGATACTGAGTATGTCGCCACTACGGGTACATATACGAATTTTGAACAAGGTTCCATACGGACTACCGGTAATCCGTTAGACGTTGCCTTGAAGGGCGACGGCTTCTTAGCGGTTATGACTTATGAGGGCGAGCGCTATACGAGAGCTGGCAGACTGCAGGTTGCAGAAGATGGCGCACTTGTAACAGGTGACGGTCACCCTGTGCTAGACGCTTCTAACAGAATGATTTTCGTGAATGACAAGTTAGTGACCATTGACGACGATGGCAGTGTGTGGCTCACCGATAACGAAGACCGCGACGGCGAAGTTTTGAGTGCAGGGAAAATGAAACTTGTTACGCCAATAGATATGAAGCGTCTGCATAAAGAAGGTAACGGGCTTTTTAGCGTTCCTGATGGTGAAGAGATATTTACGGCTTCCAATATACGGGTTGTTCAGGGGAGCCTTGAGGGTTCCAACGTGAACATGATAAAGGAAATGACAGACATTATCATGGGCCAGCGTATGGCCGAGACATACAAAAAAATAGTGCAACAGAACGACCAGCTCACAACGACGCTGATATTACAGGTCGGCAGATAGCCAATAAGGAGAACTTGAAATGATTAGATCGTTATACACAGGTGCCACGGGGATGATGGCCCAACAGTTAAATGTGGACGTCATAGCCAACAACCTGGCCAACGTGAACACGATGGGCTTTAAGAAAAGCCGTGCCGATTTTCAGGATCTTTTATATCAAACACTACGCGCTCCCGGAACGGTAAGCTCCACCGGCAACCAGGTGCCAACAGGTATACAGGTGGGCCTGGGCGTAAAGCCTGCCGGCGTAACCAAAATTTTTTTACAGGGCGACACCCGTAGCACGCAAAATGAGATGGATATCGCCATAGAAGGGAAAGGTTTTTTCCAGATACAAATGCCGGATGGAACCATAGGATATTCAAGAGCCGGCAACTTTCAGGTAGATAGCACTGGGCAGGTTGTGAACGTAGACGGTTATCCACTTTATCCGCCTGTGACACTGCCGCAGGATACGACCATTACCTCTATCGACCGTGAGGGCAAGATAACCGTTATGCAACCTGGCACCACAGCGCTAAACGAAGTAGGGCAGATCGAGCTTGCGAACTTCATAAACCCGGCAGGGCTGTTAAGCGATGGAAAAAGCATATACAAAGAGAGCGACGCATCTGGAACGCCTATAACCGGTCTTCCGGGTAGTAGTGAGTTCGGCACTATCCTGCAAGGATTTATTGAGGTTTCAAACGTCTCCGTTGTAGAAGAGTTGACGCAAATGATAATCGCCCAGCGTGGTTATGAAGTGAACTCGAAGGCCGTGCAGGCTTCCGACGAAATGTTACAGCAGGCGGCTGGCCTAAAACGGTAGTAGAACCATGAAGAAAATAACAAGGACGACAACGGCTTTTATTACGGCATTTTTTGTTCTGCTGGCCGTTTCCCCATCATCTGCTTTGGAGGGTGACGAAACTAAAAATTCGGCAAATTTTGCCGGGTGGTTCTCCTCTGCCATAGAGAACAGGGTTTTAGATGAACTGTCGGGCGAGCTGGTTCTGAACGTGGAAAAAGTGAAGGCGTTGATTCCTAGCCGCTTTAAAAGCCCTCAAAAATTTGATTCACTCGATATCGCCATACCAGCGCAAAACCGGATGGGCGACATGATGTTTGTTAACGTAACTTTTATGAGCGGCGGAAGGGCCGTTTCCCGCGTGAACATTCCGGTAACGGTGAAAGCTACTATGGAAGTTGTCGTGGCGAGCCGGAACATCAAAAAAGGGGCGATTATTAACGAAGACAGCCTCGCCTTGGAACGCCGTGCCGTGGGGCGTGGATATAAAAAATATTTAAGCGATTTTAGCGCCATCGTCGGTTTATCCGCCACACGAAACATACGGGCTACATCTCCGATGAAAGCTGATTATGTTGCACGGCCCGCAGTAGTTCGCTCAGGCGACATGGTTACCGTTGTGGCGCAGGCAGGCTCTATGAGAATTACCACTCGCGGTCATGCGAAACAGGATGGCAATATTGGTGAATGGATACAGGTTGTAAATTTGGAATCCAGAAAAATAATAAGCGCCAGGGTTTCTGCACCCGGCGAAGTTACCGTGGAGTTTTGAGGTGTAATTATGAAGAGCCTGTTTGAAAGTGTGCCAAGTGTTACTTTGGCCGTGGTGGCCGCTCTTTTGGCTTCGTTTGTTTTTAGTTCCTGTGCCACGACCCCGCCCCCGACAAGGCCGGAAGTTGATATTGAGCCTCAGAAAAAAACTTATGAAAAAGGGTCGTTATGGCCCGGAGCCGGTAAAAACAACCTTTTGTTTTCAGATAACAAGGCAAGTGAGGTAGGCGACATCGTTACGGTGCATATTATCGAAAAAACCACCGCCGTAAACAAGGCCAACACATCGGATGAACATAATACAGGTGTTGCTATGAAAATAGACACTGCGGCCTCAGACCCTGCAAGCTCTCCTACCAACATGGAACTGGGCGGCGGGATAAAGTTTAGGGGCCAGGGCGTTACAGGCAGGTCTGACCAGTTTTCCGCCACGGTAAGTTGTATCGTTACCGAAGTTCAGGCAAACGGCAACAT
>UOGC01000104.1_pt1 | contig 23074 bp, 21 predicted proteins | sample 1988541 | NCBI WGS metagenome assembly UOGC01 (sample SAMEA4712194, study PRJEB27164) | hydrothermal vent metagenome | biome: marine basaltic hydrothermal vent biome; feature: marine hydrothermal vent; material: mineral | place: Pacific Ocean | collected 2011-06-14/2011-07-23 | depth 1689 m
CTGCCGCTTTCCATTCCTGCGCCAAACGAGCCATCATCGACTTGACAAGACGCCTTGTAAAAGCTGAGATGCTTATCGGCTTATCCGCAATGGCAGAGTCGCTCACTGTCCATATAATCGACCCGGTTTCAACGTCTATCATCCTGATGTTAATACCGATAGCGGGAAGCTCGTTGCCGCCGACGGCACGCATACCATATTCAGGAACGGTGCCGACAATTACTCCGCTCACGTTAAGGAGTTTGCCGACTCTTATTGCCAGCGCGTTTTCAGTTACGCCTTTTAACCCAAGTGCCTGTTCACCCAGTACCTGCTCCATCTGGCTACGCTCAACAAGCTCATATCTGTAGGTTTTCAATAGTTCCGTGGAGAAAGTGTCGGCAACACTGGCACCGGCCAGTTCCATAGGTGCGCGAAACGGCATAACGGCGACTTTACGATAAATTTTCTTTGAGGCGTTAGGGTTCACATAAGCCGTGCCTCTTAAATTTTCGTTCTGACTGGAACCTGAAGATTCGGACAAAAAGTCTGCCCCTTCAGGTGTGGGGTTTGAAGCACACGATAAAAGGGGAAGTGCTACGACAAAAAGGAGAAGGCTTACGCGCAGTAAAAGCTTTGAAGCCGCAAAAGCTTTTTGAGCAACGCGCTCAATGTTAGCGCCAAGCGTACTCAACCCCATTTTTCCATTCCCCCCTCTTTGCAAATTTAGAAAACGACACCCGCCCACTATTAATGTATTACTTTGCTATAATCAGAACAACCCACCCAAAAGAGTTGGTTTTTTAGCTAAACAAACAAAGACCCACGCCAACGTACTGTAATATAAAATGTAGCAGTTAACAACAACTTTGATAAAGTTACCGAAAAATGGATGGTAGTCTCGACAATATTTAAAAAATATATCGTAGCCCATGAGAAGTTACGCTTTTATACTTATTTAAAGTCTTTCGTTAGGGTAGGAGATGAAAAAAAAAGGAAAATCAGCCGATTTAATATCGAACAACATGTGGAAAAAAATATGGAGCCTTCAAGGCAAAATATTTCAGGCACAAGATAAAAAAGAAGCAGTAAAAACCTTTTTTAATGAAATAGGCAAAATCATCCCGTATAACTCCGCAGTATATTTCCCTGTCGATATCCCTACGCAAGTCCCCTGCCCAACGGACCATATAGCATTTAACCTCCCCGATTATGCTGAAGCCGGAGAAAAATATGGCAAGTTTTACTATGCTCTTGACCCGTTAAAAGATCTAAGCCTACCCTCCAACATTAACAAACCTGCCAAAACTACTGACTTTGTTCCACCGAACAAGATCACGGAAGGGGAATATTATAACGATTTTTTAAAACCTTTAGGCATAGCCTATAACCTTGGTTGCCAAGTCGGCTTTAACGGACGATCCGTAGGTGCCCTGGGGTTTCATCGTGGTTTGGATGATAAGGATTTTACCGAGAGGGATAAAATAATACTGGCCCATCTTGCGCCACCACTCGCTTACGCTCTTTACAACCTCGACTTTACAGGGCAGATGTCGAATACCTTGAGAAAAATAAAAAAAAGAGCAGGTGACGTAACCGGGGCGGAACAGGTAGCCGCATGGTTTTTTAACGGCAACTTTGAGGTTATGTCGAAAAGCGTCGAAGCTCAAAAACTGATGGAGGAATGGGTATACGACAAACATAAAAACCATGTCGATATAGAAGCTTTCCCCAAGCCGATCATCGACATTCTGCGCAAAATCACGCAACAGAACCCAGCAAGGAACGACGAAAAATCTGCCAATAAACTTCTGTTAGAAATTAACGGCAAAAACTACCTTTTTACGGCCATGCTAATGACCCAGAATAAAAAGAAAGCCTGCGCGAGGGCAATTCTGCTGACGGCAGAATCAATGTCCAAACGGGAAAAAACTTTTGATTTATACCCATCGTTCAATTTTACGCCAAGGGAAGAAGAAATTTCGGCACTTCTGGTGCAAGGATTTAAAAATGGTGAAGTGGCAGAACAACTTTGCATCTCGGTTAACACGGTGAAAGGCCACTTAAAATCTATTTTTGAAAAGACACGCGTGGACAACCGCACGGCGTTGATCTCGCTACTATTCATGTCAAGCCGTGCAAAATAGGAACCGGCACCTACGCCTTTTTTACAAACTCCGATTTTAGCCCCATGGAGCCGATTCCGTTTATCTTGCAATCGATATCGTGGTCGCCGTCAACCAAACGGATATTTTTGACCTTGGTTCCGACCTTTACAACCGAAGAGGAGCCTTTAACCTTAAGATTCTTGATTACCGTTACCGTATCGCCATCTTTAAGGATGTTGCCCACAGAGTCACGCACTTCGGCCAATTCAGCCTGGCCCGTATCTGCACCATCTTTCGACCATTCATGGGCGCATTCCGGGCAAACACACATATCGTCATATTCATAGGTGAACTCTGAGTTGCATTGAGGGCAGTTGGGCAGTGTACTCATAAGGAAAAATACCAATTATTTAAAAAGGCAAGATTTTAGCCTCATTAGCCGATCAATTACAACTTTTATTGAGATGACGACCACGCCATCATGGCAGATGTCAATTGCGTAGTGAGATTTGCGTAAACACAATTACCGTTAGGAGCGACGAAAGTAGGCTCCCATTCGCTTTTACCTGTTTGGCACGCCTGCATGATGCGGCTTTTCCACATACCGTGCACACCAATAGCTGTTTTTATCTGTTGTTGCAGATCGCCCGCACCCCCGATATTTTCCCCTACCATGTTTTACTCCTTGTCAAATGCACAGACTTACGAATATATCCACGTAAATGTAGACTAGGAATGTTTGATTTTAAAATTACAGATTCAATAAGAATGGGGCTAAAGACATTTTGGATGGCAAGGCTCGTCCGGAAGAATAGTCTTCCCTGTTACTTTGTTGCCATCTACACAGTGCTACCATAACTCTCCCACCCCGTTTTTTATCCCTAACGCGCCAATCAAGGTAACAACGTAAGAAGCGACCTTGCGGTCATCACCGATTCAAAACCAAATTTTTCCCTTGCTATATCGACTCCATACGTCAAACGCTCCCGCGCAAGCCGTATGCTGTCTTCAAACAAAAAAACCTGGCGCGAAGGCTCACTGAAAAGCGAAACACCAACACCAACAAGACGCACAGAGTCCCCATGTTTGTATAGTCCTGCCAACAAAAGCTCTATCGCCGTGCGGTATATAACAGGCGTATCGCACACAGGGTTAGTTATAACAAGTGATTTTGTGTTGGTGGTAAAGTCTGCCAGGCGTAGTTTTACCGTTACTCTGCGAAACAAAAACCCTTCACGCCTGACCTTTGCCCCCACTTTTTCTGAAAGATAAGACAAGCTCGCCTTCACCACCTCGATATCAGCAACATCACGCGAATATGTAGTTTCACGACTTATCGATTTTGCAGGGATATAACTACTTGAAACTTCCGAACCGCCCTCTCCTTTTGCACGCCTGATAAGCCTGGACGCCTGTTTTTCACCAAACACTTTTTCAAGCGATTCGGGTGAAAACCGCGCAAGATCGCCTATAACCTTCACCCCCATACGGAGATATTGCCGCTCGGTTTGAGGGCCGACTCCCGGAAGCTTTCCTATGGGCAAAGGGGCAAGAAAACGGGAATCATAACCGGGGCGCACAAAAAGAACTCCACCAGGTTTTGCCGCGTTAGTAGCTATTTTGGCCGTCACCTTGCCGGACGCTATCCCGATAGAACACCTAACACCTACCTTCGCCCATATCTCGTCATAAATTCTTTTAGCCACAGCCACAGGCCCCGCCTTATGCAACTTAAGACATCCGGTAATGTCAAGATATGCTTCATCCACGCTAACAGGTTCCACAGCGGGAGTGTATGAGCGCAGGATCTTCATAATTCTGTCTGAAAACTCGGCATAAACACGCAATGAACCGCGCAGAAAAATGGCACCGGGGCAAATTCTTTTAGCCTCGCCCAGCGGCATGGCAGAACGGACGCCACGCTCCCGCGCCTTATATGAAGCGGACGCAACAACACCCCGCCCGTCAGGGTCGCCACCCACGATAACGGGCTTTCCTATTAGATGAGGGTTTAGCACCTCCTCAACGGAGACAAAGAAAGCGTCCATATCGACATGCATAATAATTTTTTGTGTAGTCATGCTTTTACCAATTTCCCATATTGTGCCAATATACACGAACAAAGGACGAAAATCAAGGTTAAAGCCTAAACAGGCCTAAATTTGTGGTAAAACCAAAACAGGGGGTTATTTTAGAACGCCCGCACGCATGGAGTGGCTAGGCAAGCTCATCCATTTTTTTCGATTTGATTATATAGATGTTGCGTGAATAGACAAAAAGCCCGGCCGCCTGCCCCACGATGAAAACGGGGTCCATCCTGTGAATGGCGTAAGTTAGCAATAGAATTCCGCCAGAGACGCTTAAATACCAAAACGCCATAGGGATAACGCTTCTTTTGGCTTTTTCGGTGGCAATCCACTGAACGATAAAGCGCATGGAAAACATCGCCTGGGCGGCAAACCCCAAAGCGATCCACATATGTTCTTCCGTCATTTTATTCCTCCATCCGGCGTTTTTTTGCCGTTTACCAACACCAACCGCTCAAGCTCGCGAGATTTACCAGGCGCGATAAAATAGTCGTCAGCCAGCACAACCTCTCCCCCGGTAGTTTTAAGAACCTCGCTTAAATATTTTTTCTTTGTAAATACATAGTAATTGTCTTTATTCAAGCCACGCAAAAACAGTTTAAGCTCTTTTATTCTTTCATCGCTCAAACTATGGTCTGCAAGCGGAGTAACCGTGCGATCCAGATAAAAAGTCGTCTGGAAATTTTCCATAGCATACATGGCCAAGCCTGCGTCAGGTTCTATAATTTTTTTGGATTGTAGCATAAAGTTTTTATAGGAATTCATATTATTCAAGGCAGGAATGGCAAAAGCGTGCGCGAAAATAAATAGCGTTATTACAAGAGCAAAAACACCGCTCCAAAGTTCGCCCGCTCTATTCTCCACAGAAAAACGCCACGTTTGGTTAAAGGCGTATAACATCGGAGGTATCAGGAAAAAACTTGCAATAAGCACGGGCGATATTTCATACGTTATGAAATAAAAAACCAGCGGGAACGCGGTGATAGCCGTAACGGCGGCAAGGGATATTAACAAGCCTATCCACTTGGTAACGCCTGCAAAACCGTAAAACCCTGCAAGCCCTCCTTCAATGTGCGCCCTTATATATTGCCCAACCAACAGCGCCATGGCAGGGTATAAAGGGAGAATGTAATGATGGTTCTTCGCCGTCACTAAAGATGCAACTAAAAACCCGCCAACAAGCCACGATAACGCCATCGCATTTTTACCGATATCGCGCATGGCAAAGAAAATAGCGAAAGGCAAAAGAAGAGCCCACGGCAAAAAGTTTGAAAGGCTTTCAAAATAGAAGAATAAGCCGCGTTCGCTATGCCCTCTGTGACTCGATATGCGGCCTATAACTTCTTCGTTGAAAACGATCCACGCGTCGTCATAAAAAATCACATACAAAAACCATGGCGCAACAATAACGGCAAAAGTAAGAATGGCCCACGGGTTAAAAACGGTTTTGATATGCATTAGCCAACCGTCACGTTTTAAAAGTAAAAAGGTAAAAAAAGCTACCAGCGGAAAAATGAGGGCGTAAGGGCCTTTCACCAAAAACCCAAGCGCCATTGCGCCCCACAACAAAAACGGTGCGATCTTCCCAGTCCATTTTCCATACAGAATAAGCGTGGCAAAACAAATGGCAAGCGTCACAAAAAACGTGAGCAGAATATCCATCTCCGCAAGACGCGCATAGTAGGTGAAAAGATGAGCCGTTAAAAGTGTGAAGGCGGAGATTATTCCGGTTAACGGATCGTAAAGCGCCCTGCCCAACAAAAACAGAAGCAAAATTGTGAGAGCGCCGAAAAAAGCCGAAGGAAGCCTACCCGCCCATTCGTTTATTTTTCCCGTGACGTTATAGGAGGCGGCTATCATCCAGTAAAAAAGAGGCGGTTTTGTAAATATCTTTTCGCCATTGAGTTTAGGAACAAGATAATCACCGGTAACAACCATCTGCTTGGCAATTTCGGCCCTGCGAGACTCCATGTGCGACGCCCAAAAGTTTTTATCGCCCAGGTTAAGAAACAGAACGGTGAGCGTAATAATAAAAAGAAGCGTAGTTAAACCATAAACCCGTGCGCTACTCATGGTTTAAATGCGATCCGCCGGCTCTTCCTGTTTAAGGCTCGTATAAACATCCTTCACAACGTAAGGAACTTTTCGGCTTCTTACAAGAAGATGCGTAGCATGAATGGTGAGTGATAAAAGCAGGGCCAACATAGTGATGAACAGGAAAAGCGTAACAGACTTGGCCCACACGCCAAACGGGCCGACCCAGACTATCCCCACAACCGCTAACGCCGAAAAGATAAGTTTATGAATGCCGATTTTTTTGTTTTTATATAGATAGAAATAGAAAAGATCGGCCAGCCCCTGTTTTAAGCGCCCCCAGTTTGTATATTTAGTGTCTCCCGTCGGCCTGTTATATACCGGCCCTTCAACATACCCCATAGAAAGCCCTTCAGCTTCCATAAAGCCGATAAAGTAACGATGAAACCCGGATGAGAAGTTCCTTCCTTTAAAAACATTTCGCCTGTACACCTTAAAAGTGCTACCAACGTCTACGGCCTTGTCACCCGTTATAGCATTACGGAACAGGTTGGCTATTTTTGACGCTATCCTTCTGAGAAACGGGATATCGTCTGTATAAAGTTTTCTGAAATAAACAAGGTCGAGGTTTTCGTTATCGAGTTTTTCTATCATCCTGGGAATATAAGCCGGGTCTTTTTCAAGGTCGCTGTCAAGTGTTACGATCCGCTCGCCCGTGGCATAATCAAAGCCTGCCTGAAACGCCACGGTCTGCCCGCTGTTTTCCGCAAGGGAGATAACCTTAAGATTTTTATTTATGCTTTTAAGTTTTTCAACCGTACCGTCTGTTGAGCCATCGTCCACTATAATAATTTCATAGTCGCCATCAACTTTTTCCATAGCCTCGGCTATGCGCGTAACAAGAGGCTCCACATTCCCCTCTTCGTTATACGCGGGCGCTATTACCGTATATTTCATGTTTTAGCTTTTTACTCCGGCAGAAACGCCATAATCGCGGACGAGAGCCCCGTGGGCAGACACCAGAAACAAAATAACCCAAACTCCCAGCATATACTCCTCATACTCGCCAGACTCGTTAAAATATTGCGAAGCGTCAACCATGGCCTGTCCGCTTGGTAAAAGTTTTAAAACGGTTTTAGGCAAATTCGCAAACAGATGAAAAAAGCTGGGAGCAATCATCCACGCGGTAGGGATGATGTAACTGATAATGTTCCCTTTCGGGATTTTAACGAATCCATAGAAAACAGCAAGGGGTGCGATTATCCCAAAGAGCGACGCAACCAGATATCCGCCGGTTTTCATAATATGGGATAAGGAATCTGCCCCCAAATTGTGCAGATTAACCTCCTTGTTGAAGTTATTCTCCAAAAACCATTCCGGCGAACTAAAGTGAACAAATTGCTGGCCGTAGCTTACTTCTTCAAGAGCCACAAAAATGGCAAGAATGCCGTAAATAATCAACGCGGGGCGTAAAAAGGTTACGTTGCCGGAAAGCTCGTTTTTAGCCAAAACAAAAGCGTAGATACCACCTATGACAAAGAAAAGGGCGGTAGCGTTCTCAACAAACCCGATTTCCCGTGGAACCGGCATTACCCAATCATAATATCCGCCAACCACCAGAAAAAGATGAGGAAAAAAAAATGCAAGCGCCGGAGCACCCAGATAAATAACTGCCTGCCTGGATAAAATTGGCGAACCCATATCAGCTAAAACCTCCACAACATACATCTTGCCCGATATTAGGCACTAAGCTTATATCACATATACAGCGTTTGAACATATATGCCATATGCTACAATTTACGCTATGTCACTTTACTTCATACGGTTGCTAAAAACCAGAACCGCCCTCTTTTTTACGCTTTTTATTGCGTTTCATGGCGAGGCTAACGCTAAAACCGTTTTGGCCCCTATCACGCTTGATTATCCTACACTGCAATCGCTCGTAATAAACTCAGCTTTTACAGGCCCGGGGCAAACCGCCGTTCCACTGAGTGAGAACGATACCTGCAATGAAATCAGGCTATCAAAACCTGAAATAAGGGGGCATGGAACCAACACGATTATAGGAATGAACGTGTTCACCAGAATGGGAACCTTCCTTATGGGCCGGTGCGTAATGCCGGTGGAATGGGAAGGATATCTTGAGGTAGAGCAGACTTTATGGATTGAAGACGACTGGGTTTTGCGGTTCAAAGTGGCAGACTCTACCCTTTTTAATTCAAACCGGAAACCTGCCACAATGACGGGGCTTGTGTGGAGCCTTATCAAAACCTACGCTCATGATTATATGGATCAGATAACCGTAGATCTTGCACAGCCCGTGAACGAACTAAAAACGCTTATTCCGCCAATGTTTCCGGCCAGCCTTCGTGAACGCGCACAAAACCTTGTGAGCAGTATAAGGCCGGGGGATGTGCAGGTTTCTGATGCAAACATTCGCGCGAACATAATGATGGATATAGAAGATTCGTACGCTACCAAAAAATCGCCGGAAAAACCGTTATCCGAAGATGAACTAAACGCATTCATCTCTGCGTGGGAATCGCTCGACTCGTTTCTGGTATATCAATTAAGTTCGATAGGCGAAAAACCTCTTACGGCTAACGAACGGCTAAAGCTATTCGACATTCTCATAGAAACCAGAACGGAGTTTGTGGCGAAGTTAACTGAGAACGACCAGTCCGATCACGATTTTACCCGCAAGCAATTTATATCTGCGTGGGGCAAGCTCTCGCCCATGTTACGGGCTCGTTTTTCAGGGAACACGACCGGCTCCATCTTAAGTTATATCTCCTTTTTCACAGCATCAGACGCCCTTAGCATTTTAGATAAAGCAGGCCCCGGAATTGGCATAGAAATAAGCCGCGACGGGCTTTTGCGGATGGCTAGGATGTTGAATGCGGGGGAAACGATGCCGCTTGCTTATAAAACCGGTACAAGCGATAAACTCAGGCACGCTGTTGGCCTTGGAACTCCTCTTTTGGAAGAACCGGTGCCGGAGGTGGAAGAGATAGAGATTGAAGGGATAGAAGACGATGATTTTGTATCCCGCCTGTTATGGAGCATATCGCCTGCCACCGCATGCGCCAAAGAAAGTGCAAATTCGGACCGTGCCGAAATAAAAAAATGGCTCGTATCGAAAAAAAATCTGCAACCATATATAACCCGGGTGCGTGACCTGTTGGCCTCCACCACGGATGAGACGCTTAAAAAAAGCAAGCTCGATAAAAAATATTATGGGATGTACAAACGGCTCGTTGCGAGCTTTGCGTGGCAGGAAAGCTGTTTCAGGCAGTTTAAAGTGCGCAAGGGAAAAGTGTCATACCTGCGTTCATACAACAAAACATCCGTTGGCCTCATGCAAATAAACGAGCGTGTGTGGCGAGGGATATACAGCAAAAATAACCTGCGCTGGAATATTAAATATAACGCTATGGCGGGTTGCGAAATAATAGACCTCTACATTCAAAGATACGCCCTGCGCAAAATGAAAAAAATAAAACCGTTAGATGACGATACGCTGGCACGCTCTATATACGCCATGTATAACGGCGGGCCAGGCCAGTTTTATAAATTCATCAAACGCCACAAAAAAGGAAAACATTATTTGAGTGATAAACTGTTTTGGGAAAAATACGCCTGGGTTAAAAATAACGAGTGGGATAAAACAAGTAAGTGCTTGATTGGTAAATAAAAAAATCTCCGACACCGGGAGCGACATAAATGGTGTAAAATTAAATCGACTGGCCTTACATGGTAGTAATAGCAGTAGAGGAAGTAGATCATGGAATTAATCGGTTCGCAAAACATAGCATCTCCCGATGGACAAACTTTAAAGATGCCTCAGACTGTCAATAAAATCGACCCTGAGTTTTTTAGAAAAGCGTTTGAGTGTCTTGACATCGGAATGATGATCCACGACGAGCGGCGAACTATTCTATCTTTCAACAGCGCCGCCGCAAGAGTTACTGGTTTTACACGCGAGGAAGCCATGAAAAGCGATTGCAGGTCGCTATTTAACCCTGTCTTCTGCGATAAATCATGCGGCCTGTGCAAAACGATAGAAAGCGGCCAGAGCAAAACCGATTATGAAACGCAGATTATCACAAAAAACGGCGAGGCTTACTGGATACGGCTCGATTCGTTCCCGTTTCAACATAACGACAAAACCTATTTTGTGGTTCTCTTCAAAGACGTAACCGAAGTCAGGCAACTGCGTGAACAAGTGGCAGGCTCCCACTCTTTTTACAACATCGTGGGTAAAAGCGAAGCCATTAAACGAGCGTTCGATTTTATACGCAACGTATCTGAAACAGACATAACGGTTCTCATTATAGGTGAAACAGGTTCCGGCAAGGAATTGGCGGCGTCTGCCATGCATAACCATAGCCCGCGCAAAGGCGGCCCGTTTATAAAAGTAAACTGCGCCGCACTGCCTGAACATTTAATCGAGAGCGAGCTTTTTGGCCATGTGAAAGGTTCTTTCACCGGAGCCACGCGAGACAGGGTCGGCAGGTTTGAAGCGGCATCCGGCGGAACGATTTTCCTGGACGAAATTGGTGACGTGTCGCCAAGTTTTCAGGCCAAGCTTTTGCGTGTTCTGCAGGAGCTTGAGGTAGAAAGAGTTGGCGACCATAAACCTATCAAGGTAGACGTACGAATTGTGGCGGCAACAAACAAAGACCTTCTGGCCGAGGCTAAAAAAGGCAATTTCCGCGAAGATCTTTACTACAGATTGGCCGGAGCCGTGTTAAACCTGCCGCCATTGCGTGAAAGACGAGATGATATACCACTGCTGGTTGGCCATTTTCTAAAAACGTTAAGCGAAAAACATAAAAGAAATATAGACGGTGTTACGCCTGAACTTATGAACGCACTGGTAAACTACGACTGGCCCGGAAACATTCGAGAGCTATATAACATCGTGGAAAACGGCGTGGCCATGTGCAAGAAGAAGACGTTAACGTTAGAATGCGTGTCACCCGGATGTTTCGAACAACTAAAAGCGGCGCAACCTAAAACCACCGCAAAAACAGATGCGCTTCTGCCTTCCGGTGGCTCCGATAAAGAGAGAATAGTAACGGCGCTTGAAGCCAGCAAGTTCAAGGTTGGCACCGCAGCGAAGGCGCTTAACATGAGCAGAACGACATTGTGGCGCAAAATGAAAGCGCTTGGAATTGAGTAATCAGTCTACTTTGAATTCCGAGTTTTCATTATCTTCGTAACGGACTTCATCCACTTCTTCAGCCTTGTTTGGCCCCATGTAAAGTTTGTTAGGATAATTTAGAACCATGCCGTCTTTGTCACCGATGTTTTTATAGGCATGCACTATGCCAGGGGGGATGATTACCGCTATTGGGTTATCCTCACCGGCAACAAGGGTCATTCTGTTTTTATATGTTGGTGACTCAGGCCTGTTGTCCCACAAAAAAACTTTAAACGATGAAGGGCCGGTAAAACAAAAATAATCTGTTTGGGCAACATGCTCATGCGGGCCCCGTGCAATGCCGCTTTGCGTCATGGAGATATACCCCATAGCCGGAAACAGAGCATCGTCCACTTCGTCATCCCTGAAAAGCTCCATCAACCAGCCACGGCTGTCTGTAAACTTTTTTAGTTCAACAATTTTAACGCCATCGATAGAGCCTTCGTTAAACATTAATCACTTCCTCAAGATTTAATATATTTTTTTTTCACAACATGTTTGAGCAACAGATAAATAAAATGTGAATTATATTTTAAATACCTTTTCCACAAACGGCCAGGCTCCTGGCATAGGCGGAAGAGCCACTCCAGGCCATACCGTTGCATCCACCCAGGCGCACGCGCCAACATGCCCGCATGAAAATCAAAAGCCGCGCCGACACAAACCATCACGGCGTTTACTTTTTTAAGATGAGCGTAGGCCCATTTTTCCTGCCTTGGGCAACCAAGGCCAACAAAGCAGATGTGGGCACCGGAATTATTAATGCGCTCAACATCCAGCCTGTCTTCCTCTTCCGTCAACTCTCTGAAGTATGGAGATTGAATGCCTACGATATTCAAGCCGCTAAACTGTTTTAGAAGATTACTCCTCATCGCCGTTACAACAGGCTCCGTGCTACCGTAAAGAAATATTTTTAAATTTTCTTTCGCGGCACGCTCACATAATTTAAGAGTAAGATCAGGGCCAGATACGCGATCTTTTAACGCGGTATCCCAAAGAAGGTTCATGGCCCACCTAACCGGCTGACCATCGGGAGTAACTATGTTGAACTGGTTTATTTTTTGTTGCAGTTCCCTGTCATGATAGCCTTCCATAACCTGATGAACAGAACTTGCCGCAACTGCCGCGCTCTCACAGGCTTTAGCAAGACGGACAATTTCATCAATTGCACTCTCGTAAGTACAAATGGAAACGCCGCCGCCAAAAATAGAAACCTTTTTTAAGTTGCTATTTCCCATTTTCATTTTTCAGAAGTATTTGTAAATATTTCTTCAGGTGTGCCTCAACTGATCAAAAAACGCCACTAGCTCAGAGCCGACAAGTCCACTACTTCCGGCGACAATTACTTTCATTCCACTCCTTTTTCACATTCAACATATAACGACCCCGGTTTATATTCAGTTCCAGACTCGTTTAAATCTAGCCCCAAATCATTCCACCCCGCTATTGAACTATCGTTATATTTTTTAACTTTAATGTTCCTGAAGCCCACATCGGTTAAAAGCCGTTTCAGGTTAATTTTATCATACATCCATTGGTGGGTTTCTCCCCTTTTCCTGGCATCGCCCAATATTTTATTTTCGATAAATCGCTGTAGTATGTTTTGCCTGCTACTGCCATAGGCTTCCAAACGCACCATTTGTTCTATTATGTCTGCAATATAAGGATCACTGTTATCGGCGCTATCGGGATTGGCATTGCACCTGTCAAGAAATTCGACATACGTCCGGCAAAGAAACTCAAAGTCGGGCACGACCACCCTCATTACTCCGCCCGGTTTTAATACAATGAATATATTTCTTAAAAAAACTTCAGCGTTTTTTGTCTCCAGGTGTTCCAGCAGATGTGAATGATAAACAACATCGGCCTCCCCTTCGCCAAAAGGCAAGCCCTGCGACAAATCGTGAACAATAATGTTATCAGGAATGGCATCGAACCTTTCGCGGCGTTTTCCTTTTATGAATGGACGCGCCATAAAACTTAAAAGAGGGCTTTGCTTTATTTTCAGATAAATTGACCAATCGATATTAACTACGTCAGAATGCGTTTTGGTGCCGCAACCAAGATTAAGGATTACTGTTTTCATATTCAAGTTCCCTAAAGAAGCTATTCTAAAATAAGATGGGTTCTGCCGCTATAGTTATCAAAAGCCGTAACGGCTCCACGCATATAAATGTCTATCACGCGTTATTTTTAACATCTGATATAGCCTGTGAGTATATATCCATTAACATTTCATAACTACGTTCCGGTGTATACTTTTCTTTATACACACGCCTTGCATTCTCACCCATCCTTTTTCGTTCAAGCGGATTATCCACCATCCACTCTATTTTTTTGGCAAGGTCCCTTGCGTTTCCCGGTTCAAAATGCAGGCCTGTTTTCCCATCTTCAATAATGCCCTCTAAAGCGCCGATGCGGGAAACTATCACAGGTTTACCACATGAGAAGGCCTCGACAATTGTCATTGGAAAATTTTCATACCACAATGAAGGCACCACAATGAAAGAACATTTTTCAATTGCCCCCATAACTTCATCGTGCCCAAGTTTCCCTGAAAATTCAATGTTGTTGTAATTAGAATTTTTTGATTCCAGAAGCTCTTTGTCCGGGCCGTCGCCTATTATTTTAAGCGGAAAGCCAGGAAGGCCTCTCATCGCATCCAAAAGAACGCTAACTCCTTTTTCCTGGCTTAAACGCCCCAAATAGATGGCAAAGCCATGATCTCCACCAATTTTTTTCAGGTCATAAGCAAAGTTTGGTTTAACAGATATTTTATACTCCGGTAAACCTCCTTCTACATATTTACGTTTGGAAAATTCATTAAGAGCTATATATCTATTAACGATATTTTTCCATGTAGCAATTTTTCGGTGATACTTTAGCATTCGCGCTACGGTCCATGTTTGTATACGACTATCCCTGTAACATTTATTCCTGATTGCGTGACGATAGCTACCATCGATACACTTCTCGCAAACTTGCGCATTATGCATTAACAAGGCGCCAGGACAGATCAAACGATAGTTATGAAGGGTCTGGACAACCGGAATTCCCTCGTCACGGCACGCATAATAGGCAGAAGGGGTGACAAGAGGCAAAGTATTGTGAAAATGAGCTACATCAGGTTTCTGACGCAGGCACAGGGCGCGAACTTCTTTATAAGACTTTTTCGACCAGGTAGTGGTTTTGAACAATAAGGCTTTTTTGTAAAGAGGATAGCTTTCTATTTCCAGGTTGTTTCGCATATATTCAACAACATCATGTCCGTTATCACTAAGCAAAACCTGCTCCGCTCCAAACACGGTATCTTCCCCGCCACTGTGCTGATATCGGTTATGAATAAAAAGTATACGCACAAAACTTACCCGGCCGGAGGTCGATCTGAAAAGGTTAGCTGGCCTGTTTGCTCAAGATGTCTATTTATGTGCCAGTTTATTCTAAGAACTACTCCCCAGAAAAAATAATATGGAATTGCGTTAAAAGGCTTTTCCAACGCGTCTTCACCAAGACTAAAAACCCAAATCAAAACCAAATAAACCATTAAAATTAAAAGTCTGTTTTGCCATTCCTGCCACCCCAACCTGCAACAGGCTTTATATGAGGCACGCCAAACTTGTATCATCTGTAGATGAATCCACAAAAAACAGACACCACCAAGGAGACCTAAACGCGCAAACACGGAAATAACCGAATTGTGAGGCTCCCGCACTGCAATGCCTCCCAAGATATGAAAATCTACAAGTGGCATTCCAAATCCTAAGCCAAACAAGAAGCTAAACGGGCCAGACATCAAACGATGATATATAAGCAACCACCAGTCCAAGCGCTGAGAAACACCAGCCGCAGAACCTTCCAAACCATGCGACGCTACTCCCCAAATGGCAGCAAAGTGCCGCCAGATAAAATCAAGCGACGCAACCTGCCCCAGGCGTCCTTCTATTTGAATCCCGCTTAAAGGCAGAAGCGCAATACCTCCTAACCCGACAAGAAAATAAACAGCCCCCTTTCCTATCAACTCCCTTTTGTATATTACAAACAAAAGCACCAAGGCTATAACCTGCAAATAAACTGTTCGAGACTGGAGTAAAAGCACGGTATAGATGACGATAAAAGGGATCACGATCAACTGAACAAAGTTATTACGGGTGTAATAAAGCATAAGGTAGGAAGCGGTCATCAAAAGCATTATCGACGTATTAGTGTACTGAAAGAAAATGGAAACAATATGACCTGAACCGGCCATGATTACCGGCGAGTAACTCTGCAGAGATCCTTGAAACAGGTAACCTAGCGAATAGATAGAAATAATAAAAAGGATTCTGGGAAGCCATCGAAACAACTGTTCAATTGCAGCAAAGTTACCAGCGAAAGCGAACCCGACAAGTATGAAGAGGGATTCTAAAACATTCGTCGCGTCTCTTAAGGCCCACATTCCATAACTGCCAGTGGCATAAATTGCAGAACTGAGACCAAATACCCACCAAACGATAAAAGGCAAAATATAGATAACGGATGAAAGCCTGTATAAAAGGCGTGTGTAGTTTATTGATATCAACGATAGCAAAAGTACAACTTCACCAACTGGAACACCGCTACCATGAGATGGAGGAATGCGTACAAGCATAAAGCCATAATTAAGGCACAGGTAAAGAGCGAGCATTAACAGCAGAACGCTATTGCGAATATGTTCTATAGGTTTCATTTGTCGTAGATTGTGCGAACTACATTTGACCAGTTATATTTGGCGGCTTTTTTTAATGCGCCATCGCTTAGCTGTTTCCAAAGTTGCCGATCGCCTGAAAGCTCTTTTAAAACCACGGCAATAGCAGAAGATACCGCTGTCTCGCTTAAGCCAGCCACCTCAATTACACGCCCGCAAGAGTTATCTACCATAACTCCAGGCCCACCAAGGTTTAAGCAAATCACCGGCACACCATGAGCCATAGCTTCCAGAACAACCATACCGCCGGAGTCGTGAAGACTTGGAAAAAGTAAAACATCGTGCTTTGAGTATATTCGGGGCAATTCTTTTGTATCAACCCAACCTACCCAATCTATCTTATCTTCAACCTTAAGTTTTTTGGATAAGTTGGCCAGATTTTCTTTATCTGCACCGTCGCCGATCATAGTCAAGTGGATATCATGGCCATCTCCCAAGGCAAGCGCCAAAGCTTTAAGCCCAAGGTGCATCCCCTTCCAATAAAGAAAACGCCCCATGTAAACAATGTGAAAAGTATTAGACGATCGTTTTTCTCTCACCACGCTTTTGCCGGCAAGGTTCGGCATACCTATTGCCAAATTAACAAATGTTTTGGAGTGATATTTTTTTGGAACCAGGGCCTTTGTCTGGATGGAAGTCGTGTAAATACGATCCGCTTTGCTGAATGTGTGGCGCATAAACGGGTCGAGTTTCACGAGGTGGTTCGCCGCATCCCGAACCAAATCTGTAATCATTCCCTTAAAAGGATAAGTGAGCCTCAACCGCCAAGGAGCTGTTTCACCGCCACCAACAGGACCAAAGATAAAGGGTATCCCCAAGTTTCCCATAAAACTTGGAAGACGAACGCTAACATAAGTTACATGATGAACCATGTCAAACTTTTCACTTGAGTGAATCTCTTTTGCATATCTCCAGGCCCCCCATTGCCAAAGGAAATGGTGCATATAAATCCCACTTGGCTTTTTGCCGGTATCCCATCTCAAATCCAGCAAATCAGGATCATAATAAATGAATTTTAATTTTGGATTTTCTATGCTCTTTGCAAGCTCACGTTCAATAGGGGGCCTATGATATTCTCTGGTAAGCACCCAGACCTCATGCCCAAGGTTTAACAATTCGACTGCCCAGTTCCACCCAACCCCAGGTTCCGAGCCCATGTTTGGTTCGCACGCATATGCTGAAAGAAGTATTTTCATATTTTTAAACCAGCCGCCATTATCTCCTTACGAAACCCAAAAAAACAGACGGAAAGAGCAATCAACATTGACATCAAAACGCCAAACCCGGCTCCGCTAATTCCATATCGGGTAATAAGATAATTGTGCGTCCCAATGGCAAATATAGTGGAAGCTGTCAAAGCCCAAAAACTGTATTTTGTGCGTTCTAAAGTTCGCAGTCCTATTTCTATGGGAACTCGACTGGCCAAAGCTGTATACGCAAGGCAGAACCAAAACACCAGGCTATAATTCTCCGTGTACGCGCCGCCATAAAGCAGTGTGAGCCAGAATTCAGGAGCTACAATAATAGGTAAAAAATATAAAACGCTCACGGCTGTAACTCCAAAAGCACATTTTTTTATGTAAGCAACCAGACCGTTCATACCTTCGGAGCGGTATTTCCTGGCGGCTGAACCAGGCATTAAATTTAAAAGGGTCTGAAAAATTAAACTAACAGGCCCAATAAGGTTTAATGCGGCGCGTAATGTTCCCGTCGCCCATGCTCCTAATATCGCTCCGGCTGCTATAAAAAAGAGGTTCCCCGATGTCCAATCGAGCAAAGCAGAGGCGGCAAGCCATCTTGATGATTTCCAATGTCGCTTGAGGTTGCTTGCAAAGTATGACATTGAAGGGTACAAATGCCTCTCCAGCTTAAGTAGCCCCCAAAGCATAGCCAGAAATGAAGTTATCGCAATAACCCATAAAGCATTTGTAATCGTTGTAAGCCCTGAGTAGAACATCAATAATAGCAAAAGCAACTGGCCGCCGTAGCTTAGCAGGTCACTGATAAAAACAGTAGTTATTCTTCCTCTTGTAAAAAAATAACGGCGCAGGTAATCTTGCATCTGAAAAGAAAAACAGGCACAGGCGGAAGGCCATGCAAGCCCACCCACTTCCCACTCAGAAAAATAATAACCGCTGGCCCAAAAGCCGACCAATAACAGGAGAAATGATATAGAGGATACGATGACCTGCTGTATCAGCACAGATCCATAATAAACAGAGGATTCGTTTTCAGGTTGCAATGGGCCAATACTCATCATTGGAGAACTCACCAAGGCAAATTGCAAACTATTTACAAAAAGAACCGCCATCCACACTAGGGTAAACACGCCAAATCCCTGTAGTCCCAAATATCTTGCAAGCAATATACTGGTAAAAAAGTTTACGCCGCTAACCAGGGCCTGATCTAATAGCGTCCAGTTGATATGGCTATAACGTGCTATACCGTTTCTAATGACGCCCACGATATTTCCAAGTGTCATTTCAAGTTTTTGTTCTATTAGGCGTCTTATCAGCAACAGCAAGATAGCTACCGTAGACAGATAAAAAGGGGAACCTGCTCCCTAATATTTTTGACACTCTGCCGCTACCGCAAATTTTTACGTTAGAAAACCCGATTTCCTGCAACTTTCGCTTTAAATCAACATGAGAATGCTCCGACAAATGAGCGCCACCCGTAACACTTCCCCCAGTAAGCTTCAGGCGAAGATAAGCAGGATTCGGCGGCGTTAACAATAATCGCCCACCTGCTCTCAAGATCCTGAAAAATTCATTTAAAGTAGGCTCAACATCATCGTCACGCAAATGCTCTATAAACTCTCCGGCAACAATTACGTCAAAAGAGGAATCGGCAAGTCCCATTTGGTTGCTAAAGCTGTTGACAGCAAGTTGATATACACTTTTCGGTAAGCTCTCCAGCCTGCTTGCCACACAATCCAGCCCGGTAATTAAAAGTTCGCTATTCAAACCTTTTAATACTTCACCTCCCCTTCCAGTGTTGCATCCAACATCCAGCACATGGCGTGGGTTTATAGGGAAGTAAGTATAAAACTGCCTATACCTGTGCGGTGTGAATGAATCTGTTTCACTGAATTTTTGTTTTTTGTTTAATTCTACATAGTCATTCATGATGCCACCTGAGCAAAACCATCAAATCACGCTCCTTCTGTTCTCCCGCAGTGTAGTCGCAACGATACCCATCCCCAGCAAAACATAAAAATATAAGCTGTTCGCCGGAATGTGAAAATTAAAATCAATAGTTGCATGAATAAGCATGGCCAAAGTGCCAGTGAGTGAAGCAAACAACATCCCGCGCATTAATGGATCGTGCCGTTTTATATATCCCTTCAAAATTTTAAATAGCAGGATTACAATGGGCGTTACAAGCAAAACAGAACCGACAAGCCCATAGTCACCCAACAACTCAAGATAGTCGTTGTGTGCATGGCTATAATAACCGCCTTGCGAAGAATCCTGGTATAACGGGAAAACATACGGGAAGGTTCCGGCACCCGTTCCGAAATATAAATAATCACCAAACAGGGCAAGCGCCGGCTCCCATATAGATGTTCGCCCCGCAAGCTGGCTATCGGCGGCACTATATCTATCGGGAAGATCTCCCAACCCCAGCCAAAGCCCGGCAACCAAAGCCACGGCCAACATAAATAGCAAGAAACGTAATTCCTGGTTTTTAAGGCCTCTTACAAAAAGCGTAACCAAAAACAGCAACGTTAGCGCAACGAATAAAGCAACCACACCGCCTCTTGAAGCTGTAAGAAAAATAGCCGAGAACATTAGCATAATATAAAGAAGAAGGCGGCCACGCGCCTCCAGAATAAAGGTAACAACGTGACGCACTTTTGATTGCCAGTTAGGAAAATATTTAAGTTTCTTTTGGCTCGCCATAAGCAAACCTATCCCAACCGGGATAACCATTTCCAGATATCCTGCAAAATGATTCCTGTTAATAAACGTTCCCGTAACATAACCTTTGTAATATTCCTTTGGCATCCACCAGACATATTCAACGCCACTTAAAGTGTTCAAAAGGCCGTAAGCCGCCTCCACTGCACCGACGATAACAATAGTGTAAGCAAGCGTCTTAAGCCTCTTGCGCGTGGTAACGAGAATAATCGTTAAAAAGAAAATAATTACGTAGGATGAGCATTTTAAAAATTCGTCAACAGTCGCACCCTGATCCAAACTTAAGGGTGCATATTTAAGATTCTCCGTTGTGTAAGCAAACGTCTCGTATGTCGAAAGGCTGAGATATTTTAAAAGTGTAACCGGATATGGAACGGCTTGAAGCAACATAAACAGAAGCCATGAGGCCAATAAGATTAGCGGAAGTTTTAAGGTTTTCAGGAGAGGAGGAGTTTTAACAGACTGCCTTATGAAACCGATCAGCCATGCGGAAAAGATGCAAAATGTAATTATTTCCAACAGCGACCATGCCCACTGCCGGTTGCTTCCCAAAGGCAAAGGTGCCCACACGATAAGGCAGAGAAAGGCATAGTATAAAAGCTGGTTTTCCTCTTTGTCACGGGAAGGCCCGGACGGCACCTGAAAATTCAATTGCCACCCCCCTTATACCTTTCAAGAGCATTATCTAATACGTCTAACTGCCATTTCGCCACAATTAATGGACGCAAGTTTTCTTCCCAGCCATATTGAACAGCGAGCTTGATAACAAAGTGAGCCGAATTATTAATTGCCAATGCCTTGCGTATTGTTTCCGAAACCTGATTTTTTGTAGTTTCTGGTAAATATGGCCAAGCCACAATTCCAAGCCAGATAACCTTTTTCTGCGTGCCAAGCGCCCATGGGCCAAAAACAATAGCCCGCTCCAGCGCCTCAAAAGTTTTTTTATCTATCTGACCATTTAACATTCTGCTGGTAGCCAAATGCACCCAGGTAAAACTGCGTGTAGGGCCAAGCATAAGTGACCTTTTATAATACTCAACCGATCTTTCACGATACAGACGAGCTTCGGCAGGCGGCACCATCCCTCCAATGGCTTTCCAGTCATACAATTTCCCAAGATCGGCCAGGTATCCGGCATCAAGCGGCTTGAGTTTCGACGCAGTTTCCATCCTCTCCAGCGTCTCGTCCCATTTATTCATAGAACCTGTCAGCCCGTTTTTCTTCCACTCAGACATTTGGTATCTGGTTTTCATAGACAATAGATCGGCCACCCCAGACATGCCAGCCAGAAGAATAAAGCCAAAGCAGGCTATCAACAAAAAACAAAGAGGTAATAAATAAATTTTTCGTATAGGCGAGGTATCAAGATTACCTGCGGAAAGATTACCGCCCGACTGCCCAACAATTTTCTTCGGTGTCATGACCTCGCAACCCCATGGATCAAATTCCCCGGAGCCTTCGTAACCATTTCATATGCCGCAGTTTTACCAACGATGTCTGAGGCTACTTCCATGCCACTTTTAAGATTTGGATACCTCTCAGTCAAGTTGTGGCAGTCACTGGCCAAAAAGGTTACATGGTTCATTTTGAGAAGGTCGCAGGCGGCCTTAAAAACGGTAGCCCCAAAGTCGCCCAGCAGGCTTCCACAATTTATCTGTAGCAAGCAACCTGATGCTATATAAGGTTTTATTTTGCTTATATCGTTTTGGATCTCATAATTGCGTTCAGGGTGCGCCAAAATGGGTTGAATGTTTTTTGAAACAAGCCGGCTCACCAGTTGGTCACCTCCGAAAGGCAAGTTAAATTGTGGCAAGTCCATAAGAAAAGCTTTTCGCCCTTCCCAACTGCCGATCCACGGCATATCGTCATACTCCACAAACTTCAAGATGGCATGGCTTATCATGACTTCTGCAGATAAATGAAGCCGTATGTTTATCCCTGCGTCATCAACAGCCCCTTGTAGCAGAGAAAAGGCGGTTTTGGCACCATTTACAGATTCTTCATAATGCCCCTCGCTTAAGTGTGGTGTGAGAACCTGGTCGGTAACGCCGTCGGCGACTACCAGGCGAAGGAGTTCAAGCGACTCGGCCATATCTTTTGCGCCGTCATCTACAGCGGGCAAAATGTGGCTATGGATATCTATCATATGCACCTCTTTGAGTGCCACAATGTTAGTTAAAAAACGCTCTGGAATTTAAGCTCCGGCGCTGTTTCCGGCTTTGGCCCCGGCACCATAATACTTCCCGTAATAGTAGTCGCCATAACCGTTTATAGACTTGGTGTTGGCATGAGACAAAACAACACCAAGCGGCTTGATGTGTGAATTGTGCAATCGTTTAAGAGTGCCTTGTGCCACGTTGTGCTTGCACCAGTCTACCCTCACCACCATGATTAACGCATCAACAAGCTGCCCTAAAACCAGAACATCGCTAAAAAGAAAAACCGGCGGAGTATCGATAATTATATATTCAAACCGTGTTTTAAGGTCGTCAAGCGCACGTTTGAATTTCTTTGAGGAAACAAACTCAAGCGGGTTTGGAGGTATTGCGCCACAGGTGATAAAACTTAAATTCCGTTTATGATGTTTTCGTATCACCTCTTCCGCCGTGGCCTGCCCAGATACAAACTCGGTGATACCTATCCTCTCGTCAAGCCCCATTGTTTTAGCTACGCTAGGGTTACGCAAATCCGCTTCCAGTAAAAGAGTTGGCCCAAGCTGGCTGAACGACATCGCCAACTCACAACTCAAAGTAGTTTTGCCTTCATTGGGCACAGAGGAAGTTACCAGGAATGTTTTTGGTGGGGTGTCGATATTTGAAAAAAGAGTGCTTGTGCGAATATTATTTATAGCTTCAATAAACATTTGCCCGGACATAGAAATAGAGCCTTCGCCACTTAAGGTTTTCTTCAGGTCTTTATTGCCGATTAACGGGGACATTCCAAGCACGGGCAGGGCAAGCTTTCTCTCGATATCCTCGTGCCCTTTAAAGGTATTGTCCAGTCGATCTTTTA
>UOGC01000082.1_pt1 | contig 22659 bp, 18 predicted proteins | sample 1988541 | NCBI WGS metagenome assembly UOGC01 (sample SAMEA4712194, study PRJEB27164) | hydrothermal vent metagenome | biome: marine basaltic hydrothermal vent biome; feature: marine hydrothermal vent; material: mineral | place: Pacific Ocean | collected 2011-06-14/2011-07-23 | depth 1689 m
CGAAGGATCGGCCTGGATCGGTGAAAACGTATTGTAATGCATGGGGATATTAACCTTGGCCCCAAGGAATTCTGCCGCTTTTACGGCATCGTCTATGTTCATCGTAAAATTATCGCCAATAGGCAATAGTGCAACATCCAGCGGACCATACATCTCGCCTATAAGTTTCATATCAAGAAAAAGAGCGGTATCGCCCGCATGGTAAATTTTCTTGCCATCGTGACTTGTGAACAGCACTCCGGCAGGGGTTCCAAGATATTCGCCGCCCGGCCCGGATGAGCCATGATGAGCGATGGTTAGCTTTACATGACCGAACGCAAATTCCCGGCCCCCGCCTATGTGTAGCGGATGCGAGTTTAAACCCATTGCACCAAAATAGTTGGAAATTTCAAAATTGGTGACTATCAAAGCTCCCGTGTTCCTGGCAATTATTTCAGTATCGCCAATATGGTCGCTATGCCCGTGGGTAATTAAAATTGCGTCAAGCTCGTCAAAAGCCTCAGGCCCAACGTCCGCAAGCTCATTCCCGGATAGAAACGGGTCGATAAGCAGATGGCCCCCATCGCTTTCAATTTCCCAGCATGAATGCCCGTGATATTTTAAAGTAACCATGGCAGTCTCCTCTATATCGTCACATATAAACACAAAATCGCATATGAAGACTATAAACTCACATTCTTTTTGCCCGCAAGACTATTATTTTGCAAGTGTGTAAGATACAATCTGGAAATTGGCAACCCGGGTTTTATATAATGGTAACTGTAAGGTTTTTCGCTTCCATAAAGGAAAAAGTAGGGCTTGAGTCTATCGATATACCTGTAAACGGCCCTGCCTCCATTAGAGATATTTTGAACCGCGTAGCCGATGAAACATCGGTAGATAAAGCGATCCTTATGCCGGGCGGTTTTCTTTACGCCCTGAACCAGCAGATGGAATCGCTCGACACACCTGTAAACGACGGTGACGAGATTGCCGTTTTGCCACCTTTATCAGGAGGTTTTTAGATAAATTGGCCCGTCTGCAAAAAGAAAACTTCGACGTTGGCAAGGAAATTACCGCTCTTGTAGAAAAAAGCCGTGGGACGGGTGGCATCGTGACCTTTCTCGGCACGGTGCGCGATATCTCCAAGGGGCACGAAATCGTAAAAATAAACTTTGAAAGCTATGCCAACATGGCGGAAAAAGAGTTAGACCGCCTTGAAGCCGATGCGAAGGAAAAATTCGATATTATCGACTCTCTAGTCATCCATCGCACAGGCGAGATTACCGTTGGTGAAAACATCGTGCTGATAGTTGTTACAAGCGCCCATCGCTCCGCCGCCTTCGACGCGTGCGAATGGACGATAGACGAGCTTAAAAAAAGAATTCCGATTTGGAAAGAGGAGTTTACGTCAACGGGCAAACATTGGGTAGAGGAACATCCTTAGATATTACCGCCCAATTATTTGCCGCGCAAAGTGGCTACTTCCCCATTTGCCCAAAAGGCATGTCCGCCATGGCACCTTCTACCGCCTCTTCGGTTACATATTTAAAACCGTTTTTTCTGGCATAACCTTCAATCGCCTTTTTTGCCATCGGGCGGGCAAAGGATGGAGCTTTATCGAGCCTTGCACGGGCGTCTTCGGTCCAGCCAAGTTTTTCGCCCGTATCGTCAGAGAAAAACGACCCGAACTTTTCTATTATCGCACTATTCTTCTCAGGTCTGTTTCCAAGGAAACCGGAAATTTTATCAATGACCTTCTGCTTGTCCGGCGACTTTTTAAACTTTTCCTTAGCCTCATTCCATGCATCCATTTTAAGCTCAGAAAACCCAAGGCTTTTCATGCGCCTTGTTGCCAGCATCATAGACTCGTCGCGAATCTCCGTTAAAAATTCGGTAGTGATTCTATCTTTACCGCGTTCTCTCGCACGCTTCGGCATAAGCTTTTTTATTCCGGGCCGCACAAACTCAGGCGCGTTTTCTACACGGGCCAAAGCCTCATCGTCCCACGGAATCTTAGTTTTGTCAGCGGTATCGGCACTATTACCCATCTTTTTAACCCTGTCAAACATAACAGGCGACGGAGCCGCTTTCCTAATTACTTCCGGTGTAATTAGCTCAAGCCCATCTTCGACCGCCCGTTTTTCAACGCCAAGCTTTACAATTTTTCTGGCAAAGAAAGGTATTTTTTCCATAACCTCAAGAGCGTCTTCCGACCACTTTACGCTCTCCTTTTCCTCCACGCCAAACTTGGCCTGCGTGTCTACGTTTACGATCGCCTCTTCCTGCCCCAAAGGCTCGTAAACACACCACTGATCTTCGCCCATATCGTCACCAACGGTAGCCAGCGCACGCGCCCTGCATCCACCGCATAACAGACGATATTGGCACAACCCGCATTTACCGCCATATTCAGGGGTTCTGTAACGGGTCAGCACCTCGGAATTTTCCCAAACTTCGCTAAACTTATCAGTTTTAAGGTCGCCCGCTACATTATCCATATATGGACACGGGGTCATTTTTCCTTCCGGTGTAATCCTCGCGTAATGAGTTCCTGCTCTACATGCGGCAATATACGTTTTTAATAAATGATTATCGGGGTTTTCCTGATGCAGAATCCGTTTAAAATGCGGGGCGCATTTGGGGCGTATCATCATGCCAGGGAAAGAATCGCGTTCTTTTGCCGCCCATTTTAAAACACGTTCATATTCATCAGGCGAGATATCGGCCATCTCCTCGCCCCTTCCCGTGCAAACGAGAAAGAAAAGATTAAAAACACGAGCGCCCATCCGATGTGCCCACTCTGCGATAAGCGGAATTTCGTCCAGATTGTTTTTCATGGGCGTTGTTTGTACCTGAACGCCAAGCCCCGCATCGCGGGCAATAGAGATGCCCTCCATAGACTTTGCAAGGGCACCCGGCATACCACGAAAATCGTCATGTTTTTTAGAATCGAGCGAGTCGATGCTAACGCCTATCCCGGTAACGCCAGCCTCTTTTAACCTTGCAACAGTATCGCTATTTAAAAGTGTGCCGTTGGTTCCGACAACAACCATAAGCCCAAGCAACGCACCATGAGCGGCAATTTCGTATATATCCTTCCGCGCCAACGGCTCACCGCCTGTAAGTATCAGCACGGCACCTGAGTTTACATCTGCTATCTGGGAAACGATATCAAGACATTCCGCCGTAGAAAGCTCCGCCGAGCCGCCATCCATTCTTCCGCCGGCATCGATATAGCAGTGCCCGCAGTTTAAGTTGCAACGGGAGGTTAAGTTCCACGATATGGCATATGGCACAAACATTTAAACTACTCCCTTAAAAATATATATGCAGGGACCGGGCCCGACTTTCCCCCTCACCCCCTGAGGAGTACGCGGGGTGAAAGATTCCTTTTAATTTTCCCCTCCACCCCCAAACGCCCTTGCCGGGCGCCACAAGGGCATACGAGGAGAAGGAAACTGTTTTGTAGCTTTACCCCCCTACATCCCCATTTTTGAACGAGCGGTTTTCATCATCTCCGCCGTCACTTTGGGCGCATCGGCTTTCCTCGCCTGCGCTTCCATGTGCCCACGCACCATATTACGAACAAACCCCGGAACGCGGTTTAAAAGCTCAAGCGCTTCATTTGTCCACTCCATATCGTCCTGAAGCGTGTCTACGCCTTCTTCCGGCCTTTCGCGGCGGCTTATAAGCATCACGTTGCAGGAAGCGTTACGTAGAAGGTTTTCAGAGTTAGACCCAATATCCAGCTCATCATCGGAATGAACGCCTATTTTACCCAGCAGTAACAGGGCAACGTCGTCATGCACTTCGAGCCATTTTAATATCGCGTCGTAAGGTTTGCCCTCTAAAAGCTCCGAATTTATCTTCACCCCAAGACGCTCTGCCATAGTGTTAGCAGATTTCAGATGATCTTCATATATCCGTTCCAAACCTGAATCTATTATTTCTTTATGAAGACGTTCCTGATCTTTAAACTTAAAAGTCTCGCCAGCCTCTTCCGATAAAACCTCGGCAATGCTGTCGAACGCTTTATAATGGAAATGCGGGTCGAACACAGATAAAGCCGTCACCTTGCATCCCAAATGTTTGCTCATGGCAACGGCAGATTGCATAGCCGCGAACGATTGTTCACTGCCGTCTATACCAACAACGATATGCCCACCTTTTATAGGAACACCGTTTTTCATAACAAGCGTATCTACCCCTATTCTGCGCGTAACACGTTCGCACACACTACCGATCTGCGTGGTATCTACTTCACCTAAACCGCGCGCGCCTAGTGCAACAAGATCATAAGACGAATCTTTTATATCTTTCACAAGCTCGCTATAGTTTTTGCCTTCCATGCTTTTGCGGTCGTAGGGGATACCTCTTTTTTCGCACCTTGCCTCAAACACGTCGAGGTAAGAATCGGAAATAACACTTAAACCCTTCTCGATAAGCTCGGCATGAATGTCTCTCTGCTTTTGCATCTCTTCAGGGTTCTGAAACTCGGCAGGCAGGCCCGGTTCCATTTGTATGAAACGTTTTTCGTGCAACCGCGCCGCGTAGACGTGATTGCCAACAAGTTTGGAGCCAAAACTCTTCGCCATGTCCAGTGCGTAATCAAGACCCCAAAGTGAATAACGTGAATTATCCAGAGTCACCAAAATATTTTTGTACACTTCGCCCTCTCAAACAACAGATCAAAATGATACATTTCGTTCAACCTTTCACACTACGTCCAATAGAAAGGCAACGAAAAGATTAGAATATTTGACAGAATTAGTCGACTAAAAAGCGATATAGAGCAAAAAATATACCAATGTGCTGGTAACAAGCAGAAAAGCAAAGGAATATAAACAAGCTTTACCCAGCATCCTGTGCCTGCGGCCTGAGTCCGGCAAGGTTTTGCCTATCAAAAGTGCCACTCCGGCAGGTATGAAATATCCTAACGACAACAGCAGGAGCTTGTGCCAAACGCCAAGTTTTGACAACGAAAAGAGGAGCCAAAGAAGAAACCCAAGCCACAAAAAACCTGCAAGCCAAAGAACTTTCGAGCGGACGACATCAAAACTTTTAAGCGTCATGATTCTGTTTTCATCATATACCGCTGTTCGAAACCCGTTACCAATCATATATACAGCCAAAAAGGTAGAGACCGTAACCGCTATGAAGTGGGCAAAAAGAATAGGATGAAAAATATATCGGTACACAAACTGAGGGCCCCTAAAGCCCAACTGGTCAACAAGGCTTATAACGCCTAGTTTCCTCACCTCATAATAAAAGGCGAAGTAAAGCATCATTGCGACCATGGAGACCAGCATCATGTAGTGATGCTTACGGCCCATCCCTTTTGACGCAAGCGAACCGGAATAGAGAAAAAGCGATGCAAAAGTTATCGCAAAAAAATAACTTACGTCAGACCCAAGCGTAGAGTGTCCCGGCAAAAAACCGGGGGAGTTTATAAGCTCCTGCGTCATGACGATGTTTTAGAAAAGGATGATGCACCCGTCCCTTGATAAACGTATTTGATCCTGTAACATCCTGCGACCTTGCCACAGTAGTAACCCAAAATCTCGAACTTGGCAAAATGCCCGTCGGCGGTTCTGGCTACGAACAAATATTTCCTTGGGGTCAGTTTGTGGCGCAGAAAATCGTATTTATACCATTTGTCTATGGCGGGGTTTTTAGGTTCGGTAGGAGAGTTTTCGACATTATCGAGCAAAAACGACTCTGCCGGGGGAATCTGGGTCACAGAGTCAAAATCGGCGTTTTCAATTACGGCGATTGCGCCTTTACCGTTCGGGTTCGTGTCTCCACCGTTCGTAATTATTTTGGCTCTGCGAAAAGCGATGTCCCAATCAAGCGAATCACTCGCTATTTTTTCACGTTTAAAAACCTTGCCGTTTGAAAATTTGAAGTGGCTCCATTTATCAAGCGCTATCGCGTTGATGGCAACTATTGTTTCACCCGAAAGCACTCCGTCATAGTCAAACGGCTCAGGGTTTTTGGCAACGGTTTCATCAGGGCTTAGGGGGGCCTTGAATTCCAGCCGTTCCGGTGGATTGTCGCTCCACGACAGCACGGCATTAGTCACTTCTAAAAACATAAACAGGGCGATGGCAATGCCGCCAAACACCATAAAAAACTTTAAAAACTTTTGAGAAGCCTTGGAGCTTCCATTTTCAGAATTTTGTTCCATTTAAAAATACCACCTATACATGGAAAAACCGCAATTATGACCGATTAACTAAAAATCGACAAGTAAAGCATGAACTACACCCGCAACAGATTTCACCAAAGGCTTGACTTCCGGCCCTCAAAACCATTTAAACTATCACTATTCATAACATTTTTATGCCGGTTTCGGCATTTGCCGAGTAAGAAAGTAGAAGTAAAAACGTGTTTTTAAGAACAGCGATGGCGATAACCATCTCCGCCATAATAGGATTTGCAGTCTATTTTGTAGCAAGCCCCTCCATTGTCGAAGAAAGCTTTCCGAAGCCGCAAAAAGTAAAAGCGCCATCCAAACCGCCCGAAAAGTTTGCAAAACTCAAAAACCCGTTAAAAAACCTGACCGATGGCGAGATAAACGAATTTATCAGGCAGGTAAAGAGCAACAGCGTAAAATTTTTCGACCAGGTGATGGACGGGGACAAAAAATTTACAAACATACGCCACATCCCCAAGCAATCCGTAAAAGAGTTTCTAGCAAAACTGGATGCGGGAGAAACAGATAAAAAACTTGCCAGAAAAGCGCTGATGGAAAAAAGGCTGTTCGAAGGACGCGCAATGTATCAGATATACTGCTCTAACTGTCATGGAGCAAATGGTGCGGGCCACCGCCCCGCCGCATACAGGCCCGGCAAAGGTAAAGGTGGGCACAACACCTGCCACGGCAACCAGCTCGCAAGCGCCCCTTCAACCGCCCATGGGTTTGTGAACTTAAGATTCACAAGCCTCAACGCCCACTACTCTATCCGCAGAAAAGGGGAAGGCTACACCTACTGGCGCGTTTTAACGGGCAACCACGAATTACCGGCGGATTCATTCTCGTGGAAATCATCGATGCCAGCATGGGGCGGGGAACTCTCGGAAACGGAGATGTGGTCCGCCATATTGGGCGCATACGACCTTGTGAAGGCAAGGCCCGATGAGGGGGAGGATAAAAAAGAAGTTGCCAGAGAACCTGTAAAACCACCCAAAACGGTTGATCTGATAGCAGAGGGGCGCAAGATATATTACGAAAAATGCTCTTTCTGCCACGGTGTAACAGGCGCAGGCAACGGCCCGCCCGCAAAATTTATGGAGCCTCGCCCCAGAAATTTCCAGACCAACGTTTTTAAGTTTCGCTCTACGATCAGCGGATTCCTGCCGTTGGATGAAGACCTTTTCAAGGTTATTTCAAGGGGGATTCCCGGCACAAGCATGGAACCTTACAGCAGAAGAGCCATTTCAAACGGGCTTCTGCCTAAGGAAATATGGGCAGTCATCTACTACATCCAGACCTTTGGTGAAGACCCTGAGTTTAACATGTGGATGTTAGACGAAGCTTATGGCATGTCGCGCGACCAGAAAGACCTCACACAGTGGCGCTACAACAATGTTGTGCGGATGGGCGCACAGCCTGAGAAAACGCCTGAACTGCTCGCACGCGGAAAGGAAATTTACAGAAGTTCCAAATGTTTTTCATGTCACGGAGACAACGGCCTTGGCAACGGCATCTCCGTTGAAGATATGAAAGACGACTGGAAGTTCCCTATGTATCCGCGCAACTTAACGAAGATATGGAGATACAAAGGTGGCAGATCGGTTAAGGATATTTTCTACAGGATAACAACCGGAATAAACGGAACGCCAATGCCTGCGTTTTTAAAATCCGTCTCGGAAAAAGACAGGTGGGGCGTGGCCTATTATGTGAAAAGCCTGCAAAGAAAACCTGTGCTAAAACCATTTATAAACGCTTTATGGACAAAAACAGCCCTGCCGGATAGCCCAACTGACCCTGCATGGGAAGCGGCTAAAAGGGGCGACGTTTTTATGTTTGGCAACGTGGTAACTCCGCCAAGGTGGAGAAACAACACGATAGACCACGTTATAGTTAAGGCAATGTTTAACGATGACGAAATAGCCATCCGCCTTGAATGGGAAGACAGGTTCCCCAACACTATCCATTTGGGTGCCGATATTTTAAGCCAAAAAGAGCAAACAGCCATGAAAGATGGCGATAAGTCTTTCGCCACGGCGCTCACAGCTTCATCGCCGCAAGTTACGTATCGCGACGCAATTATGCTCCAGTTCCCGCAAGATAAAACCAAGGGAATGCCATACTTTTTAAATGGCGATAAAGACAACCCCGTTAACCTCTGGTGGTGGAGAGCCGATTATGCTCCATCAAGAAAAGCGTTGGCAGAAAAAATATTGAGCAACCGTGATTTGGCTCCGCTCTACAGATATGTAAAACAGAAGGGGCCGGAAAAAACCGGAAGAGCCGCGCTTGAGCTTAACGCTAAAGGCATAAAAGACCCATTTACGACGCAGGAAGAATCGTCACAGGCGCTATCCAGCCAGGCTATATTCAACGACGGGGTCTGGAGCCTCGTAATCAAAAGACCTCGGTTAACAAGCGATAGCAACGACACGCAATTTATTAACGGCTCATATATCCCGTTTGCGATAAACGCATGGGACGGGTGGAACCATAACATCGGAACAAAAAAATCTATCTCCAAATGGAGCTATATATATCTGGACAGGCCGAAAACATCTAAACCTGCGATGATGGGAGTTTTTGCGTTTCTTGTTTCGTTCGCTCTTTTGGCGCAAGTATGCATCAGGCGAAAAAAACAGTGCTAAAAGCTGTATTTGAAATCTAAAAACAGCCTGTCGTTATCGCCTACGTTTTTGAAGAACTGAAGGTTGCCCGACTGATAAAAAACCGCCCCCACGGTTAAAAGCCATGCGTCGGTTAAATCGTAGCCAACAGAAACCCGCTGGAACCCGCCATCCTCACCACGCGTTCCGAAAAAAGAAACAAGCGCAAGCGGATGCAGTGTGTCGTAAAAATAATTGCCGCTGGCCCTTATCGCCACCTGAAACTCATCTTCAGTGCCACCGGCGGTTTTTATTCTATCGTTAAAATCATTTAAATGCCGGTTAACCAGTTCAACAGAAACCACGGAATCGGTAAACCCTGAATATTCGGCCCCTATCAAAATGTCGTAACGCGATTTTTTATCATCCGGTGTGCCAAAAAACTCAAACCCGTAAAAATAGGCCATCTCGGTTTTTAAAAGCCAGGAGCCATACGCCATATTGGCCGCAAGGCCCGCCATGGTAAGCCTTGAATGTGAACGTTTAAAAGCTGGCGATAATGATGAAAGTGACGCAACCTGCTCTACATGCGGCTGATCGTCATAAATATCCGCAAGGTAAAAGGAGATATCCCACCCCGTAAAAAGGCCGTTTAATGCAAAGGCATATTCCGTATTTTCAATTTTATCGCCGGGAACATCTTCAACCGGGGCGCGAACGGCAAAAGGGTAAAAATCACTTCCGAACGAAGGCGTTTTATTGAACCTTATCTCGTGAATGGCGATGGCGGTAAAACTTAAGTCACCCAAATAATAGTCGAGCCGGCTCATGTAAACAGGTAGCCGCAAATCTTCTATATCAACCATCCCCGGTTCACGGTTGTCTAACGGGTTTAAAACGTCCGTCACCCGTACATTGTCTGATTTGCCCCACACAACTATCTGCCGCCCAAATTTAATGTCGAGGTTGCGAGACAGCTCGCCATGCAGATATGCCTCACGCAGTTCCGTTTCATTTTCATATGTTTGAAGAACGTCACTGGTATATCTGTCACGTCCGTTTATCGCATACGCCATGTCATAAAAAGCTCTGTAGCCAACGTGGGCTTTCCATTTTTCAGACAAGTTGGCCTTTAGTTTAAGGTTTACGTTGGCACGCGATCTTGAGAGGCCACGATAATCTGTTTCGTTGGCGCGAGGTTCCTTATGAGCCACGTTATACGAGTTTGAAAGTGACATGGAACCATATATATCGAACAATGATTTTCCCGCTGTTTCCCCGGAGGTTTCGGTATCTGAAACTTCAGAAGCTTCATCGTCAAACCCCAAAAGCGCATCGTCTAAAGCCGATTGCCCCCAAGCCTGCGCGGAGCCACACAGAAGAAGCGCCAGAAGAAAAACAAAAGAGCGCATCACCCGCTAAAGTCCTTTTTCGAGCCTGCGAATGGTAAAGATGTTGTCGTCATGGTTCTGGTTATATTTCACTCCGCTATATTTCAACACGGTTTTGTGTAAAGTTTTTTTGCCCTGCTTGGTCGTCATCGTCACCTCAAGCCCGGTCCAGACTCCATCTATCTGTGCAAGCTTTACGACATCGAGATATTTAAGCCGGGTTCCGCCATGAACCCAATGCACAACCCGAACGACGAAATAGTTATCCTGCCTCACAAATATTACAGACTTCGTATAACCCGTTTCGTCTATAACGTCGCGTGACCTTGGGGTAGATTCAATAAGCCATACCTTCGCACCACGAACTTTACTTTCTTTCATCAGTTTAAAGTCGTAGTCTTCGAGGTCCTTTGAGGTCATGTCTGAATAGTTAAAGTCCGAGCCCATAAAACTTCCGCTTTTATCCGACGTGGCTATCCTCTTTGTTTTACGAAGGGCTGGCAGATATAGCCACTGGTCGTCATCTTTTTCAGGGTCGTCGTAGTCGTAGGTTAAAAACCCGGTATCTTTAACGTCTGCCGGGCTTTGGAAAAAGAGAATGCGATAGGTATCTTCGCCAAAATCTTTCATGAAGGTAACTATTTTGCGAATACGTTTTTTGCCACGCTTGTCTATAAGCGTCATTTCCATGCTGGACGTACCGTTGTCGCCGTCAAACCTTGCGTCAACTTTTTCCATGATCGCGCGGGCTTTTGGGTCGTCCGCCCCCGCTATAGCCACACTTGCCGTTAAAAAAAGTAAAAGCGCTATAAAAGTAAAAGAGCGATTCATCTCATACCTCCGTTTTCAATTTTTTACTAAACCCGCGCCCGTTTTTCATCATCAGAGCCATCAAGGCGGGTGCCATCAGAAAGTCGGCCAGAACTGCGGCAATAATCGCAATACCTATCAACATGCCGAAATAAAAAAGATTGTTCAGGCTTGCCATCATGAAAATGAAAAAACCTAGCGACAGGACTACACTTGTTGTAAACATGGCACGGCCTGCCGTAAGAAGCGTGTGACGCGTAGCCTCCCGAGCGTCGCCCGTCTCGGCGTAATAGCGCCTGAAGTTGTGCATAAAATGGACGGTGTCATCCACGGCAAGCCCAATGGCGATGGAGCCTATAAGCATGTTAAACATGTCAAGTGGTATCCCCGCCATACCCATGATGCCCAAAATCAAAAGTATGGGCGTGAGGTTTGGCAACATGCTTACAAGGCCAAGTTTCACGTCACCTAAAAGGGCGATCATCATTAGGGTTATCACAACCCCGGCAATAACGTAACTCACGGCGGCACTATACATGGCGGCGGATATCGTCCGCCCAAGTATAGGGATCATGCCCGTAACGGTAAAGGTAGCATCGTCACCTATCGTTCTTGTAAACCTGCTCGTTATATCGTCTATAAACTCAGGGTAGCGGTTGGCGTCTATCCACGGCGCTTTTATGGTAAACCGCGCTTTTGAAAACTGTGAGTCTACAAAATCCTCAAGGTCGTCTGAGCCTGAGTTCTCGAACAATAAAAACTCCTGGGCTATAAGACGTCTGTCGTCAGGAACGGCATAAAACTCTTCACGGTTCTCGTTTAGCGCCTTGTTTATCTCTTTTAGAATATCAGCCAGTGACCACGCCTTGCCCACGAACAGGCCGTCATGTTTTATTCCTTCAACTTCGGTGGCAAGCCCGTCCATATGCTTAAGTAACACAGGGTTGTAAAGGCCGTTCTCATGGCCCGTGTCGAGAATCATTTCAAGAGAGACTGTGCCTTTCAGTTCCTTGTCTATAAGCTGTGTGGCAGATTTAACCGGCATGCTATCCGGCAACCAGACCATCGGGTTATGCGAGAACCTGACGTTCAGTAAAAACGAGATGGACACAACAACAAGAAGGGCACTCGCCACAAGAATTTTTTTAGGATGCCCCGTGGCAAAATCAGCAACGAGAATAAGAAGTTTATCCATCTTTGCATGTTTTGCTTTATCCTCTTCCCCCTCTTTCGCTTTTATCGGGACTATGGCTATAAGCGCCGGAAGCAGAACGATCGTATATAAAAGCGCAAGCATAACGCCAAGGCTCGCAAACTGCCCAAGATCAGCAATGGGGGCGACTGCGGCCGTTGAAAAGGAGCCTAGCCCAACCGCCGTTGTTAGGCTTGTCATCGTAATGGCGAGCCCTGAATGCCCCATTGTGTAAACTATGGCATCTTCTTTGTTGTCACCCTTTTGAAGGCGGTTGTAAAAAATCGCCAAAACATGCACGGCGTCACACACACCAACCGCAAGGATAAAAGAAGGCAAAATTTGCGTCGGCAGTTTTATCGGAACGCCAAGCAGGGCCATGAACCCAACGGTTGAAAGAAGTGACAATATAACCACGAGAAGCGGCATAAAAACGCCGGAGATGCGCCGGAACATAAAGTATAAGGCGAAGGCTATCATAAGGGTGGCCATCAGCATGAACTTGCGCATATCCTTCATCATGGCGCTTTTTAAATCGTTGGTAAAAACGGGGCTTCCAGCAACTTTTACAGGAAAATCATACCCTTCATACTTCGCCACAACCTTGCGGACGGCTCTCACCACCTCGCTGTTTTCGGCATCGGTTATGAATTTGCGTGGTGCTTCTGGTTTGTCAGAAACCGCCTCGTCTTCAAACCCTGAAAGTGCATCCGTTTCAACGCCTATAGACGAGTATGCGTTTGTTTTTATAATGACTGTCGTAAATTTTCCGTCTTCCGAGATAAGCATGTTTTTATATATCGGGTTTCCCAACACCCGTTTTTTCAGCACCGCAAGATCCTGCTCGTTTTGTGGAAAGTTTTCAAGAAGGTCTTCCACTATGAGTTCGTCCGCCTCGCCTCTCGTGTTTCTTGCGTTAACAAGGCTTGTTATGTCGTCAAGATAGGGAACAGTGTCTTCTAACTCATGATGAAAATCGCGCAGTTTTTTAAGAAAGGCCAAATTGAACACATCGTCAGGTTTAATCGCGATAATAATTACCTCGTCCCGCCCAAACTGGTCACGAAACTGGTTATACGCGGTTATGGCCGGGTCACTCTCGTGCAGGAAACCTTCTGTGGAGGTGTCTATCGTTATTTTAGGCAGGTTTGAAACTATCGAACCTATCAACACCAGCATAATAAAAAGCGTTAAATAGCTATGCCTGTATATAAGACGAGTGAAAGACTCAAAAGAATTTTCAATCCGCTTGCGAAAGTCTTTCATATTACTAAACCTGCTTTCTGACCTTAAGGCCGTTAATAAGCGTTTCGGCTACATATTCGCCAACGGTTTCCCAAGACTCGTTAATAAACGGGTCGCCGGTAAGAGCTCCGCTAGACTCCCCCTGTTGTATTACCAATTTTTTCATCGCACAAAAATTTAACGCACCGATAATCATGAGATGCGTAACAAGTATGTTTGGCTTCACAAAAACACCTTCTTTTTCTCCTTTATCCAGAATGGAATGAAGAATGGCGACAATTCTGGACATCGCCAGAAAAACGTCTTTCGGCAGGTTTTGGCCGCCGCTTGCGATCTCCCGCAACATGGTTGGGGCAAAAAACTGTGACGACATGATGTTCTTCGCGATTGTCGTAACCAGCGTTTTTAATTTTTTATCCGGCGTAACCGCATTATCGACGTTGTCCGACAGTTCCGCCTCCATATCTTTAAAAATTTTGAGGAGCGCAGATTCATAAAGAGCCGCCTTGTCGCCAACATGGTAATAAAGGGTAGCCTTGTTAACACGGGCTCTGCGGGCAATTTCGTCTACCCTTGCCCCTTCATATCCTTTTTCGGCAAACTCTTCCGACGCGGCTTTTATTATTTTGCCGTAATTGTCGTCCGGTTTCTTTTTTGTTTCAGTAGTCATTGGCGCACTTTATTCAACCAACCGTTTAGTTTAACTATTTGGTTAGATAGTAGGCAATTGTGCAAAGAGCGTCAACTCCGGCAATTTAAACTCTGTAGATTCAGCAGGTTACACTTACAACTCAAAAAATAAAAAACACCAGCATAAACAAAAGTTCCATCTTTAGAAGAGCGCTGGTAACATGGCTACAAACAAAATAGATATCAACAGCCCGTTACGAACGGATTTTTATAAAAAAGCAAAAATATGAATCTGCCCCCAAAATCAATACGCAAGATCCTCGTTCTGCGTTATCGCTCCATAGGCGACATACTGTTATCAAACCCGGCGCTTAAAGCATTGCGGGAACAATTCCCTAACGCGACTATCGATGTTTTAGTAGACGATTCTTTTGAAGAGATCGTGCGTAACAACCCGAACGTAGACAACATTATTCTTCATAAAAGAAAAATTGAAGGGTCACGACTAAAAGAGGACCTGGCCCTTATAAAAAAGCTGAGGGCGGAAAAATATGACATTGCGGTCGATCTTCACAGTGGCCCAAGAAGCGCATGGGCCACACTTTTCTCTGGTGCAAAAATCCGAACTGGGCATCACTTCTCGTTCCGCAACAGGTTTTGCTACAACATGAAAGCCGAAACGCCGGAGCCGGACGACCACACATGGAAAGTGCAATATAAAGTCGTTCGTCCGTTAGGGATAAAATGGCCAGCAAAACCATCGTTCCATCTAACGGTGACCGAAGATAGCAAAAGCGCGATGAGCGCCCGGCTGGAAAAAGCCGGGCTAATGTTCGACAGGCCGATGGTTCTTTTACATCCTGGCGCGAGAGTGCAGTTTAAAAAGTGGCCCGCAAAAAACATGGGGCAACTCGCCCGCTGGATGGTGGACGAGCGCAACTCCGCCGTTATCCTTGCAGGTTCCGTGGCGGACGAAGAAGAGATTGAAACCATACGCAAAGCATCAGGCTATGCCCTCCCCGCCTTTACCAATTTATCTTTAGGCGAACTTTCGGCGCTAATAAAAATGAGTAACCTTATGGTGTGTAACGACTCAGGGCCAATGCATATGGCAGGTGTTTTAAACACGCCAACCATTTCTCTGTTCGGCCCTTCGGACCCTGCTATATGGGGCTCCATCGGCGATAAAAACTATTCCATAACATGTTCGCCACCGATGGACTGTATGCCATGCTTCCAGAAAGGATGCCCACACGAAGGGGATCATTGCATGACCAGAATTGAAGTTAACAACGTAAAGAGAGCGGTGGATAAACTTAAAATTTTGCAAAAACCGCAAGAAGAACCGCAAGGAACAGAACAGAACTAACGGTTGAAACTTTTATCGCTTCCGGCAGGGTTTTGCAGGTTATCGCGTTAAACCCCGTGCCCTTAACCGGGGCCACTGTTTTAACGCCGCCATATGATCGCCTGCCACCTAAAGCAACCCCAAGTGCCCCGGCCATACCGGCTTCAACCAGGCCAGAGTTCGGGCTTTCACTTTTTGCGCCATCAAGCACGATGGCCCAGAACGTGCGCACCCCACCCTTTCCAAGCAAAAAAGCTGAAACAACAAACATAAAAGCCGTTATTCTGGCCGGAACATAATTCGCAACATCGTCGAGCCTCGCCGCCGCCCAACCGAAGTGAATATATTTTTCATTTTTATGGCCGAAGATAGAATCCATAGTGTTAACCGCCTTATACGCCATCACCCCAACCGGGCCTGCGATAATCGCATAAAAAATCGGCGCGGTAACGCCATCCACCGTACTCTCGGCAACGCTCTCTACACATGCCGTAACGATATCTTTTTCATCCATGTTCGCAGTATCCCGCCCAACTATCATCCCTACTTTTTGTTTTGCGAGCGCCATGTCACCTGTCGCAAGCGCTTCATACACGGCCTTTGCATGGTCTGCCAAACTTTTTAAAGCAAACGAGGAATAAAGGATAAAAACAGAGACGATACCCCCTGTAAATTCACCAAAGGAATATGCGACATTTACCAGTAACCCGGTGACGGCAACAACCGCAAAAAGAACAAAACCTACCGCCACGATACCTGCTGTCTTCGAGTTGCAAAAGATAGGCCGTGTTTTATTTTCGGCAAAAAGAGCGAGGCTGGCGATAAGGCTAACCGGATGGAATTTTGTTACGGGGTCGCCTAAGTAAAGATCAATAGCGAAGGCTGTTAATATTTGAACCTCGGCGCTCATTTTATTTTCAGCAAGCCGTAAATGGCGTTCATGTCAACAGATTCGCGCACAACATTGGCGAGCCTGTCTAACGCGCCATCGACATCATACACAACCTGCAGATCGTTTTTAGGTTCAAGCCCTTTTTGTTTGCGAAGGTCATCTATGAACCAGCGTCTAAAAATATCGTCGTCAAACAGCCCATGCAAATATGTTCCCCACACGCGCCCGTCACGAGACGCAAACCCAATGGCGTCGCCATTACTCTCAAGCGCGGTTTCTACACCATCAACAGCTGAGATGCCATGATGAATCTCGTAGCCTTCAATAGAGAGTAGTGACTTTTTATGCGTGGCCCTGACCCTTTTTAAAGTTTTATTTTCCATTATCTGCGTTGTAATCGGAAGAAAACCCAAACCTGACACATCTTTTTTGCCCGATTCAACTCCGTGCGGATCGTATATCTGTTCGCCCAACATCTGAAGCCCGCCACAAACTCCGAGAATCTGCGTATCGCCGATTTTAAAAAGCTCGGCTATTTTTTGCGCCATACCGTTTTGCCGTAGATGCTCAAGGTCTGCCACTGTGTTTTTACTGCCAGGGATAATAACAAGGTTCGGCGTGCCAAAATCTTCCGGGTTTCGCGCTACGCGTATTGTTACGTCCGGCTCCATATACAACGGGTCGAAATCTGTCGTGTTGGATGGGTGACGCAGGGAGACAAGAACGATATCGACACAACCCGTAACGTCGTTTGAACGGCCACTGCCTAGCGCATACGCAACATCTTCTTCAGGTAGGCCAAGGTTGTGGATATAAGGGATATTGCCAAACACAGGTTTGCCTGTGCGACATCGCGTGTAATCGAAAGCGTCTGTTAAAAGTGAAGCGTCGCCCCGAAATTTGTTAATTATAAACCCAGCTACAAGTTTTCTCTCCCACTGTTCAAGGGTATCTATCGTGCCGATAAACGATGCAAAAACGCCTCCCTTGTCGATATCACCTACGATTAACGTTTTCGCATTCGCATGTTTTGCCATCCTCATGTTCACAATGTCGTGACGCTTGAGGTTAATCTCGGCGGGGCTTCCCGCACCTTCTAAAACTATCGCGTCATGCTCGCTTGCCAAAGAGTCGTAATCTTCCTTCACAACGGGAAACAGATCCTTTTTACGAAGGATATATTCTTTTACGTCCATCTGGCTAACAGGCTCGCCACGCACGATAATCTGCGCCATCGTGTCTGCCGATGGTTTAATTAACACAGGATTCATACGAACGTCAGGTTCTTTACCGCACGCCTGCGCCTGTGTCGCCTGCGCCCTTCCTATCTCTTTTCCATCGAGCGTCACATATGAATTTAACGACATGTTCTGCGCCTTAAATGGTGCCACGTTAATTCCATCGTTTTTCATAATCCGGCAAAACGCCGCTGTGATAACGCTTTTGCCAGCGTTTGAACATGTCCCCTGAATCATCAACGCAGGTTTACGCGCCACGGTGAAACGCGTTTTTGGAGGCATTCCACTTAACGCATTTTTTAAAACCTCTACAAGTTTTTTATTCTCATCAGGGGTTTTTACGGCAATACGAAAATAGCTATCGTCGAGCCCTTCAAAATCGTCACAAACACGAATGGCGATTCCATCTTTTAACGCTCTTTTGTAAAGCTGGTTGGCGTTGGGAACACTCTGAGTGATTTTAACCAGCAAAAAGTTGGCACTGCTATCAAACACTTTTATGGCGGGGATATCGCCCAAAGCCTCACGCAACTCGCAACGCCACTTTTTAACCTGCGTTGCCATTCTGCACGCAAAGTCATTAGCTTCAAAAGTTTTTGCTCCAACAACTTGCGCCAATGAGCTAACGGACCAGGGGAGAATGTGACGTTTTATTTTCGCCGTTATCGTTTGCCCGGTAACTAAAAACCCAAGCCTTACACCAGCCATGGCATAAAGTTTTGTCATGGAAACCACGACGATGACATTTTCCGGGCGGTTATTTATGAGGCTATCAAAGTTTTCTACAAATCCGCCGAACGATTCATCGATGATAAAAGTTGTATTGGGGAATTCCGTGGCCAAATTTCGTAAAGCGCTGGCATCAACCAAAACACCTGTCGGGTTATTCGGCCTTCCAATAAAAACAGCTTCGCCACCTTTAAGTTTTCCCCCAAGTTTTTGCAGATTAACGTTAAAGTCTTCAGCTTCCGTTGTACAAAAATGGTCGACATGAACACCTGCCAACGTTAAGGCGTTTTCATAATCCGTATAGGCGGGAGCTACAACAACCGCCTTTTTAAAATCAAGCGCCCTCGGAATGACATGCAAAAGTTCCGTTGCGCCGGCACCCGCCACTACTTCATTTTCGGCAACGCCATGCGCCTTTGAAATCGCTTTTACAAAACTTTCACAGTCCGGGTCAGGGTATTCAGAAAGTAAAGAGACCACACTTCCCGCCATCGGTTTTAGCCACGAAGGTTGCCCCAGCGGATTCATGTTCAGAGAGAAGTCTGTAATTTCATCTTCCGGCAGGCCGGAAACCCGTGCATGTTCTTTTATATTTCCGCCATGTTTTTGCATCGATATCTAGCCGACTGAGAACGGAATAATGACAAGCAAAACTAGAGCTTCGGTTATCTCGCACAAGGCCCCATAAGTGTCGCCCGTCATTCCGCCTATCTTTTTGGTTGAGTAGGCACCAAACAAAAAGGTGGCAAAAAGGTGAACCACGATAACCCAAAACCCGGCAAGCCCCAACAAACCAAGTGAGATGATGGAGACGATTAAAACAGAAATAAAAGCTGAGATGCCGGACCTGCCATTTGAAAAGAGCGTGCCAAGCCCAGTTCCATTTGCCGTGACATATTTAAAAACAGAAATGGCAACAGTCATCGCACCGCGCCCCGCAACAGAGGCGATAATAATTGCGGTCGCAACCATTTCCTGCGGGATAACAACCAGCGCCGATATTTTAACGGCAACGATACTTATCATTGCAAACGCGCCCAAGGCCCCGGTTCTGCTATCTTTCATTATCTCCATAGCGCGATCTCTCGGCGCACCAGACAAAAACCCGTCGGCGCTATCTGCCACACCGTCGATATGAAGCCCGCCGGATATCCATGACATAGCCAAAACGGCGAGGCAAGCCGAAGGAACATGCGGCAAAAAGAGCAGAAGCGCAGAATACAAAACAGAAATGATAATTCCCGTTAAAAGCCCCACCAGCGGAAAAAAAAGAGCGCTTTTAGAAAGCCCCTCCTCACCACGGCAAGCTTGCCCGGGAAGGGGAATGATCGTTAAAAACTTTACGGCGGCAAAAAAGTTTTTCATTTTCTAAAAGTTATCCATGTTTTGCATAAGGCGGACAAGACGCAAAATATTATTTATCCGCCTCGGCAACGCTTGCTTCTTCAAAGGTGGCGACCGAGGTTAAAATTCGTTCGGCTGAATCTACTATGTTCATGGCAAGCGCGGCCCCGGATCCTTCACCCAAACGCATATTAAAATTAAGCAGTGCGTTTTTGCCAAGCACATTGAGCATCACGCCGTGCCCAGGTTCTTCCCCTAAATGAGACGCAATCATATAGTCCGTCGCCTCAGGGCTTATACGGCTGGCCAGAAGCGCCCCGGCGGTTGAAACAACTCCGTCGATCACAACCGGTTTTTTAAGCGACGCAGAACCCAGAATCAGCCCCGCTATGCCACCGATCTCAAAACCGCCAACCCGTGCAAGCGTATCGATAGCGTCATTCGGGTCAGGCTTGTTTATCTCGATAGCCTTTTTAATTACCTCTGTTTTTAAACGGAGCCTATCGTCGTCTATACCAGTCCCCCGCCCTGTAACATCCTGCGGTTCTTTTCCACTTAACACAGCCGCTATGGCAGATGACGGAGTGGTGTTGCCTATCCCCATGTCGCCAGTGCCGAACAGATCGGTTTCATCAGCCAGCTCAAGCGCCATTTCAATTCCGGCTTCTATGCTTCGCATGGCTTCGTCACGGGTCATGGCCGGGCCTGCCACCATATTTTTTGTTCCCCTCGCAATCTTTTTTATGAAAAGACCGTTGGCACCGTCAAAATCATAATCCACGCCGATATCCACAACAACAACGCGAGTGCCGGAAACCTGGGCCATGGCGTTAACCCCCGCACCGCCTGCTAAAAAGTTTTGCACCATCTGAGGCGTTACCTCGCTTGGATATTGGCTCACACCCTCAGCCGTAACACCATGGTCGCCTGCGAAAACCACCACCGTTTTACGTTTCACAGCAGGAGTAATAGAGCCTGTCATGCCAGCTAAATCAACAGATAAATCCATAAGCCTTCCCAACGCCCAGTGCGGCATGGTGAGTTTTGACAACCGTTCACGCGCTTTCTCTCTCGCCTGTTCGTTTTGCCCGGATATACCCAATATCGTTTTTTCAAGAAGACTCATTGTCACCCCTTTGTTTTAAAATCATCGGCAGGCCACTTGCCATAAAATAAACATCGCCGGAAGATGCGGCAAAAAGCTGGTTAACCCTTCCGGCTATATCGCGAAAAAGCCGCGCCACATCGTTTGCGGGCGCAATGCCCATGCCGACCTCGTTGGAGACGATTACAACCGTCGCATCCGTTTTCTCAAGCTCGAACAAAAACCTGCGCACGCTCTGCAAAATTTCGTTTTCTATCTCATCGTTATTTTTATCACGCAAGTCGTGCATCAGATTAGAAATCCACAACGTCACGCAGTCGATTAGCACCACGCCGCCATTTTCAACTTTTTTCATAGCCGAAAGAAGATCAATGGGCTCTTCAATGGTTTTCCAAACGGTGGAGTCACGCTCGTTTTTATGCCGTTTAACCCGCGCGTCCATTTCATCGTCGCACGGGTTGCAGGTTGCGATATAAAATTTAGGGCCAGCAAGTTTCTCGGCAAACGAGAGGGCATATCCGCTTTTACCGCTTCTGCACCCGCCGGTTACAAAAACCAACCTTGCCATTAAAGAAGCTCAAGGCGGCTCAACACTGTTGCGCCGTTATAAAAATCGAGCGTGGCAACGGAACCTGGCTGGATATCGAAAATATATTTTTTGTCGTAAGGCAACTCCAGGTAGTGGCAAAGAAGATGGCGTATCACCCCTCCATGAGAAAACACCACAACGTTAGAACTTTCGCCCTCTAAAAGAACGTTCGCCACTTTTTTTGTTCTTGCCGCAAACCCGCGCAAGCTCTCGCCACCAGGAAAAGAAAAGCCCATATCCTCTGAGATGAAATGTTTGAAAAGTTCTTGATCTGCCTTTTCTATTTCATCGAACGTCATGTTTTCCCAGTCGCCAAAATCAACTTCGCTTAAATCGTCCAGAGTTTCTATAGGTATTCCCCGTTTACCAACGGCGGCTTTTGCGGTTTCCATCGCACGGGCAAGAGGACTGCTGAAAACACGGTCTATTTTTACATGTTGCAAAGCATAAAAAAGACGCTCCACCTGGCGGCGTCCCTCCGGGCTTAAGTGAGAATCGGTCACACCGCAAAAGGCACCGATAGCGTTTGCTTCACTCATGCAATGTCTTACGAGATACATTTTAGATGGCATATTAACCTTACTCCCAGCCTGCGTCAGGATGCGCAATTTTTGCCAACGTTTCTGCCAACTCAACCATTCTTGGGCTTGGACGAACCATGAAACGCTCCCTTAAAATATGAATTTTTGCATAATTTTTAAACCCTTCAAGAGCCAGGGCGTCCCAATCTTTTTTTATAGCGTTTCCAGAAGGGTCATCATCAACATGCCCGTAAGGCGCTTCTACTATAATATCGGGACGAAGCCTGATGATAGCTTCCGCCGACAGTTTTGGGTAGTCTATATTGCTTCCTTCATATGCGTTAACCGCGCCCGCTATTTTTATAAGGTCGTTAAAAAATGAGTTTTTACCCGCAACAAAAACGTTTCGGATAGTGTTGGCTCCGTAATCTCGACCAACAACAAACAGCAGTGTGGGCTTTTTGCGCCCTTTTGTTTTTTCAACAATAGCCTCAAGACGACTTTTGAGGCTTTTCGCCAGCAGTTCCGCTTTCTCTTTTGCGTCTAGCAGTTCACCTATAACAAGCATGGTGCTTATAACGTCGTCAACGGATGCGTTGCTAACGGTTTCCGTTTTAAAACCCAGCTTTTCAAGGCGATTTTTACCTTCATTCTGCACCCCTACGAGTAACACAAGGTCAGGCTTAAGCCTTGCGATAGCCTCAAAATTGGGGCTCATATATCCGCCTACCTTTGGTTTCTCAAGAGCGCCTTCAGGATAGTCGCAATAGTCAGACACGCCTGCAAGCTTGTCGCCGGCACCAATCGCAAAAATTATCTCCGTCACGCTAGGTGAGAGAGAAAC
>UOGC01000165.1_pt1 | contig 21759 bp, 22 predicted proteins | sample 1988541 | NCBI WGS metagenome assembly UOGC01 (sample SAMEA4712194, study PRJEB27164) | hydrothermal vent metagenome | biome: marine basaltic hydrothermal vent biome; feature: marine hydrothermal vent; material: mineral | place: Pacific Ocean | collected 2011-06-14/2011-07-23 | depth 1689 m
AAAGGGTAGGAGAGGGCGTTTACGATTCTGTTGGGTATTACCATAAGGCTGAACTCGTCACTTATTTCCGGCAGTATTACCACGAACTCATCCCCGCCGATACGTGCTACCGTGTCTTCCTCCCTGAGGCTGTCCAGAATGCGCACTGCAACGCTTTGCAAAAGCTCGTCACCAACCACATGCCCCAGGCTGTCGTTCGCTTTTTTAAAATTATCAAGGTCGATAAAAAGGATCGCTCCTGTTATGTCGTGTTGTTCAGCGTAAGTTGCGGCGGTTTTTATTCTGTCACGCAGAAGTTGCCTGTTGGGCAGGCCGGTGAGCGCGTCATGATAGGCCAGCCGCTCTATCTTTTCCTGGTTTTCTTTCATCTCCGTTATGTCGTAGAACACGCTTGCGTATTTAACGACCTCGCCGGACTGGTCTTTTATAGCGGTTATGGTGAGCCACTCAGGATACGCCTCTCCATTTTTTCTACGGTTCCATATTTCGCCCGACCATATTCCTTCCTTTTTTATGGTGCCCCACATTTTGTCGTAGAACTTTTTATCTTGCCGGTTAGATTGCAACATTTTAGGATTTTGGCCGATAGCCTCCTCCGACGTGTAGCCTGTGATAGTTGTAAAGGCCGGGTTAACTTTTTGTATGGTGGCGTGTTTGTCTGTAACCAGGATTCCTTCAATGCTGTTTTCAAAAACCATCGCGGAGAGGCGGGCGTCATCTTCTGCCATATAGCGCTCCGTTATGTCGTGTACCGTTCCCAACATATGAATGGCTTTGCCGGTTGAGTTCCTTGTTATTTCGCCCCGCTCGCTTATTATGCGCTCTTCACCGTTTGGTCGTGTTATGCGATGTCTTATCTGGTACGGCTTATCCCTTTTTGCGGTGTCGCTCACGGCCTTTGCCACGGCTGCCCTGTCGTCCGGGTGGATACGCTCCATGAAGGCTTCATAGGTTGGTTTGGACTCCTGCGGTTTAAGACCGAAGATGCGGTATATCTGGTCGGACCATGCTATTTCTCCTGTCTCTATGTTCCAGTCCCAGCTTCCTATATTTGCAATTGTCTGCGCCTTGGCGAGTGAGTCTCTATTTTTGTGCAGTTCCGCTTCGTATCTTTTTCTGCTTAACGACACTGTGAGCAGGAGGCCGAGTGATAACATGGTCGCAAGCCCGACAACAGATATCATGGCGGTTTGGGTGGCGTAATATGGTATTAACGCGTCGTTTTTTTCGATTTCCGTCGTCATAGCAAAGCCGATATCGTCGTCCCACAACCATGCTCCCAAAACATCTACACCACGATAGTCGCGGTACGATTTTATGCTGGAACCGCTTTTGCCATTGATGGCGTTGTTTGCCGCCAGTGTGAGTGGTTGTTTGTTTCGTGCAACGGATGGGATAAAACCACGCGTCATGTTTCCGCCGGGATCTCGGATTTCTATCGACAGGATGCTGTGGCCTTCAGGTTCTATTAACCCTGTTTTTTGCAGGTCGTTATCAAAGCGGCTTTCGGTTAAAAGTTTTGCGGACTTGTCAAAAAAATATGTTTCACCGGTTTTACCGATGCGTCCCAGTTGCGCTATGTGGCTTAAGTCGCGGCTGGGATCCATGCGTAACGCCAGTACGGCGATTATATTGCCGTTCTCGTCTGTTATGGGAGCCAATGTAAACATCGTCGGATAGTTTTTTATCATTCTGCCGTAAGCGTCTTTTATAGGTACGTCAGAAGGTATCGGCGGAACTACTTGCGGAGAACCTTTAAAGGCCTTGTCCAGTATTCCTTTTTTATGTTCGGCGATCAGGTTTTTTGTGCCTACGTTCGTATCCCGCATAGAGGCTATATTTATGTAGTCAGGGGATATGACAAAGAAACCGATGTCACCTCTTGATTCAAGCAATATTTTCATATGCTCTCTGAGCTTTATGAACGGTTCACTTTTTTGCAGGCCTGTACGAGTTTGCAGAGCAATCAGCTCTTTTGTAAGTTTTCTGGTTGTAGGGTCGGATGCGATTATGAATACGTCATGTTCACTGTCTCGTATCCAGCCTTTTACGCTTTCATGGGTGGTGTAAAGCACGGTTTCAAGAGATTGGATAGCGCTAAAGCGCGTGTTGCTCTCGATTTTTTTGAGGACGCCGTAGGTTAAAAGCGTTATGAGCAGTAGAAAAATCGCAATGATTGTTACAGAAATGCTTTTCGACTTTAAATATCGTAACTTATTTGCCATCAGCTACCGGTTTAGATGAGAATGAGAATAACCACAAGCACATCATCCGGCGCTCATTCTACTAGGTTTTGACCCGTTTCGCACCTGAAAACGCCACTAAATACCAGCCTGATGCGGAGTTTTTCTGTGATTTGCGGGTGCCTTCCCACCGCTGTATACTTGGGTGAGTAGATTTAGAATAGTTTTAGCAAAAGAAAGTTGTATAGCATTCATGAGTGATCTTAAAACAGGAATTTTGGTAGGTGGTGGCCCTGCGCCCGGAATAAACAGTGTTATCAGGGCGGCAACCATAAAATTAAGAAACCATGGCGCACAGGTTGTCGGTTTTTTCGATGGCTTCTCCCATCTGATAGAGGGCGATATATCCCATGTGCGTGATCTTTATATAAACGACGTTTCCACCATCCATTTTGAGGGCGGTTCCATTTTGCGTACGTCCCGCGCTAACCCTACGAAAAGCGTGGAGGCGATGAATAACGTGGTTCAGTCGCTCGAAAGGCTTGGGATAGACAGCCTCATAACCATAGGCGGTGACGATACCTGTTTCTCCGCGCATAAACTGGCCGAGGCGTCGCAAGGAAAAATACGGGTTGTTCATGTGCCTAAAACTATAGATAACGATTTAAACCTGCCGCACGGTATCCGCACTTTCGGGTTTGCCTCTGCGCGAAGTTTTGGCGTGCAAATTCTAAAGAACATTATGAACGACGCTAAAACAACCGGTAGATGGTATCTTGTTGTCGCAATGGGGCGGAAAGCCGGGCATTTAGCGCTTGGAATAGGCAAATCGGCCGGGGCCACGCTCACCGTTATACCAGAAGAGTGCGCTTCGCCGAATCTTGATTTTTCATGGTTAGTCGATACATTAGTTGGGGCCATAGTAAAACGTAAGGTTGCCGGGAGGCCTTATGGCGTTGCAATTCTAGCCGAAGGACTTGCGGAAAAACTGACGCAGGAAGAGCTTGAGAGCATGGGGCAGTTGGAATATGACGACCATGGGCACCCGCGCCTCTCTGAAATAGATTTTGGCAAAGTGGTAAAAAATTCCGTGCGAGCGGAGCTTGAGAAAATAGGCATTAAAACCACTATCGTAGACAAAGACATAGGTTACGAACTCAGGTGTGTGGAACCTATTCCGTTTGACATGGAATATACCAAGGAACTTGGCTTTTCTGCCGCAAAACATATATTGCTAGGCGGTACCGGAGACATGATTACCATTCAGAACGGACATTTTGTTCCCATGCCTTTTTACAGCATTATAGATTCTGACACCGGCAAAACAAAAGTGCGGATGGTCGATATTCACACAGAGTCGTACGAGATGGCGCTTGAGTATATGATTCGCCTGAAAAAAGAAGATTTTGAGGATGAAGAATATCTGAAAAGCCTTGCCGGGCAAACGAACCTTTCCCCCGAAGATTTCAGGCAAAGGTTTGCTTCTGTCGCTGTAAGTTATGACGACCCTCAAACCTATATACCGTATCAACAGCCTAGTGCCAGAGTTTTCAGGGCTTGAGTTTTTCCGCCACAGTTCCGATAAGAAACCTGAACCTGAAATTACCTGGGAAGGGCGGCTGTGGCGGCGATAAATATACTGAACTGGAGCGGGAAACACCCTGCCGTGCCTATGAAGCCAAGTGGCGCTCCTGTGCCGCTTGACGTGCCTGATTCAGGAGATCCACAAAAAGCCGCACTGGCCCAAAGCGCAAGAGACGGCCTTCCACCTGCGCCATATGGCGGCAAGGTTAACCTCCTGGCCTGATTTTTACCGCTTCTGCTCTATAACTATTACAGTCAGTTACCTTTTCTCAGGCTTACCCCGCGTCGATCTGATATCCTTATCTCTTTTTTTACTTTGAAGTTTTTTTAGGTGGAAAATGACCACAAACCAGGTGGATGAGCTTGTTGATGCCGATGACGATGTCAAACAGGCGGAAATAGTAGTGGGAACCTCCGGGTTTTCTTATGGAGATTGGGTGGGCCGGGTATACCCTGACGATATAAAGAAAGAAAAAATGCTCTCGTTTTACGCAAGCGACCTTGGGTTTCGCTTGGTGGAGCTAAACGATACCTATAACACGGTTCCCGTAACAGGTTGGGCAGAAAATCTTTTAAACGATGTCACTGCCGGGTTTGCATTCGTCGTAAAAGCTCACAAATCGATGACTCGCAACATCTACGACAGGGATGGTGCATATATACGGGATGAAGAGGCTGTAGAGGCTTTTATGGCAGGCGTAAACCCGTTGGTTGACGCAAACGCCTTAAAGTGTATCATCGCCCAGTTTCCTGTAAGGTTTGCTAGAAGCGACGGAGCTTTTGCGCATATAAAATGGCTTGCAGGGAGCGTTGCGCCTGTTCCTTTGGTTGTGGAGTTCAGGAACATAAACTGGATGGCTAAGTCCGCTTTCGACAAGCTCCATGAAATCGGCGTAGGTTACTGTTCTGTTGACGGGCCGGAATTGCCGGAGTTCCCGAATTTTACGCCTGCGGGCACGGCTCCGGTTTCTTGCGTCAGGCTTTGTGGGCGCAACAAAAACTGGTTCGATGTAAAGGGGAGTGCCCGCTATGATTACAACTATAGTAATTTTGAGTTAAAACAGCTCACGGAACCTATTCGAAAGATTGCCGAAACATCGGCTGATGTTATTGTGCTTTTCAATAATTATACGAATGGCGCTTCTGTAAAAAATGCAAAAATCTTAAAAGAGCTTTTGCCGTTGGGATGATATTTTTCAGTATAATAGGCTGATTCATTTAATGAGGTTTTGATAACGTGGCGGATTGGGACGACGAAGAAAATACCACAACGCAAAAACCGGGTGGCGAATATGCTCACAAAAAGGTAATGCGCAAGGTGGATGAAGATGAAAAACTTCCGTTCACCATTCATTTAGAAGAACTTAGATGGCGGATGATCTATTGCGCCGTCACAGTTTTTGTTGTTTTTATTGCTCTTTATGCCATTTCGGATGCGCTGTTTCAGATTGTTAGAAAACCTATAGGAACGGAGCTTATCTTTCTTGCTCCGGCTGAAGCGTTTTTTGTTTATCTTAAAATTTCTATTTACACGGCAATCATTGTTTCCATCCCTATGATTTTGTATCAAGTGTGGGAGTTTGTTGCGCCGGGCCTTTTAGATGCCGAGAGAAAATATACTGGGGCGTTTGTTATTTTCGGCACGCTCTTTTTTCTTATCGGTGCAGGCTTCTGTTATGAAATCGTCTTGCCGTTAGGGCTTCATTTTCTTATAGGCTACGCAGGAGAAGGGCTTACCCCCATGATCTCTGTTGGGGCTTATATCTCGTTTATGTTCAAGCTTGTTTTAGCTTTTGGAGCAATATTCGAGATGCCTATCGTAATTGTTTTTCTTGCGAAAATGGGCATTGTTAACCCGGCTTCCCTGCGGGAAAAACGGGGCTACGTCGTGGTTGGCAGTTTTATCGTGGCGTCAATTTTAACCCCGCCAGATATTTTTACGCAGATTATCATGGCGTTCCCAATTATCATTCTGTTTGAGTTGAGCATAATCGTGGCGGGCTTTATTGTTAAAAAATCGCCGGAAGACGAGCTTAAAAGTGAGTGACGCAAAAGACAGGCTCATAATATCGCTAGACGTTCCTTCCCGTGACAGTGCCATGCGTGTTGTTGAAAGTTTGAACGGTTCTGTGCGCTGGGTCAAAGTTGGTAGCCAGCTTTTTACAGCCGAGGGGCCTAAGGTTGTGGCTGATTTAAAGAAAGCCGGTTTTAATGTTTTTCTTGATCTTAAATTCCACGATATCCCAAACACCGTGGCCTCCGCCGGGCGTTCTGCCGTTGATCTTGGCGTCGATCTTTTTAACGTTCATGCCATGGGCGGCTCTGCGATGATGAAAAAAACGGTGGAAGAATTATCAAGCTACTGCGAAAAAACCCGCAAACCGAAACCAAAAATTATCGCCGTTACTGTTCTAACAAGCATGAACGCAGATGATCTTAAAGAAATCGGGTTTAATTCTCAGCCCGATGAGATGGTTTTAAGGCTTGCCCGTCTTGCTAAAGAATCAGGGCTTAACGGTGTTGTTTCATCCCCTTGGGAGGTTTCGGCTATAAAATCTGCCATGGGAGAAGGCTTTTTGGTTGTCACTCCGGGCGTGCGGCCATCATGGGCCGTTAAAGACGATCAGGTGAGGATAAAAACCCCAGCCGAAGCAATAAAAGAGGGAGCGGACATGCTGGTGGTTGGCAGGCCCGTATTAAAAGCGGATAACCCGGCAGACTCCGCAAACAGGATTATAGACGAAATAAACTCAGCGCTTTTATAGCTGGCCCCAAGGCTGGTTATTCAAAAGATTTAACGCTATATCCTGCCTGTTCCACCGCAGATACCATCATCTCTTCCGTAACCTTTTCTTCGTCATGTTCCACAAGGGCGTTTTTTTCCCCAACGCTTACACTTACAGATGTTACACCGTCGAGCTTCTTGAGGGCTTCGCTCACCCAGTTCGCACAATGCCCGCAGGTCATCCCGTCTATATGAATCGTCGTTTGCGCCATGTTACTTTATTCCTTTTGTAAGCATTTTTATTATATCGCTTAAGGAAACAATTCCTTTTAAAATATCACCATCCACTACGATGGCTCTTGAGATGTTAAGGTCGGTTAACAGCTTTACCGCATAGCGGATGTTAAGGTTGCCACGCACGGCTATGCACGGCTTTGTCATGATATCGAATACGTTTAACATCTCAATTCTCTCGTCGCTCGCAACAATTTTTTTTGCGATGTCGGTAAATGTAACTATCCCGTAAGCGTCCGTTTCCGAGTGGGGAGTTATCACAAGTGATTTTATCGAGTTTTCCGTCATGAGATGCAAGGCATCTATGATGGTGGCGGTTCCGTCGATTGTAACCACGTCTTTACGCATGACATCTTTTACGCGTGTTACTTGTTCAGGCTCTGGCATAATTTTCCTCCATGCTGAATTGTTAGCCTAGCGGCTTCATATATATTTCTCAACCTTCTTTTTCAAAACCGAAAGCTGGCTTTCTAACCCCATTACGGCGTCAAGCGGGAGAGCAAAACAGATTCCGTTACCGGGTTGCACCATGTCACCTGCGTCGTATATCGCTTTCATTACGCTTGGAACGCAGTGCCGCTCCGCTACCATGATTATGGCTTCCTGTGGCCTGTCGAGACTTAAACCAAAAAAGGTTTTCGCCTCCTTTACTCCTGTCCCCGTGGCAGACAACAACGTGGCTCCGGTTACCCCCTCGGCTTTTGCGGCATCCACTATTTTTTGCTGATTGTCGGTAGGGCAGATTGTTAAAATAAGGCTGAATCGCATTTTAAATCACCTCCTGTAGTTTTTTTGTCCACTGGTTAATTTGATTATCGTGGCGTATCCCAGAAGAGTTATTATCGGAAACACCGAGGCAAAGGCAATAAGCCCGAAGCCGTCGATGAAAGGGTCTCGCCCCGGAATGTTGGCGGCAAGCCCCAACCCCAACACTGTTACCAGCGGAACGGTTATGGTGGAAGTCGTGACGCCACCAGAATCGTAGGCGAGAGGAATTATTTCTTTAGGAGCAACAAAGGTTAAGGCTATCGCTATGACGTAGCCAACCAGAATGTATATCCATAAATCATCACCTGAGAATATTCGATATACGCCTATTCCCAAGCCGAAGGCAACTCCCGTGGCAACGGCATTCCGCAGGGCAAAGCTTTTAAGGCCGCCTGCGGTTATTTCTTCAGCTTTGGTTGCAACGGCTAATAGGGCGGGTTCTGCCAGCGTGGTTGTGTAGCCTATGCAAAACGCAAAAAGTAATGCCCATTTTTTTGATTCAGGGTGCGCAAGTTTTTTAGCCATAGCTTCCCCTACAGGGAAAATTGCCATGTCGAGCCCGATAAGAAAAATGTAAAGGCCGCACACCACCGCAAGGAAACCTAAAACTATCCTGTGAGGGTTTGGGAGTGGTTTTCTTAAAAAGACCAGCTGAAAAAAAAGAGCTACGCCTAAAACAGGCGCAACGTCCCATAACACCGAAAAGAAATCTGCGATAAGAACGCTTAGCAGTTCCCTCATAGCACCAGAATTCCATATCCCATTACCGTTATCATCGGTGTGAGTGACGCAAATGCTATAAGCCCAAAACCGTCAATAAGCGGATTACGTCCGCCTATTGAGTTGGCAAGCCCGATGCCAAGCGCCGTAACTAGCGGAACAGTTACGCTAGAGGTCGTTACCCCGCCGGAATCGTAGGCAAGCCCAATAATTTCACTTGGTGCAAAAGTGGTGATTACCATCACCAGAAAATAACCGGTTATGAGGTAATAATGAATAGGGTGCCCTAAAATTATTCTTAAAGAGCCTATGGCTATGCCGATAGCAACGCCTATAGCCACGGCGTTTCTTAATGAAAAGGCGGTTATTTCACCCTTTGTCACCTGCTCGGCCTTTTCCGCTATGGCCATAAGCGTAGGTTCGGCTATTGTTGCCGTATATCCTATAGACGCCGCAAAAGTTAAAAGAAGCCATATATTCCCACGCGCGGCAAAGGAAAACGCCATAGATTCGCCCAGTGGGAAAAGGCCGGCTTCAAGCCCGCGCATAAAAAGGAAAAGCCCGAAAACCGAGAAAAAAACACCAAGCGCAAGCTTTAAAGGGTTAGGGAACGGTTCCCCGATAACAAAAAGCTGAAAAAGAATGATAATCGCTATAAGGGGGGCGATATCCAGAAAGGATTTGTTAAGAAGACGGAAAAAGTTTTTCATCGGCTCAGGTTATAACGTGACTCCAAAGCTGGTTTGAAGCCACATTATAGCCCCTAAAAGCAGAACATTTATAGCGCTTACCGAAAGTTTTTAAACAACGGGCTAGATCAGCTCTTTAACTTTCAGCTCTTTTTTGACCTGCTCCACATAACTGCGAACCTTAGTGTTCATCAGTTTGCGCTTGAGCTGAGTTTCTATCTCTTTCTTTGCCTCATCAAAAGGAACGAGACCCGCCGACTTTTTCTCGAAAACCTTGATGATGTGATAACCGAACTGTGATTCCACTATGCCGGTAATTTCGCCAGGTTTTGCTTTAAAAGCGGCTGTTTCAAACGGGGGCACCATAGCGCCGCGCTGGAAAAAGCCCAAATCGCCACCACGAACGGCGGAGCCTGTGTCGTCACTCTCTTTTTTAGCCAGTTCAGCGAAGTCGGCACCATCTTTAAGTTTTTTCTGAATGTCTTCAATCTTGGCTTTAGCGGCCGCACGTTCTTTATCTGTTGTTGTATGCGGGTCGAACTTTACCAGTATGTGCGATGCCCGCACTCTTTCGCCCTTGTCAAACTGCGCCTGGTTCGTGTCGTAATATTTTTTAACCTCGGCAGGGTCTACTTTAACCTTGCTTATTACCTCTTTGTCCAGAAGTGCGCGGACGCAAAGGTTGTTAACTATGTTTGTTTTTACGTCTTTTTCGGTTAAACCGGTGTCTTTTAGCTGTTTTTGATAGGCCACTTCATCCGGGAACCTTTTCTTGATAGCTTCAAGGGCTTTTGCAACATCTTCTTCATTGGCCGAAACTCCAACTTTTTTAGCCTTGGTTATGAGGGTTTCCGTATTAAGTATGTTAGCAAGAACACTTTTGACTACCTGATTTATATTATCCTGGCTCAAACCGCCGCTTGCCGTAATCTGTTTTTCTACCGATTTTAGGGCGCGTATGTAAATATCTTTTTTAAGCGGAACTCCGTCGATCTCGGCTATGACATCGGGGATAGCACTATAGTCTATTTTGCCTGGGGCTTCGCTCTGTTGCGCTTCCGCCTCGGTTGTGCCTGATGGAAGTTTAAAGGCTACGTTAGACTCTGCAGAGTTATTGTCTGCCGTTTTGGCGGGCTTGATGCCTGCCAGAGTGAATATCAACGTTCCGGCAACCATAGCCAGAACAAGAACAATAGCCACGATTCTGGTGGACATTATACAGTCTCCTACTTAAGTAAAACGAAAAAGTCAGTTTATCTTTTACCATGGGGAAAAAGCAAGAAAACTGTTATGAAAAGTGAGGTGTAAAAAGAAAATTATAAAATTTTCATGATGCGTGGTTTCCTAAAGTCTTGGCGCGGTTTGCTGAATTTTGACACCTATCCCGTCTAAAAGCTCACGGAGTGGCAGGCCCGTTTCACGCATGACGGCTATTAAGCGTCTCATCTTCTGGCGGGATACGATTCTCTGTTTCAAGGCGCACCGTTCCAAATCGCTCCTGCGGAAAAACCCGTCTATAAAGTAGGAGATGGCAGACTTGGTGCCAAGCTTTTTATCTATCACCTTGTGGCCCGGCTCGCCCGCCCTGTCTAGCGCTATGAACGCTGAACAACATATTTTACGATTTCTGTTTGAAAGATGCTGGGCGATCGCCTCAAGCGCGGTTGGGCTTCCGATGCGGCCCAATATGTCTATCAGTTCAACCAAAACCTTTTCAGGGGTTTTAGAAGAAATTCTGTTCGGTACGGCAAAAGACTCAAATTTTTCGTTAAAATGTGAATAGATCGCGTGTGCCGCCTCAATTTTGACCCAGTCACTTGGGGCTCTATCGAACCGTATCAGAAGTTCCTTATATGTGAGCAGGCTTGACGCCGTAAAACGTCTGCCGGCGCTCTCTTCGCCGTTTTTGCGTGCTTGTTTTTCTTTCCGTTTTCTGCGTAAAAAACGGATGAAGTAAGGAAAGGTGAAATCTGATTTTTGACTTGCGTCGTTTTGAGGTTTCCTCGTTATGTTCGATCCAGGCTCCCTTCGCTCCTTGATTATTATTTCGTAAGCGGTTGCGACCATATGAAATTTATCCGTGTCGCCAAGGCCCGACGCCGTGTCCGGGTGGTATAACTTGGCGGCTCTGCGAAACGATTGTTTCACGCCATCCATCGGCGTTTGCTCGTCTATTTCGAGCAGGTCGTAAGCTTGTTTCGGTGTCATCGGCTCTCCGTTACCAAATGATACTGATATTACGCATAATTATATGCAAATGTATGCTAGTTAATGTTTATTGTCAATGTCAAAATAGTGACGTTCATTCTCAATTGGTGTTTTGTCACTATTTCTCTTCGGCGAATATATAATATCTGATTAGCTATTTCAGGCGGAGTAACGTTAGTGATAATTGAATTTAAAAATATTTTCTTTAGTCATCCGCCATCAGAGCATGGAGATGGTTCAGGCAAAGAGGTTTTTTCCGCTTTTTCCCTCTCTGTTCAGCGTGGTGCGAAGCTTATTGTGAAGGGGCGCTCAGGTGGCGGCAAAACAACACTTTTGCGGCTCATGGCGTGGCTTGTGGAACCTGACAGGGGCGAAATACTTTTTAACGGAAAACCTTACGCAAGCTACAATCCGCCTTTTTTACGCAGAAAAATATCGTTGGTCGCCCAAACGCCCGTAATGCTCGAAGGCTCTGTCCGCCATAACCTGTCGCTTGGGCTGGAAACAGCTCCGCCAGACAAAATTCTGCATGAGTGGCTTGAAAAATTCGCGCTGGAAACCCCTGTTCTTAATCAATCTGCGCGTTCGCTTTCCGTAGGACAGCAACAAAGGGTTGCGGTAATCAGAAACCTTCTTTTAAAACCGTCCGTCATTCTTTTAGACGAGCCAACTTCCGGGCTCGACCCTGAGTCTGCCGAAATTTTCAGAGAGGCGATGATGAAAATCTCTGAAACAAGCGGGCTCACAGTTGTCTGGAACAGTCATAACGTGGAAAAAGTGAAATCTATCGCAACAGATATCGTGACAATAGGGGAGCCTGCGTAATGGTAATAGACCCGACGGCCACAGACCTTGCCATGACGATTTTACTTTTTGCCGTGGTTGTTGGTTTTTCCATTCGTGAAGGGCTTGGCATTGAGCGCTCCTTGACTGTCGCTACTATCAGAACGGTTGTTCAACTGCTTTTTATGGGGTTTGTCGTAAAGGTTCTGTTTGGAGTTAACCAGTGGTGGGTAGTTTTGCTTGCGCTGTTTGTGATGATGACTTATGCGGCAAGCGCCGGGTTATCGCGCATGAAAGACCGGATGTCCGGCCTTTTTATTCCGATGTGGGTAGGGATCGTAACAGGCTCCGTGTTTACCACGGCGGTTGTTACTGGGGCGGTTTTAAAGGTAGAGCCGTGGTGGCGGCCCGAAATGCTTATACCGTTGGGAGGCATGATACTTGGCAACGCCATGAACGGTGGCGCTCTCGCGGCAGACAGGCTTTATTCAGAAATAAAAAGCCGCCAGAACGAAATAGAAATGCTTTTAGCGTTGGGCCGGGACTATAAAAGGGCGGCGCACACCGCAAAAAAAGAAGCTATCCGCTCGGCGCTTATTCCAACCATTAACAGCATGATGACCGTGGGTATTGTTCATCTCCCCGGTTTAATGGTGGGGCAACTGCTAGGTGGCGTGGAGCCTATTGTCGCGGCAAAATACCAGATTATAATAATGCTTATGGTGGCGTCGTCGGTGACGATTACTGCGGTGGTTTTTACGACACTTGCGATGAAGAACTTTTTTACAAAAAACCAGCAGTTAAAAAGGCGGGTTTTTGATTAGCCTGAGTGTAGAGATGGGCAGGTTTGCCAAAGTATTGTGTGCCACACATTCCGATGGGTTGCACTCGCTGACTGCCTGATCTGATAGACGTATTCAGGCCTCGTATTGACTAGCCAGGGTTGTGCCTGAGATTGGTGCTTACCGTGGTCAGCACCGGCCCGGCTCCGCTAACTGACCGGGCCTCGCTAACTGACCGGCTCCGCTAACCTACCGGGCCTCGTTAACCTACCGGGCCTCGTTAACTTGCCGGGGTGTTATGCGCTTTTAGTGATCGTGGACGGGGAAGGTTTTACTACCCTGCCGGAAGATATGCACCTTGTGCAAACGGTTATTCTTCTGTTGCCACCTGTTGGCGTAACAGAACGCACCTTTTTAAGGTTCGGGTTCCAGCGCCTGCGCGTAGTGTTGTGCGCATGACTCACATTGTTGCCGAACATCGGTTTTTTACCGCAAACTTCGCAGACTTTTGCCATCTTCTTTCCCGTTGGATCAAGTAATCGTTGTCAGTGAAAAACAGTAATGATAGCATGAGAGCTGAAGTTGGCAAGACTTTTTTTGTTATATATGGTTTGTCTTTATTTTTCAGGTGGTTTGGGCGTATGGGTAAGATAACTAACGATATGATTCTCCACTCGGTGATGAAAGAATTTTCAGGCTCGGTGGCAGTTTTTGATTCTTATAACATGGGGTGTAAATCATGCTCCGGCGGGCGTATTGAAACAGTGGAATGGGGTGCCATGGTTCACGGCATCGCACCGGACGAGCTTTTAAAGAAGCTTAACGCTCAAACGGGCGTAAAATAAAAAAACGGGCGACACCGCGTTAACGGGCCGCCCGTAGTAAACACATGCTTGAGTCACGCTCAAGCGTTAGTGGCTTCAGCCACCTCCTGAGTGCGTATGCGCCGAATGGTCTTCTTCCATAGGAACAGGGCCTGGAGCCTCGTCACATTTTTTGGCGACTACCTGTGCCAGCTCCGCGAAAATTTTAGCAAGCTCGGGGCTTTTTTCCGGGTCGACTATGGGCGAGCCTTTGTCAGCATTCTCGCAGATAGACTTTACAAGCGGTATTTGAGCAAGCAGATCGGCACCGATTCGCTCTGCCTCTTTTTGACCTCCGCCTTTGCCAAATATGTGGGCCGTGTCGCCACAGTTTTCACAAACGTAATGGCTCATGTTCTCCACTATGCCTAACACGTGGGCGTTAACCTGCTGGAGCATGGTCACGCCGCGCCGCACGTCTATGAGAGAAATATCCTGAGGCGTGGTAACCACTATTGCACCGGTTATGGAAAGTTTTTGCGTAAGCGACAACGGAACGTCGCCCGTGCCGGGAGGCATGTCTACTATAAGGTAGTCAAGCTCGCCCCATTTTACCTGGTCGATAAGCTGGTTTAACACCTTCATAACCATTGGGCCACGCAGTATTAGCGCTTCGTCGTCATCCACGGCCATGCCGATGGAGATTACTTTAAGGCCGTCGGCCTGTGCCGGAATGATTTGGCTATCTTCGGCAGTCAGCCTCTGCTTTATGCCGAGCATTACATGCACGGAAGGGCCGAAAATGTCGAGGTCTAACAGGCCCACCTTTTTGCCGGAGCGCAAAAGGGCGCTTGCCAGGTTAACCGCGACGGTTGATTTGCCAACGCCTCCCTTGCCGGAAATAACCGGCACTATTCTTTTAACGCCGGGGAGGGCTCCCTTAACGAAAGGGGTGCCGTTATCACTCTCTGCTGGCGTGCCCTCATGCGGGGCGCCGCCGTAGAAGACGTGTATTTCCGCGTTACCTGCATGAGGCGCAACCGCTTTGCGTATCTGCTCGGTCATCGCGTTTAACACGGCTTCATCCGCCGAGATTGTTTTAAGTTTAACTGAAATGGCGCTTGGTGTGACGTCAACGTCTTCAACCGCCCCGAAAGTGACAATATCCTTGGAAAACCCTGGATATAGCACCTGTTTTAATGCTTCAAATATAGATTCACGTTTATCCACAGCTCAAAATCCTTACATTATCGCTTCAACGGAGGTAACACCCGGAACTTTTTCTTTTATTGTTCTCTCGATGCCCATTTTGAGTGTCATCGTAGCAGAGGGGCAACCGGAGCAAGCGCCTTGCAGGCGAACCAGCACGGTGCCTTCGTCGTTTACGTCAACAAGTTCCACATTGCCGCCATCGGCAATCAGGGCCGGGCGTATTTCGTCTAAAGCGTCTTCAATTTGTTGTTTGTCAATAGCCATTATTCAAATTTCCTCCCAAGTTAATGGAAAATTTACGATTACAGTTATTTATCCTTCAGGGGTGAGCCATCCGGAATTAACTGGGACAAGTTTACACTATCATAAAAGGGAAAGTCATACCAAAATACTCAGGTATTCCTTCTTCGATGCACGGCGTTAAATAAAGGTTCGCCTGGCATGGTGAGTTCAAGTTGCAAACAAGGTGACCAAACTTGTAAATAGACCCTCTTTTACCCTTTGACAAAAACGCGTTTTTTCTGCCGTTTTCCCCTTGCATTGACACGAAAATTATACGAAAATATAATGTGGAAAAAAAGGAAAAGCTGGTTTCAGTCAGCAAATTAGGCGTTAAAAGCGATAGCTCCCTGTGGAAAAAGTGTGGTTTTTTTGGTGTAAAAACAGGGTAAAAAACGGCTTGACATACAAGATATTGAGCGTACCATTAGTGGCTATACAAGATAGAGGGTTTTGTTCGAATTTCAATAGTGTGGAATAACTGTAAATAGTTATCAACACATCAACATAGGGAGGCACCGGAATGTCGTTGCAGGATTTAAAGGTTGTAGTTGAAGAGTTACCTGATTCAAACGATATGAGCCCAATGGCCCTGCTTACCGAAGAAAGCGAGCTTGAAGCACCCGAACCCGAGAAATACCTTACCGAAAACGCCTTGCGTGTGCTGGAGAGGCGTTACCTTAAAAAAGACGAAAAAGGTGAACTTGTTGAAACCGCATCCGGCATGTTCCGCCGTGTAGCCGAAAATCTGGCGCAGGCGGAAGCCAGATATGGCGACGCATCCAACGTGCGTATTGCCGAAAAGGCTTTTTACAACATAATGACAAGGCTTGAGTTTTTGCCGAATTCGCCCACCCTTATGAATGCGGGGCGTGAATTACAACAGCTTGCGGCCTGTTTTGTTCTGCCGATTGACGATTCCATGGGGTCTATTTTCGATGCTGTTCGTGAGACGGCTCTTATCCATAAAAGCGGTGGCGGCACAGGTTTTTCGTTCTCACGGCTTCGCCCGTCCGGTAGCCGGGTTAGATCGACCAACGGAGTTTCATCCGGCCCTATCTCTTTTATGCGTGTTTTCGACGCCGCTACGGAGTCTGTTAAACAGGGTGGCACAAGGCGTGGCGCCAATATGGGGATACTCAGGGTGGACCATCCTGATATCGAAGCATTTATAGAGTGCAAACGCGACAATAAACAGATAAACAATTTTAATATTTCTGTCGCTTTAACCGAGCCTTTCATGGACGCGATGGAGAAGGGCGAAGATTATAATCTGGTTAACCCTCATGACGGCACGCTTGCGGGAAGGCTTTCGGCGAAAGATATCTTCAGCAAAATTGTTGGTTCCGCCTGGGGTAACGGTGATCCCGGAATTATTTTCATCGACAGAATCAACAGAGATAACCCGACTCCTCATGTGGGTGAGATGGAATCTACCAACCCTTGTGGTGAGCAACCTTTGCTTCCTTATGAATCTTGCAACCTGGGTTCCTTAAACCTTGTAAGGATGCTGGACGAAGAAAACAGGTTCGACTGGTTAAAATTCCGCAGGGTAATACATATCGCCGTTCGCCTGCTGGATAACGTCATAGATATGAACAAATATCCGATTGAAGAGATCGAAAAAATGACCCGTGCCAACCGAAAGATCGGGCTTGGCGTGATGGGCTGGGCCGATATGTTAATAAGCATGGGAATCGCCTACAACTCCGACGAGGCTATTGAACTTGCCGAAAAGGTGATGGAGTTCGTTGACGTTGAGAGCAAAAAAGCCTCTGCCAAACTTGCAAAAACGAGAGGGGCGTTCCCCAATTTTACAGGCTCCATCTATGATAAAGACGGCCAGCCCAAAATGCGTAACGCCACAACCACCACCATCGCGCCTACCGGAACGATAAGTATTATTGCCGGAACTTCGTCTGGTGTGGAGCCGTTATTCGCCCTTTCATACATCCGCACGGTTATGGATAACGACAAGCTTGTTGAAGTGCATCCTATTTTTGAGCGGGTAGCGAAAGATCGCGGGTTCCATAGCGACGAGCTTACAGATAAAGTTGCCTATGAAGGGCATATCGAGGGCATGGACGACATTCCTGAAGATGTTCGCAAAGTGTTTGTTACGGCCCATGGCGTAACTCCTGAATGGCACGTCATGACGCAGGCGGCGTTCCAGAAATATACGGATAACGCAGTTTCTAAAACCGTGAACTTCCCGTATGAAAGCACTAAAGAAGATGTGCGCGAGGTTTATGAGCTTGCTTATAAGCTAGGGTGTAAAGGTGTTACGATCTATCGCGACGGCTCAAGAGACGAGCAGGTTCTCGCCACCGGCTCCACGATAAATAAAAGTGCCGAAGCAAAAGATGCCGGCGTGGCCGAGGTTGTTGCGGAACCTGTGGCGGCGCCTAAAAAGCCGTTTGCGCGTCCGGATATGGTTTTCGGGTCTACCCAGCGGACAAATACCGGGTGCGGCCATATGTACATTACCATTAACGAAGATGGAAACGGCTCCCCTCTGGAGCTGTTCTCGTCGCTCGGCAAGGCTGGCGGATGCGCCGCATCACAAACGGAATCTATCGGCAGGCTTGTGTCGCTCGCTTTGCGTGCCGGGGTTGACGCAGACGAAATAAGGAAGCAACTTATCGGAATTTCATGCCACCAGCCTGCGTGGGACAAAGGTGCCAGGATATCTTCCTGCGCCGATGCCATCGGCAAAGCTTTAGCTAAACGTTCGAGCCCAGGTAATGGAGGCGGCTCCAATTCGGCTTCTGCCACTGCTACGAATGTGCCGGTTTTTTCTGAATTCAAAGAGAGCCCGCAAGCGGTTGGTGCCTGCCCTGATTGTGGCGGGACGTTGCAACATGTTGACGGTTGTCTTCTATGCGGCTCCTGCGGCTATTCGAAATGTTAATGACAAGGGATATATAAACTGGCATCAGTATCTAAAAACGTCCGGCGGCTACCTCGCCACCACCGACACCACACCAAGAAGGTCGCCGGACGTTTGTTTTTAGATATCCGCAAAGGGCCACCGTTTTAATTCATATAACAAGCAATAGCGCCTGAGCGCTGTTAAGATGTATTGTGGCGTTAGCACAAAAAATCCCCAAAATACGAAAGCAGGTAACCGGAAGCAGTATGCAAAAGCATGAGCGGGTGGCGATTTTTGCTCTTGTAGCGTCAAGCTGTATGTTCGCCACAGGTTATCTGTTAACAAGGGCGCATGACCCGCAATCGGGAATGGGGGCGCTTATTGTCCAGTCACTTTTTGCTGGAGCCGTTACGCTCACAATTCTCGTGGGGCGTGTAAACTGGAAACCACCTGGGGAATATAAATGGCACATACTTTTTAACGGTATCTGTTCGCCTTTAATTCTTTATTTCGTATGGACAGGTGCAAAGGTTGTAACCCCTGCCTTGGCCTCTATCATCGTAATATCAAACGTTCTGATGATAGCGCTTGCTTCGTGGGCTTTGGGGCGCAAAAAGTTTAACAAGGCTCAAGCCGCGTCACTTACGTTGGGGTTTTTAGGCGTGGTGTGGATAAGCGTGGAGCGTGGGGCGTTAGGCGGCGAAGGGGCAGGTGTCGTCTATCTTTTAATAGGTGCCGTTTTGATAGCGACGACAACCGTTGTTATGGAAGTTCCTGTAAAGGTGATGGGCGGTGCGTCTGCCACCTTGCTTGCCATGTGGTCCGGCTTTTTTGTTTCGCTTATATTCATTTTGGCTACTGGAGGTTTTGAGTTCTACTCGCTTGAGCAGACAGGTGTTGCATTTACCATGGGGATTGTGAGCATAGTTTTGCCGGTTCTTTTTTTCAATATAGGAATGAACCGGATAGGTGCGGCAGACGCGGCCGCATATAAACTTTTGATCCCGTTTTTTGCTTTAGTTTACGGGGTTATTTTCCTTGGTGAAATACCCGGCTTTTCTGCATCTATAGGTGGATTGGCCGTTGTGGCTTCCGTTGCGGCGTATCAGCGAACGGGAAACGCTAAAGATGGCGTTCTGGAAAAGGGGCGTCTACTTTAACGTTTTGCCCCAGGCGCGTATCTTCGTCACCAATGTTTTCATCAACTCAACCGCAAACTCCGGATCTTCGGAAATGGCGTCTTTAAAAAGCGCCTTGTCCAGAATGTGAAGAGTTGCCCCGTCTGGCCCCGCTATCGCCGTGGCGGAACGTTTATCATCGTCTATAAGTGCCATCTCGCCCACGATGTCAGAAGATGTCATGATCGACGCGATTTCCTTCCCCTTTATGGATAGCCTTATTTCACCGTCACGAACAACATAGGCGCTGTCGGCATCGTCTCCTTCATTAAAAAGGGTTTCACCGGCTTTAAGTGTAATCTCCGGCTTTTCGTCTTCAAAAATCTGCAGGAACATCCGGGCCTCCCAATAATTAGCAAAATTTTATTTGCGAACAATCATAGCAGTCTCATCTGTCTTGAGCCGCATCCCCTTCAGTGAGAGCGAGGAAAATAGATTCAAGGTCGTCGGCCACCCCGCCTGCTTTGTCCCGCAACTCATCCACCGTTCCAACGGCAACGAGTTCTCCTTTGTTCAATATCCCTATTCTATCGCACACCTCCTGGGCGACTGCCATCGTGTGTGTGGAGACCAGCACCGTCGTTCCCTCTTTTGCCGCTGAAACAAAAAGCTCTTTTACTTGCTTGGCTCCTCTTGCATCAAGCCCTACCATTGGTTCATCTATTATAAGTGCTTGCGGATTGTGTATTAGCGCCGAAGTTATTATCAGTTTTTGCCGCATACCGTGGGAGTAGCTTTCCACAAGCTCGTCTAGCCAATCATCAAGCGAGAAAAGGTTTATGAGCCTGTTTTGTTTTTCGGTTATGGCGTTATCTCCATTTACCCCGTAGATATCGCGCACAAACTCCAAAAACTCGCGGCCCGTAAGCTTTTCGTAAATAAAAGGTTTGTCTGGCACGAAGGCGATTTCCTTCTTGGCTGATAGCGCCTCTTTTATGATGTCGTAGCCCGCGACTTTTATTTCGCCCGCCGTAGGCTCCAAAAGGCCCGACAACATTTTTAGTGTAGTTGTTTTGCCTGCGCCATTTGGCCCAAGAAACCCAAAAACCTCACCTGGGAAAACGTGAAGACTTAGGTTATGCACGGCGACGATGTCACCATATTTTTTTGTTACGTTGGTAAGCCTTATCATGTTTCCTTGTCCAAAACCGTTCAGCTCATTTTACCGCACAGTTAGCGCATAAGGCTCGTAAATTGGCACAGGGCTCCAAAAATAAAAAGACCCCGCATATAGCAGGGTCTTCTCGTTGGGGAAAACCGCCCTCGCCAGCCGTGACATCAAGATTAAGTGATGTCGATTTTTTTAGGCTTGGCAAGTTCGGTTTTCGGGAGATCAATCTCCAGTACACCGTTTTTGAACGTGGCTTGCACTTTCTCAGAATCGACGTCTGCAAAGCGGAGCGACCTTAAGAAAGAACCATAGCGTCGTTCGACACGGTATACCTTCTCGTTTTTCTCCTCATTGGTCGTTTGCTTTTCGCCGGACAACGTGAGGACGTTGTTCTCAAACTCAATTGAGATATCCTCCTTTTCCATGCCGGGAATCTCAACCCGTACATGATATTCATTGTCCGTTTCGCTCACGTCCATAGGGGGAGAGAACGGCCGCCCGTTTTCCAGCATGGCTGATGGCCATAGCTCGTCAAAAAGCGAAAGCGGGCTCATTGGATCCAGATCTGCCAGAGAATTGTCACCCTTTTTCCATTTTGTCAGTAACATGATTGCTCACCTCCTTCCTTGCTATTTTGATAAAATCGGGAAGTTTCGCTGTCAAGGCTTTGTGGCAAAAAAAGTGTTCGCCGTTAAACGTTGACACCATGAAATGTTGGGCATATCATTGATAATTAACGCTGATTAAGTGAAAATTAATGGCAAAGACCGATCTTGAAAGCTGGCGCAAAACAGCCGATTACTGGACAAAGCTTGTAAATATTTATAGCGCAAAGCTTAAGGTGAACCCCAGGTCGCGCATCTACCTGCCGTTGGCAGACGCATTAATGAAGCTTGGGCGGAAAAGCGAGAGCATGATAATACTTGAAGACGCTCTTTGGATTTTCCCTGGCGACAGCTCAGCCAAGGTTCTTTTGGCGCGTCTTCGTTATATGACAGGTGAGACATCTTTAGCCAAAGTTGCGCTTGAAGAAGTTGTGGCCGACAACCCTGATTCTATCGCAGGTGTTTCTCTTTTATGTGATATCTACGAAAGCGAGGAACTGTACGAATCAGCGGAGAAAATAGCCTGCGGGCTTCTTGATTATTATCCTGACGCGCAAATGGTTAAGGCTCTTCACAGTAAATACCATGAGCTTGCCGGGGTTTTGGATGAAGACGTTTCTACCGCCGTTAACGTAGTGGAGCTTGAGCCTGCGCATATTGCCATTTCAGGGCGGAGCGTTCGCCATGCTACTGTTGATAAACTTGAAGTAATGCTTTTGCGTATATCTACAATGAAAGAGAGAGGACAACAGGAGTTATGGGTAGACGAAAAGTTTTAGTGGTTCACGGCCCTAATTTGAATATGCTTGGAAAAAGGGAAACGGGCATTTACGGTGACCTCGATTATGACGGACTTAACCTTAAAATTGTGGAAAAGGCTGAAGAATTGGGCCTCGAAGTCGAGATAAAGCAGAGCAACCATGAAGGTGAACTTGTAGACATAATTCAAAACCAGGGGGCCAT
>UOGC01000019.1_pt1 | contig 21283 bp, 19 predicted proteins | sample 1988541 | NCBI WGS metagenome assembly UOGC01 (sample SAMEA4712194, study PRJEB27164) | hydrothermal vent metagenome | biome: marine basaltic hydrothermal vent biome; feature: marine hydrothermal vent; material: mineral | place: Pacific Ocean | collected 2011-06-14/2011-07-23 | depth 1689 m
TTTCAAGCAATATTTTTAATGCCCATTCAGCTCCGCACAGTTCTTCGCTAATAATTCTTTCAACATCTTTTATGAGCGAGGGGTCTTTTAAAAGTTGCGAGTGGGCATCGAAGATCATGAAGGGAATATCTTCGCCAAGCTCATCACGCGCCCTGTCGCTTATTGCATGCATCTCGTTTTGAGCCGCTTCAGTGATAGAGCGGAACCTGTCTATTTCATCGCTTACTTCACCCGGCTGAATCTTGCGCTCAAGGACGCATATCATGTGACGGTCCAGAAGGTAAGCTTTGCCTATTACAACACCGGAGGATGTAGGTATACCCTGAAATAAATTGGCCGGATCGCTTGTGATATCTATAGTCACCCTTTCACCCTTATTTACCAGTTTCGCCGCTGTTACGTCTTTTGTTGAGAACATCAGACGCTACAAAAATGTTGTTTTTGCCATATTCTCTCAATTGCTCCGCTCTCTCATGAAGTGGAACATCTTCATCAAGTGAAACGGCGTGGATCATCATTGGCAGGTTAACGCCGGCTACAATTTCTATATTTTTATCATCAAGCATCGAGAGAGCTATGTTTGATGGAGCGCCGCCGAAAAGATCGGTCATGATAATCACGCCATGCTCCGTCATAAGGTCGTCTATAGCTTCCATCACGCTGTCTCGCGCTTTGTCTACGTCTAAAACATGGTCTATGGCAAGTGCGTGTACGTTCGATTTCGCGCCAGCTATAAATTCCAGTGTGTTCACCAGTTCGTAAGCCAGCGCCCCATGGGCTATAAGCAAATATCCGGCCCTTCCGGCCTCCTGCGTATTCATAAGCTACCTTATGTGAGTCAACGGATGTAGATACGCCTTTCGGTTACGGCTAACCGAGTTTAATATCTTCTCTTTCTATCGTTTCGTAAATTTCCTCAGGGCTTTTTACGTTTTCAATCTCTTTTCTGAACGTATCGCTTTTAAGAAGCCTTGATATCCTGGCAAGCGCCTTTAAATGTACTCCGGTAGCGTTATCTGACGCGACAAGAAGAAAAATAAGGCGCACAGGCTTATCGTCAACGGCAAAATATTCTACCCCGCTACGCGAAAGACCAAAAGCGGCCGTAATATATTCTACCTCAGGTGTTTTCGCATGAGGTATGGCCACATGGTCGCCTATGCCGGTGGAACCGAGCCGTTCACGGTTAATCACGGCGTCAAAAATGGCCGGCCCGTCTTCCACGTCTCCGTTTGTGCGTAAAAGATCGCACAGTTCACGAAGAGCCTCTTCTTTATCTGTAGAAGATAGAGATGCGACACAATTCTCCCTTTTCAGAAAATCTACTATTTTCATCGGCTACCGATCTGTTGATGTTTTTAAAGCGCTATAATCTGCGCCAAAGTGGGAAAAAAATCAAGTACCTTCTTCCATTTCGCCTATTAGCTCACTGGTGGAAGGGCTTCCTTTCTTTCTGGCCTGCGCTTTCCCCTTGAATTTTTTCGCCTGCCGATCAATTTTGTCCATCACGCCATCAATCGCGGCATACATATTTTCGCTTTTATCTTCGCCGTGCAGATCAACGCCGTTGGCGTGTATCGTGACTTCCGCTATCTGGTCGAGTTTTTCAACCTTCAGGATAACGTGGGCGTTGATTGTCGTATTGAGATAGCGCCTGACCTTTTGTACTTTCTCCTCGGTATAGCTCTTTAGGGCCGGTGTAACATCAATGTTTTGTCCTGTTATTGTAATCTGCATTTGAATTCTCCTGAAAATACTTGTTACAAGTATAGCCGCCGACGCTTCGAGGTCGGTAGTATATGAAGTTCCTTGCGGTATTTAGTTACTGTACGTCTTGCTATTTTAACGTCTTTGGACTGAAGAAGTTTAACAATCTGGTCGTCTGTATGAGGTTTGCCTGCGTCTTCATCCTTACATATCTGCCGAATCATCTCTTTTACCCTTACCGACGATAAGTCGTTGCCAAGATAAGAGCCTACGGCAGAATGAAAGAAAAACTTCATGTCTAAAAGCCCCTGCGGGGTGTGGATATATTTATTGGTTGTAACACGGCTTACCGTCGATTCGTGCATTTCAATATCGTCGGCTACGTTCCGCAATATCAAAGGTTTGAGGTAATTTATGCCCTTATCCAAAAATTCACGCTGAAACTTGCATATGCTACGGCCAACTTTAAGCATTGTTTGCCTGCGCTGTTCAATGCTTTTTATCATCCATATAGCCGAGCGGAACTTGTTCTCCACATAATCTTTGGTTACCTTCTGAGACTCACTTTTAGACTCATTCTTGTTCTTTAAGATCGATTTATAATACTGGTTTATTCGTAACTTGGGGATGCCATCATCGTTTAGATAAACTTGATATTCACCATCAATTTTTACAACATAAAGGTCGGGAGTTATATAGTGAGTATCTTCTTTATTAAATTCCAGGCCCGGTTTCGGGTTTAGCTCCCGTATTACGCGTATAGCTTCTATCACCTCTTCAACATCGACGTCGTATGCCTTGGAGATTTTCGAGAACTGGCGCTCGTTAAGGTCTTCTAGCCTCTCTATTACGAGCTTTTCGGCCAGCGAGTTTTTCATGCCGGCGGCGTAAAGTTGCAGGCTCAGGCATTCCTTGATATCACGAGCGGCAACGCCGGGCGGGTCGAAGCTTTGTATAAGTACAAGAGCATCTTCCATTACATCAAGAGAAACCTGAGCTTCCTCGGCTAAAACCGCAAGATCCGCCTCAAGATAGCCTGTGTCGTCTATGTTGCCAATTATGGTGGAGCCTAGCTGGCTCTCTTCCTCTGTCAGGGCAGAGCAGGATAACTGCCACATAAGATGTTCTTCTAAGCTCTCTTTTTGCCTCAGGGTATTTTCAAGGCTTGGGCGTTCGATATATCCTTCGCCAGTGCCGCCGTCATAAAGATCTGACTGTATATAAGCGTCCCAATCTATATCGTCTTTGCCGTCACTTTCCTTTTCTTTCTCGGCAAGAGGGGTTTGCTCTTCAAAAACCTGTTCCTGCTCCCCTTCAATAGACTGCTCCTCAGCTTTTTCAGATTCGGTTTTTTCCTCTTTTTCTTCTTCCAGCTCTGGCGCAAGCTCATCAAGCAGAGGGTTTTCTTCCATCTCCTGCCTTATAGCCTGAACAAGCTCAAGCTTGGTCATTGGCAAAAGCTTAATGGCCTGTTGTAGCATTGGCGTCATTACAAGCCTCTGCGACAGGCGCACCTCAAGCTTCATTTCCATACCCATAAAACCACTCCCCTTAAGCCAGCTGTTTTTCAGCTATTGTTAGTTATTTCCATCACTTCTATTTTAACGAAAAATCGTGTCCCAGATAGATTTTTCTCGCCTGCTCGCTGGCCGCTATTATTTCCGGTGTCCCTTCCTCAATAATTCGCCCCTCATTTAGAATATAGGCCCTGTCGGTAATTCCGAGTGTGTAGCGTACATTGTGGTCCGTAATCAGAATACCTATCCCGCTGTCACGCAATTTTCTTATCATTTCCTGAATATCTCCAACGGCAATAGGGTCTATACCGGCAAAAGGTTCGTCTAGCATAATAAAGGAGGGATGCGAGCATAATGCGCGGGCTATCTCAAGCCGCCGCCGCTCACCACCGGACAGGGCCATGGCAACGCTATCCGCCAGCCCCAGAATGCCAAACTCGTCCATCAGTTCCCAGGCTCTCTCCTCGCGCTCATGTTTTGTGTAGGAGAGAGTTTCAAGAATTGCCATAAGGTTTTGATAAACCGTAAGTTTCCTGAAAATTGACGGTTCCTGTGGAAGGTATCCCAGCCCCAGTTTTGCCCGTCTGTGCATAGGCATATCGGTTATGTCTTTGTTATCGAGCCACACTTTGCCAGATTCATGTTTTACAAGGCCGATAACCATGTAGAAAGTGGTGGTTTTGCCGGCTCCATTGGGGCCCAACAGGCCAACGATATCCCGGTTTGTCATGGAGAATGAAACCCCGTCTACAACGCGCCTTTTTTTATATGTTTTTACGAGATTTTCAGCTTTTAGAACCCGTGTCACTTTTTTTTGAGATTGTTCCTGCATGGAGAGATGATAACTCACTCGGAAATAAGAAGAAAGGGCGCTTCTTTAATAGTGGAGAACAATTGTTGGAAGCTCTTCTTTTTTAGCAATGTCTCTTGCCACTCGCGTAGCGGCGGCAGACGTTCTAAACTGGCCGATGCGAACCCGGTACCAGGTTACTTTGCCTTTTGCGAATTCCTTGATATATGCGTTATATCCTTTGTCGGTAACCATTTTCTTTAGAGCCAGCGCCTCTTTTTTATCGGTATAAGAGCCGACCTGAACCGTGTACATAACGCTTTTGCCGTCCTTGGTAGGCTGGTTCTCAACTTTTGTTTCAGGTGGTGCAGATGGTTTTTTAAGCTTTTGCTCCGGTTCCGTTATTTTCTTAGTGCCTTTTTTTACAGGCTCCTTATTTTTTTTGCTTGGGTAAAGAATAACTGTGGAGCGTTTTTTCTCGCCTCCAAAAATCTCCATATCCTCGCTCTCAAAGTAATAAACCACTTTTTCTCCGGTAGCCTTGTCTTTTCCACGGATAAGCTCAGGGGAGCCTGTAAGCACAATTTTTCGTTGGTCTGGATAATAGTTGGCTTTTTTACCTGTTGCAATTTTATCAAGATGAGTAATTTTCACAGACCCTGTGGCCTCCAACTCACGAAAATCCTCCCGACCTTCTTCAGTGAAAATCTTCATCAAATCGGCTTCCACTCTTAACTTTCCTTTTATCGCGACCACAGAACCGATAAAAGTAATTACGTTGTTTTTTTTGTCAGATATCATTCTCTCGGAAGTTACTTCAAGCGGCTGTTTTTCGTCTTCCGTGTCTTCGTTGAATAAAGGTTTATTGTGCTGGGCAATCGCTATCACAGAAGAAAACAAAATAAGGAATGCCGCTAAAACCAGATTATGCCTGCTAATTGGTGTTGTGTTCATCTTTACCTTAAAATCTGCTTTTTGTGTCCGGGCTTAAAAGTGAGCCTGACATCGTTTAAAAGCTCAAAGGTTTCATCGTCCGGTTTGGCTACCATGCCACGGCCATTGATTACAAAATTATCGCCAAAAATCCACACAAAAGTGTCTGTTATCATTTTTCTCTCAGAGTTTATCCATCGTAACGTATCTGTTGCAAGCGCTCTTCCGCTTGCATCACGCACAAGCACATTGCCACTTGCGGTTATGTCATGTGTTGAGTTCACCATAACGCCTTTTTCGGCGGTAAGGGTTATGTCGTCCATCTTCTCAGAATAAGAAACCAGTGTGAAGTCCTCAAGGTTCGTTACCGATTCATCCAAAGCTATAGTGGAACGATCTGCCATAAGTTCCATAATGGGCTTGTTATTCTTTTTTTCAATAAGTTTAACGCCACTTAACGTGATTTTCTCGTCAGTCAGCTTTACAGCACCTTTTAGTATCTGCACGCTTCCTGTTTTGGTCGCATAATAACCCCACACCAGGATGGCCAGTGTTGCCGCCACTACCGTAGCAAGTATAATCTTCATTTTTCGCCTGTTTTTCGCTGTTAGTTTACATCTGGCTTTTTGTTTTGTAAACGGTCATTAGGGCAAAATTCCTGCTTTTTTGAAAAGCTCTAAAGGTGCCGTTAAGCTTATTTCCCTTACCGAATCTGAAATATCTTTCATCCTTATCCAAAGGAGCGGAGTTAGCGTGTCATCAGCCAGCCTGTCCGCCCATTCTATAATGGTTACGCCCGTGTATGCGGGGTCGAAAATCCCAAGGCTGTTAAGCTCTTCATCTCCTTCCGCCCTGTAAAGATCAGCATGACGCACATGAAGGCCTGGTGCATCGTATTCATGAATCATGGTGAAAGATGGGGAGCGGATAGGTATGCTCTCATCAACACCGATTCCTCGGCATATCCCCCGTGTAATAGTGGTTTTACCAGAGCCCAAGTCACCAGATAAAAAGACCATGTCACCAGCCATAAGGGCCCGACCGATTTTTTTGCCAAGCGCTAATGTTTCTTCCTCGCTATTGGAAACAACCGACTTTTTAATATGGCGTGTCATGAGTAGCATACCGTTTTAAATAAAAGCTGGTTTGCGCCCTCTAAAAGCTTATAACGGGAGCGCGATATATTTAACCGTAAAAAATAAAAGTGACAACGCCAAAAGAAGCGTAGCAATGTTAAGCACCATCGAGATGCCGTGAAGCTTGCCGAACTTCTTTTTAAGCTCGGCTTTTTTTGTAGCGTCTGTTTCCGCCCGGATATCTTCTTTCACAGCGCGAGCCTGCGGCCCGTTTACCATTCCTGAGTAGGCCGCTATCCCGCCCATCACAAGCAAAAGTATAATGCCAATTTTAACAGAAGATTGAAACCCTGTGCTTAGCCCCACAAGTGCAAGTGTAACGAGTGCCGTAACAGAGCATATTTGGCCGAGCATGAAATATTTGGGGAATATGGCACCCACAACATCGCCTGCTGTTTGCCTGTCCAGCGTTTTAAAAATAGCTGGCGCTCCTATGAACGAGAAGAAGACGATAGCGCCTATCCAGATAGAAACCGAAATGAGGTGTATATACTTTATTGCTATCAACATTTTACTACTTCCTGTATGTCGTTATAATTGTAGGAATATTTTCCTGTTTAAGCTTGGCCGCCGTCCTGTTTGCGGCACCTGCCGTTCTAAAAGAACCAACTCGAACCCTGTGCCAAGTTTGTCCTTTTGATTGTATGGTTAAAATATAGGCATTATAACCTTTGCCTCTAAGTTTTTTAATAAGCCTTGCCGCATCGCTCCTTTTCTTAAAAGAGCCGACCTGTATCGTTAAGATTTTGCCTGCCGGAATTTTGGGGCGTTTATATTGTTGCGGTTCTTTTTTCTGCGGCTTAGCTTTTTTTGTTGCCACAGGTGCCGGGGCTTCCCGTTTTGGTTTTGGCTTAGGTTTTTGAATGGGCTTTGGTTTTTTGACCGGTTTTTTTACCGTCTCTTTTTTTTCTTTTTTTTGTGGTGACGGTGGTTGTTTCGAAATAGGGTCTACAACCGAGACGGTTTCTTTATTAAGCGTTTTGGTGAATGTGAAATTTTGAGGTTCGGGTGTTGTTTTTTCTGCCTGTTTTTTCCTTATTTTTTCAGTTTCCAGTTTTTTTGGCGTTACGCCCGGCATGGTGGCAATAGGGCCGGTATTTTTTACCTTGGCCGTTTCTTCATCTTTTACCCACTCCGCAGTACTCCACCCGAACAGAAACGCCAAAACCGCCAGCGCAACAAGCCCGAACAGGAAAAGCCGAACCCCGTCATGCTGGAACAGTGAATCACACTCTTTTTTGTTTTTCGCACTCATCTCACATCCTGTCGGGGGCCGAAACCCCAAGCAGGGACAAACCATTTTTTAACACGATCATTGTAGATTCTATCAGTGCGAGGCGTGCCTGGCTAAGCTTGATATCTTCCGTAACCACACGGTTGTTATGATAAAAAGAGTGATAAAATGAGGAGACCTCTGTTAGATATTGAGTAATAGGGTGGGGGTGCAGGCCCTCGGCGCAAGATGCGATAACATCGGGGAACTGTGCCAGTTTTTTTATGAGCCGCAGTTCATATTTACCTTCCAGAAGAGCCTTGTCTATCTCATCAAACTTTTTTGTTTCAATTTTACGATCTTTTGCCGTAACAAAAATGTTGGCACACCTTGCGTGTGCGTATTGGATGTAAAACACGGGGTTTTCGTCGCTTCTCTTTTTGGCGAGATCGACATCAAAATCAAGATGGCTGTCGGATGAGCGCATAAGGAAAAAATAGCGTGTAGCGTCTACGCCGACTTCGTCTATTATCTCCCGCAATGTCACAAAAACGCCTCCACGGGTAGACATGGAGACCGTTTTGCCACCTCTTTTAAGGCTCACCATCTGCACGAGTATGGGGGATAGCTTCTTTGGGTCATGCCCCAATGCGGATATAGACGCCTTCATTCGTGGAATATACCCGTGATGATCGGCTCCCCAGATATCTATAAGTTTTGAAAACCCACGGTCAAGTTTATTTTTGTGATAAGCGATATCTGCCGCAAGATATGTGGTTATTCCGTTGGCGCGGCGTACGACCCTGTCTTTTTCGTCACCGGCAGATTCTGTTTTCAGCCACATTGCGCCGTCTTGTTCATATATATCGCCGGAGCCGGAAAAAATGTTTATTACCTTGTTTATTTCGTCCGCGTCGTGAAGCGATTTTTCTGAAAACCATTCATCAAAAGAGACACGAAAATCGTCGAGGTCTTTCCTGATGCTTGCAAGAATAGCGGTGCCAGTAAATTCACTTGCCATAGGAACAATCTGCTCATCCGGCAAATCCAGCACTTCCGCGCCATATCGCTCAATAAAATCACTGGCGATATCTTTTATATATTCTCCTTTATAGGCAGGTTCCGTAAAAGGGCGGCCCAAAAGCTCGTTAGCTCGCGCAATGGTAGAACGCCCAAGGTTTTCCATTTGCAGGCCTACATCGTTTATATAATATTCCCTATAGACGTCGTAACCTGCCCAGCTCAGAATTCTTGCAAGAGCGTCTCCCACGGCGGCTCCGCGCCCGTGCCCTATATGAAGCGGGCCCGTTGGGTTGGCTGAGACAAACTCCACCATCACCTTCTCATTTTTACCGGTTTTTGTTTTGCCGTAATTTTCCTTTTGGGAAAGTATGTCTCCTAAATAGTCGATCCACCTTGACGGGCTCACGGTTATATTGATAAAGCCTGGGCCCGCCACCTTAACGGATGATATGTAAGGCTCGTTCGCAAGCTCGTTTACTATTTTTTCTGCAAGCGCTCGCGGGTTTGTTTCCATTCTGGAGGCGAGAATCATGGCTATGTTGGTGGAAAGATCGCCAAATTCTTCTTTTGGAATTGAAACCTCGAAGCGATCGAGTGCCGGTGTCTCAACGTTTTCGGAGTTTGAAATGCGCTCTAGGGCCAGAGCTATCGATTCTCTTATTTCTTCTTTCATAATCCTGAAATATTAAGCGTAAGTGAGTAGTGAACGGATTAGGTTACTGCGGGATTTATCGTAAGTCAAACAGGGGATATCGCAAGCTAGGCCTTTTTCTCTGGCGGCTTCTCTGCGGCAGGTTTATCGGTTTTTTTTTCACCCTCTTCATCCTTAATGGCAAAAGTACTCTCGAAGGTTTTTTCGATTACGCGGGTGGGGTTGGTGATTATTTCGCGCTCCTCCTCAAAATCGGAAGTCATGTCGTTAAAACCTTTTCGGACGTCACGCATGGAACGCGAGAATTCGGCATATCCTTTGCCAAGGGAACGGGCAAGTTCCGGCAGTTTTGCAGGGCCGATGACAATAAGCGCCACAGCCATTATCACCAGAACTTCTGGCATTCCAATGCCGAACATAAAACGCCTCACAAAAACAAAATTTATTAATCGCCTGATTATAGCCTAAAACAACATGCGTGGTTCAATATTACCTGTCTCATAGTACCTAAGTGTCTCTTTTGAGTAGGTTTTGCAAGATATTTAACATATGAGAAAGGGCGTAATTATCGTAGAATGGAGGGAGTGTATTCGTTGAATTGTCCGCTTTGAGTGTGATCTTGTCTATGAAAACGCGTTTCGTGCAAAAAATGCCATTATGAGCAGTTCCACGCCTGAACCTGAAGAAGAACTTTTTCTGGGGTTTTTAGAAGAGTCTGACGAGCTTGTGAACGATGTAGAAATTTCTTCTACCGCCCTATTAAAGGAGCCAGAAGATTTTGAGCATATCCACGGTATCTTCCGTGCCGTTCACTCGTTAAAAGGAAATAGCGGAATTTTTAACATAAGGGCGGTGCAGTCGTTCTGCCACGCTTTTGAAAACTACATGGAGCTTCTCCGTGATAAATCTATCAATCTCGACACTGGTGTTATTAATTTCATAATAGAAGGGTCGGACTACCTTAAGAACATATTTACCAGGCTCTCCATCTCTGGCCGGGAAGTCGATTTAAATAACGACGAGAATACGTTTCTTGAAAAACTTGAAAACCAGATAAGCCAGCACACATCCGATGGTAAAAGAGAAAAATTAAGAATTGAACTTTTGCAATTTTTCAACAAAGCCACATCTGAAGGGCGGATGGGAGACGACTCCCATTTAAAGGACCTTTATGATTCTATAACCGGTATTGATCCGGAACTCTTAAAAGACAGGCGTAAAAGTTCCGCTGTAACAAAAGAAAAATGGATGATTGGTGAATCGGACGTTACCCGTGAATATATTGACTTAAACGACCTTGTAAACAGGGCGATTTCTGGTGAGATGGTCGAAGATACATACAATATCTTCATAAACTCAATAACCGGCCTCATGAAACAAACCGAAGAGGCGGGTGCAAGCTCTGCCGTTGAAGTGCTATTGGCGATATTGGGAGAATTCGAGACCCTTTATCAAGAAGAATTAGGCATGGACGAGTTTTTGGGTGAAAGTTTAAAAGAGCTTCTTGATAAATATGCAGAATACCTGACGATGCTTGAGCCGAATAACAAAACGGAACCTGCCGATGTTTCTGGAAATGGAAAACGGCGCGAGAGCGTCTCTATAGATAAATCGGTTCGCGTAAACGAGATACTTCTGGACGAGTTCATAGGTCATGTGGGCGAACTTATAACGCTTAATGAACTTTTCTCGGGGCTCCAAAAACGTTTGGATGGCGGCGAAACCAATAACCTGTCGCATGATTTTAAAAGCACCAATCAGGCGTTTCATGAGTTATCTGGCTTATTACAAAAAAGCCTTTACGAAATACGCAAGGCACCGTTGGAGCAGGTTTTCTCCAAGTTACCCCGTGTATTGCGTGGAGTTACTAAAAATACCGGTAAATCTACATCTCTTGTCACAACGGGCGGAGATATTGAAATGGATAAAAGCCTTCTTGGAAAAATAGAAACGGTGCTTGTGCATTGTGTGCGTAATAGTGCGGACCACGGTATCGAAACCCAACAGGAAAGAACCGATGCTGGCAAAAAGGCGGAAGGGCAAATTCATATTTCCGCCTGGTCAGACAAAAACAGGGTGTTTTTAAAAATCAGTGACGATGGCAATGGAGTTAATGTAGAAAAAATACGCGCTCACGCAATAAAAAATGGATTCGCTTCTGCTGAAGATGCCGTAAAACTTTCTGATAAGGATATTCTGGACATTTTAATGAAACCCGGTTTTTCTACGGCGTCCTCAATCACCGAGACGTCTGGAAGGGGTGTGGGGATGGACGTTTTGTGGTCCAGCGTTTACGAAATGGGTGGCGAACTGAGCCTTGATAATAAGCCGGGCCTGGGCTTGACCATTAACATCTCAGTGCCGCTGGCTTATACGACGAGGATTAAACTTGGGCTCACCATGAGGGTTGGCGACAACATATTTCTCATCCCCGCCGAAAACGTGCGCGAATCGTTTCGTGTAGCAAAAGACGACGTTAACACCATTGAAGGAAAAGGGGAGGTGGTGAGCCGCTGGGGACGGGTATATTCCCTTGTCAGGCTAAGCAATCTTTTAAATATTCCCAGTTCATACAACAATGTTTGGGACGCCATATGTATGCTTGTAGACTACAAGGGAACCTCTATGTGCCTCTTGGTCGACGAGATATTAGGGCAACGCCAGATAGTTTATAAAGAACTTACCGTTCAAACGCGTGAGCCTTGCGTGTTTGAGGGTGTGTCTATTCTGGATGGAAGAAGCATGGCGCTGATTCTTAACGTGGGTGGCATCATAAAACAATTTGAGGAATGAAAAACATGGAAAGAAAACGAGTATTCATCCTGCCTGGTGAAATAGCTATTTCCAAACAGCCAACAATTATAGCAACCTTGTTGGGTTCTTGTGTGGCAGTCTGCCTGTATAACAAAAAACTGAGGTTTGGCGGTATGAACCACTTCATGTTGCCAGATGGGTCAGGGGGGGCACTGCCCGGCAAATACGGCAATTACGCAACCAATAAGCTCATAGCAACCATGTTAAAAGCGGATGGAATGAAATCGAGCATAGAGGCCAAGGTGTTTGGAGGCTCCGCCGTTGTGGGGCATCTTAGCGCAGGCATGAATATTGGCAAAAGAAACATTGAAACCGCCATGAGCATTTTAAATTCACACGCTATCAAGATTGTAGATAAACAGACCGGTGGTAATACCGGCATGAAAATATTTTTTGATAACCACACGGGTGAAGTTGAAAAAAGGGATATAGTCAAGTCGGAACATTCCCAGCAACTGTCGGCTAAAAAACAGGAGTTTGCTAAACGAAAAATACGGGTTCTCGTTGTAGACGACTCTGCCACTATAAGAAACATACTCAATAAAGCGCTAAACCTTGATGATGGTATAGAGGTGGTGGGGGAGGCCGAAAACGCTTTTGACGCAAGAAGTAAAATTCTGGAACTTGACCCTGACGTTATCACGCTTGACATAATTATGCCCAAGATGGACGGAGTTTCATTTTTGAAAAAGCTTATGCTCCACTACCCCAAGCCTGTGATTATCGTAAGTTCCGTTGCACAAAAGGGGAGCAAAATGCGCTTTAGGGCAAGCGATATCGGTGCTGTGGATGTGGTGGATAAAGAAGATTTAAAACTTTACCAGGGAATAGAAAGTGTTCACAAAGTGCTTTCTGCAAAAATAAAAATGGCGGCTACTACCATTGTGAAAAAGAAAACGGAGGAAGAAATTGGGCATATCTGATTTTTTAGTGCCGATATTCTTTTAAACGTCTCTCTAAAAATATAAATGCTTCTTTGCGAGTTTTTATTTGATTGAGCGCAAGCGCCTCATGGGCATCTTTAAGTAATTTTCCAACTATGGGGCCGGGCTTTACTCCAAAATAGTTCAATATGTCTTTTCCATTCACAACCGGTTCTAGCGGTGCCTTTTCACGCTCGTGCAGATATTCGAATATTCTCAGTATGGCGTTATGTTCATTGTTCCTGCGAGCTTCCGTTACGGCAGGGCCGTTCGTGGCAAGAGCGTCTGCTATAGAAATCAGAATGGCGGGAATGCACCACGCACCCATATCGCGAGTATAGCGGTAAACGCTTCTACGGGAAATCTTTTCATCTGTGATAGCGTTTAGTGGTCGCAGATGGTTTTTTACCAGAAGCAAAATACTTTCCCGTGCCGTCTTTGAAAGTTTGAGGCGTTTTGCCATGATATTGGCGAGTCTTCCGCTCTCCTTCTCATGCCCGTAAAACGTCACCTTACCATCGTCTGCCACCGCACGGGTTACAGGTTTGCCGGTGTCGTGATATATAACCGCAAGTTTGCTTATGGACAATGCATCCAGCCCACCGGTGATTTTTACATTGAGCGCTCTGTTTATTTTTTCCTCCCACGGTGCAAGCCAGCACGGCGTGTTTTTTATAGTTTCTTCAAAGCGTTTGAGAGTTTCCATTGTGTGATCGTAAACGTCGAGGTGGTGCCACTTGTTTTGCGTCACTTCTTTTGATGCCGTGACTTCCGGGAAGAGTATTTTTAGAACACCATCGTTATTCATTGCAACAAAAGCCTTATGGCTATCTCCGTTTTTAAGAATATGCGCGACTTCCTGTGCAACTCTCTCACCCGGAGCTTGTGCCAACAGATTTTTAGATTTTGTAGCCATTTGCGTGATTTGCGGAACCCGCGTTAAGGCATGTTCAAGCTCAAAGCGGTATCCTCGTATAATCCGCACAGGGTCGTTTTTAAAGGCTGTGTCGGACACTGGTCGTAAAACTTTGTTGCGAAGATCAGAAATGCCATCTACCGGGTCGATGATTTTTACACCGTTATCATTCCATTTAACGGCGATGGCGTTGATCGTAAAATCACGACAATTTAAATCGTCCTCAATCGTGTTTCCCTGCATCATAGCAACGTCAATTGTGGCTAGAGCAGTGGAGCGGGTAACAAGACGGGCTATTTTACGAGTTGCGTCCAGAACCGCAAATCCAAAGCCATTGCTTTTGGCGAAAGATCGAAGAAACGGTATCGGGTCTTTGTCGCAAACCAAATCAAGGTCAGTAACTTTACGACCGGTGATAACGTCACGGACGGCCCCACCCGTGACCCACATTTTTGCGTCATCCAAAGTAAAGCCGCGAACAATGGCAAAAGCTATAGAATCGAGTTGCGAAAGAGCCGCAAAGATTATGTTTTCATCGCCAGATAAAGAAGGCATCTAATGCCACACACGAAAATTTTAGCTTGCCGGAATAGAGTCTAAAAATTCAGAGTTAGATTTGGTCTTTGCCAATTTCTCAATCATTACTTTATATTTTTTAAATCCACGGTCATTTGCAAGAACGCGCATTAGGGTCCATATTTTTTTCAATTCCTCAGCGGAATGAAGTTTTTCTTCTTTCCTCGTGCCAGATTGCCCCAAGTTCACCGCAGGGAAAACCCGTTCTTCAGCAAGGCTTCGTTCTAAAACCACTTCAGTATTGCCGGTTCCTTTAAATTCCTGAAAGATAACCTCGTCCATCCGGCTTCCGGTATCTACAAGGCAAGTAGCTACGATGGTAAGGCTCCCTCCGTTTTCTATATTTCTTGCCGCCCCGAAAAACTTGCGCGGAAACTCAAGTGCGTTCGCCGCCACACCGCCAGACATTGTTTTGCCTTTTCCGTCTGCCGCCTTGTTGAACGCGCGACCAAGCCGTGTGATTGAATCTACAATTAACGCCACGTCACGGCCAGCTTCCACAAGACGCTGAACACGTTCAAACATTAATTTGGCAGAGTGAATCTGCTCGTTTAACGCCGCATCGAAGCTTGTGGCAACCACCTCACCGCCAACACTTCTTTTAAAATGTGTTACTTCTTCGGGCCGTTCGTCTATAAGAAAAATAATCACATGTGTTTCCGGGTGATTTTTCTTTATCCCGTTTGCGATATCTTCTAAAAAAGTTGTTTTGCCAGCCTTGGGAGGGGAGACCATAAGGGCCCTTTGCCCCTTGCCGATAGGGGTGAAAAGATCCATGATCCTTGTCGTCATTGGCGTTTGCCCGGTTTCAAGCTTCATTTTATCTTCGGGATCTATAACCGTAAGCCTGTTAAAAGGAATACGCTTCATAGATTGCTCAGGTGTCATCCCGTCGATTTTTTCAATTTTTTCAAGTGCCAGGTTTTGCTGTTTTGAGCTTTTACTGGCACCTTTCCCCTCGATGAACATTCCTGTTCGTAACTTGTTTTTACGGATTATGTTCTGCCCCACATAAGGGTCGTCTGGTGAAATCATGTATGAGTTGTCTTGCGAGCGTAAAAACCCATATCCTTTATCTACTACGTCAAGCAGGCCGAAAACCGGTTCTTGTTTATCCATCTTGTTGTTTGTATTTCTATTCATAGAGTCGGTAATGCAGGCTGTAAACAGCCCTAAAATATATAGGGAAACTTAAGGGAACCACTAACAACTTATTTTCGCAACGAAAGTAGTTAGTAGAGATTTCCTCAAATGAAAAGATCGCCTCAAAGCCGCAATCCTCAAAAAAGATTTTGTCTGAATTATCCGCCCCAACTGATATTGGCGTTATTTGCCCCGTAAGAGGTAGCCTTTGTGCGGAGTCAGAAGAACCTTCTGTTGCGGAGTATACCATAAGTGGCTTCTGTGTCAGCCCGCTATTTTTATACATTTGCCAAATTTTACGTCTGATGTAGAATAAACGCTTTTGTTTTACAAATATCAGGATAGCCTGTGCAAATAAAAGATCGTATCGCAAAAGAGAAGGGTTTTGTTTCTCTTGAGTTTTTCCCTCCCAAGGAAAAGGAGGCTTGGCCCTCGTTTTTTTCTGAAGTAGAAAAGCTTAAGCGCATTAACCCTTTGTTCGTATCTGTAACCTATGGTGCTGGCGGTGGAACCCAGGCTGGCACGCTGGATATCGTTACACGCCTTAAAAAAGAACATGGGCTTGAACCTATGGCGCATCTTACATGCGTTGGCGCATCTGAAAAATCATTACACGGATTTTTAAGCAGTCTTGAAAAGGCGGGAATTCTCAACATATTGGCTTTAGGGGGCGACAAACCACAGAACGCGGGCGATTCGTTTGTAGAAAACGAAAAATTTAAATATGCGTCTGATCTTGTCGGCTTTATGCGTAAACATTATGCTGATTTCGGTGTAGGCGTGGCGGCTTATCCTGAAAAACATCCAACCGCAGTTTCGGCGGAAGACGATTTAGGACGCCTTAAGAACAAGCTTGACATAGGCGGCGATTTTGCCGTTACCCAACTTTTTTTCGATAACGAGCTTTACTTTGATTTTGTAAAACGTGCAAAGAAAATCGGTATTGAAAAACCTGTAATTCCCGGTGTTATGCCGATATTGAGCTTAAAGAGGATAAAACGAATCATATCCATGTGCGGTGCCAGCATACCGGCTGGCTTGATGGCAAAGCTTAACGAGGCCGATAAAAAAGGTGGCGATAGCGCTGTTGAGAAGGTGGGGATAGAACATGCAATAGCGCAGGCGCGTGACCTGCTTGACAATGGGGCTCCCGGTGTTCATCTTTACACGCTTAACAAGGCAGATTTGTGCCTTTCGCTTTATGACGGGTTAATGTCGTAATTTAAATGAGCATTAAATCTGTTTGCGTTTATTGCGCTTCAAACCACAAGACTCCTGAGCCTATGCGTATAGTTGCGCGAAACGTAGGGCGTGGCATTGCAGAAATGGGCTTGCATCTGGTTTATGGGGGAGCTTCTATCGGCATGATGGGCGAAGTCGCAGGTTCCGCACTTGTCGCCGGCGGAGAAGTAACCGGAATAATACCTGAGGACCTTATGCAAAAAGAGGTTCCTCCGGCTAATCTCACGGAGCTTATCGTCACCGAGAACATGCATGTTCGTAAAATGACCATGTTCAACATGTCCGATGCTTTTGTTTCTCTTCCGGGTGGCATAGGCACGCTGGAAGAGACAATGGAAATTATCACCTGGAAGTATCTTGGCTTGCACGACTATCCTATTCTCATATTGAACCATGAAGGTTTTTTCGATCACCTCCTCAAGCAGTTTGAGCGTTGTATCAAGGATGGTGTGATGCTAGAAGAAGTGATTCGGCTGTTGCATTTTTGCGATACTGTTGACGACCTTTTACAACATCTTGAAAATGGCCGCCAGTAACTATTATTTTTATATAGGTTCTTGCTTCTATTTTAAGTCTTGACATGTTTGCAGGTAAACATTTTAAATAGCTGTGTTAGCTTTCTTTGTGGCAATTGTTTCCTTTGAAAGTTTGTAACTTTGCGCTCTGGTAACGCTGGTGGAAAATAAAAGTACAGACGGTGTTTGGCTGGGGTTAGACATAGGTTCTGTCTCCGTTAAGGGAGCTGTTGTCGGCCCCGGTAATGAGATTATTGAAACTCTCTACAAAAGGTCGCACGGCCAACCGATTAAAACCACGATAAACGTCCTTTCATCGCTTTTAAAGTCCATTAATGGGCGTCCTCTGCTTAACATCGGTGTAACAGGCTCTGCCGGAGAGCTTTTGGCTTCGCTTACCGGTGGCATCTTTATTAACGAAATTGTGGCGCAATCCAAAACCATTGGCACCTTGTATCCGCATATACGAACCGTTGTGGAAATGGGTGGCGAAGATTCGAAGATGCTTGTTTTCAAGGAAGAATCGGGCAAAACCGTTCTTGAAGATTTTTCAATGAACAACCTGTGCGCCGCCGGTACCGGAAGTTTTCTTGACCAGCAAGCTAGCCGCATGGGATATAACATCGAAGATGGTGAGTTTGGTCGCGTGGCGTTAAAGTCTAAAAAACCTCCCAGAATCGCCGGCCGTTGCTCTGTTTTTGCTAAATCAGACATGATCCACCTTCAACAGGTTGGTACGCCAGATTATGAGATCGTGGCAGGGCTCTGTTACGCCGTGGCCCGTACTTTTATAAGCAATGTAGGGCGCGGGCGCAAATTTAACGCGCCGGTTGCGTTTTTCGGCGGCGTGTCGCATAACGCAGGTGTCGTAAAGGCTATGGCCGATGAACTTGGCATCGCTATAAACGAGCTTTTTATACCCGAAGAGTGCGCCGTTACGGGTGCTATAGGTGCCGCCTTCTCTTCCCGTGAGTCTGAAAATTCCTTTAAATTTTGTGGCATTAAAAAGCTTGAAAACTATCAATCGGCCCGCAACGTATCCAAGGGTTCCATGTCGCCCCTTACCGGGGAGAAAAACGACTCTTTTTACAATACGCGTATAAGAGATTTAAACGGCGCAAAAGGGGTTGGATGTTATATCGGGATAGATATCGGGAGCCTTAGCACCAACGTAGTTGCGATAGACGAAGATTGCAACATTTTGGCCCGTCGATATTTAAGAACGCAGAGCAGGCCCATTGAGGCCGTCACTCGCGGGCTTATGGAAATTGGAGATGAGATTGCCAGCAAAGTAGAAGTGCTTGGGGTTGCCACAACCGGATCAGGTAGATACATGATAAACGATTTCGTAGGCGGTGACGTTGTGCGAAACGAAATTACGGCGCAAGCCACGGCGGCTATTCATTTTATTCCAGACGTCGATACTATATTTGAAATAGGCGGACAGGATAGTAAATATATTTCTATAGATGGCGGTGCGGTGGTCGATTTTGAAATGAACAAGGTCTGCGCCGCCGGAACGGGTTCCTTTATCGAAGAGCAGGCCGAAAAGATTGATCTCGATATCGAAGGCGAGTTTTCTGATAACGCTTTTAATGCACAAACCCCAGGCAAGTTTGGCGATAGATGCACGGTTTTTATAGAGTCTGACCTTGTCGCAAACCAGCAAAGGGGGATGAGCAAAGAAGACCTCGCGGCAGGACTTGCATACTCCATTGTTTCAAACTACTTGAGCAGGGTGGTCGTAGATAGAAAAATTGGCGACAAAATTCTTTTTCAGGGTGGTGTTGCGTGGAACAAAGCGGTTATCTCAGCTTTTGAGGCGGCTGTTGGTAAAAAGATTGTGGTGCCGCCACATCATGACGTAACGGGGGCGATAGGCGCCGCCATCATAGCAAAACAGAGGCATGAAAAAGGCGGGGTTGTTGCCCCAACGAGGTTTCATGGCTTTGATCTGCGGGAGAGAAAATATAAGGTTACGACCTTTGAATGCAAGGCCTGCGACAACGTGTGCGATGTGTCACGAGTTAAATTCGAGGATGGAGCCCACTATTACGGGGCCAGATGCGAAATTTTTGAGAAGAAAGATAAAAAAGGCAAAAGCCTTGAGTTGCCCGATCTTTTCGAGGAGCGTGAAGAGCTTCTTTTTGGGGAGCATGCGCTTCGCAAAAAGGTCGTAAAGAATGGCAAACCGGTTATCGGTATCCCGCGAATTCTCTATTTTTACGAGCAGTTCCCATTTTGGAAAACTTTTTTAGAAGAGTTGGGGTTTGAAGTCGCCTTATCTTGCAAAACCAACCATAAGGTGATTCATGATTCTATGGAACACGTTAAGGCAGAAACGTGTTTTCCTATAAAAATTGTTCATGGGCATGTGATAGACCTTGTAAATAAAGGGGTCGATTACATCTTTTTGCCGTCTATCATTACCGCCAACGCCAAAGACACAAAATTCAAAGCAAGCCAAACGTGCCCTCTGGTTCAGTCTGTGCCATACATAATTCGCTCTGCCATAGATTTATGGAAATCGAAGGTCAAAACGCTTGAACCTCCCATATACTTTCAGCGCGGCGACGATTTTGTGGCCCGTGAGTTACACTCTGTTTTCGCTTCCGAGTTTGGAGTTTCAAAGAGGGCCGTGGCGTTTGCCGTTAAACAGGCCCGCAAGGCACAGAACATATTCGTTACGACGATTAAAAAACGTGGGAACGAAGTAATGGAAGAGCTAAAAACACGTGGTGAGAGCCCCGTAGTTCTTATCAGCCGTCCATATAACGGGTGCGATTCCGGCATTAATTTAGGTTTGCCACGCAAACTGCGCGAAATGGGCAAGGTTGCCATTCCTATGGATTTTCTCAACCTTAACGAGGAAGCTGTTTTGGCTTCTCACCCGAACATGTATTGGCGTTCCGGTCAAAAGATGATAGCGGCGGCTAAAATGGTAAAGGACGATTCGCAACTTAACGCAATTATGATATCCAATTTCAAATGCGGGCCAGATTCCTTTATTGAGCATCACCTTCGTGACGCGCTTTCAGGTAAACCATGTCTGTTTCTTGAGATAGACGAACATTCGGCGGATGCCGGAGCCGTTACACGTTTGGAAGCGTTTTTTGACAGCCTTGAAAATGTCAAAACTGTTGAGATGTCTATCGACAGTGGTGGGTTCATTCCTCCGGTTAATGGAAATGGCGGGCAAAACCAGAGAAGTAATATAAAAAACGCCACGAAACGAAAACTTTATGTGCCATACATGTGCGACCATAGCTACATGATTTCAGCGGCATTGAGGGGGTCTGGTGCCGATGCTGAAACGTTGCCGATGTCCGATCAGGAATCGCTCGATATAGGCCGGAAACACTCATCAGGCAAGGAGTGTATTCCTTACGCCCTCACCACGGGTGACATAATAAAAAAAGCGATGGAACCTGAGTTTGATAAAGATAAATCAGCCTTTTTTATGCCAACGACCAACGGCCCTTGCAGATTCGGGCAATATCAAAGCGTCCAGCGCATGGTTTTAGATAGTCTTGGCATGCAAAATACGCCTCTTTTATCGCCAGATTCAAACGATGGATATAGCGACAAAGGCGGCCCTATAGGCTCAAAGTTCCGCAGAGACGCCTGGAGAGGTGTTCTGGTTGTTGATATTCTGCAAAAGCTTTTGCACCAGGCGCGGCCATATGAGGTGAATAAGGGGGAGGCTGACCAGGTTTACAATGCATGTCTTGATGAAGCGGGCAAAATCGTGTCGCAGAACAGTTCCGGCCTTTTTCAGTATGTATGGGAAATAAAGAAGCTGTTTAACACTGTGAAAATAAAAAAAGTTAAAAAGCCGATTATAGGTGTAGTTGGCGAAATTTACCTTAGGAACCACAGTTTTAGCAATCAGGGAATTATACGGTGTATTGAAGGGTTGGGGGGCGAGGTGCGACTTGCCCCTATAGGGGAATGGTTCCTCTATTGCACCACAATGTACATGAATAACTCCCGGATGGACAAAAAATATCTTGACCTGTTTAAAGGTTATATGCAGGATAGAATTCAGAGAAGGGACGAGAGCCGTTTGTATGAACCGTTCCATAACACTCTTGCTTGTTGCGAAGATGCCACGACTGCCGAGATATTAGGCAACGCGGCTCCGTATATGCAAGATACTTTTGAGGGAGAAGCGATACTTAGC
>UOGC01000164.1_pt1 | contig 20796 bp, 19 predicted proteins | sample 1988541 | NCBI WGS metagenome assembly UOGC01 (sample SAMEA4712194, study PRJEB27164) | hydrothermal vent metagenome | biome: marine basaltic hydrothermal vent biome; feature: marine hydrothermal vent; material: mineral | place: Pacific Ocean | collected 2011-06-14/2011-07-23 | depth 1689 m
CGGCAGATGATAGAGGGCGTTCGGGCCTCTTCCGGCGAATTCCTGCTTTTTCTGCATGCGGATACGGTGGTTAACCCAAACTCACTTGAAAATATTCGTAGTGCGCTATTGACGCAGGGTGTGGCAGGGGGTGCATACCGTATACAAATCGATTCTAAAGCTCTACGCTACAAAGTATGGTCCGCGATAATAAACTTCCGGAGCCGCTGGTTTAAATTGCCATATGGCGATCAGGCCATTTTTATCAAAAGGGAACTTTATGACGCGATAGGCGGGTTTGAGGATGTTCCCATAATGGAAGATATACGGCTGATTTCGGCAATGAAAATGATGGGCCGGCTGGTTATTCTAGACAATGTGGCGGTTACGTCGGCCCGGAAATGGGAAAAAGACGGGCTTTTGTATGGCACATTAAGAAACTGGTCGATGCTGATAGCGCATAAAATGGGCGTCTCTCCTGAAAAACTGGTGAGTTGGTACTACAAGGGCTGAGCATACGGTTAAACAAAAGGCTTTGGCCAGGTTATGTGGTGATGCGTATAACTTCTCTTTGGCGTGCGTGTCCAAAATGTTGTATGAGCTGTATCTCTTTTTGGGACGGGTTTGGGAACTTCCCCCTGATCTTGAACAGCCCGACTTTTCTTTTTCTTGTTGCGTAAGATTCTTTTGTCTTGTCCGACGCGATAACCTCAAAATCAAGCTTCAAGGTCTCAGCCTCGCCAGGGAGGTTTATGGATACGTTTATAACTGTTCCAACCGGATAAGAATGTTTACACCAGAAGCTGGCCCCGCCGGTGCTAACGTCTATGGCGGTAGATTCCTCTCCGTCCGGGAGCTTTATTTTGATAGGGTTGCTTATCTTTGGTTCAACACGGAAATGTTCGCGTCTCTGAATCGCTTTGATTTTATCCGGAATTTTTACTTTCAGTGCGTCAAACTTGTTGTATTTTACCATTCCCGCATAGGTTGCCTTAAAACTGTAACGAACATCGTGCATGTCAAATCTTGCGGATAGTATGCTTTTATTTGCGGTCAGATATTTCCGCGCGGCCCCTTGCGGCAAATTGTCGATGCAGAAGTGGCCTTCGAGTTGTTCTGGTATGCAAAGAAACGACGAGCGGTAAATTCTCCCGCTACCTTCGATTCTAACTACCAGCTCCTCTTTTCGCTTACAGGCAAGTGAGAGGATGGCCTTTGAACTGCTTTCTGTCGCCATACCAGAACCTTGTGAAAACTGCCAATCGATGCATCACCAAATTGTCCCCCAAAAATTTGGTAGCATTCTTTAATCCCTCAGTCAAACTGTATTGTACCATAAAAGTGATAGCAAGGAAAAGTCTAACCCGATGTAAAACAATGGCTTTAGATCGTATCTAATAAGAATAGACATTCTGGCAAGTGGAAAGGGGCGGGAAGCTCAACAGTGAGCGGGTTAGTTGCCACCCTTTATGAAACGTTCAAACGCGCTGATTATTTGGGGCGTATACCACTTGCCCGGGCCTATTATGTGGTGCATGATAACTCCGTCCCTGCCAACGATGTATGTTTCAGGAACACCGGTGGTTTTGTATTCTTTGGATGTTTTTTCCGTTGGGTCGAGCGCCACTTTAAAGGTTAGCCCAAGCTCGTTTATAAAAGCCTGCACGTCTGTTTCTTTTTTATCGATGCTTATGGTTATCATCTCAAAATCATCGCCACGGAAGCGGTCGTAAAGCTTCTGCATAGAGGGCATTTCCTCGCGACAAGGTGCGCACCATGTTGCCCATATGTTAATAAAGACAATTTTGCCCTTATAATCGGCAAGGGAAATTTCACCTCCGCCTAATGCTGGCAGGGTGAAGTCTGGTGCGACTTTGCCGTCCATCGTGGGTGGCGTATTTTGGGCCACATATTCGTCGTATGGTATAAGTGGCGTCTCGCGCGATTTTTCTATTTTCCAAAAGCCGGTTGCCACAATGAGAACCAGAAGCAGTGCCCCATACGGCACCCACTTTGTGTTCTCTTCCATTGTCTGGTTAGGTTGATCCATACGAGAAGTTTATATGCTTTAAGCTTACCGTTCAACACGTATGTCATAATATGCTTCCTTTATTTTATAGTTGCGTATGATGAAAAACAAGAATTCGAAGATAGCGGTATCGTGGGGCGATCCGGCTGGAATAGGGCCTGAGGTCATTTTAAAATCGTTCCCGCTTTTGCCAAAGTCGCTAAAAGCGCGTATTACGGTTTTTGGCGACTTGCACTATCTTAAGTGGCTGAACCTGAAGTTAAGGGCGAACGTCACGATATTGGATGCTAAAATCGCTAAAGCCGGGGACGAAGGGCTTCGTTGCGAGGGCATCGAAAGGCTACGCTTCTCACATAAAGACTTCGGACGGATAGACAAAAGGTTTGGCTTGGCGGCCATGCGCTCGCTCGATTCTGCCGTGAAGGCCGTTATGGATGGGAGGTTTTCAGCCCTTGTTACGGCACCTATCCAGAAAGAATCTGTAAACTTGGCAGGTTACAAAATAGCGGGGCATACGGAATATCTTGCGCGTATAACAAAGTCAGATGTTGCCATGATGTTATCCTGCAAAAAATTAAGCGTAATTGTGCTTACAACCCATCTGCCGATAAAAGATGTGGCTGGTAAAATCAAGGCGGGCGATATCGAAAAAAAACTGAAAATAATAAACGCGTTTTTTCAAAAAATGAGAGGTAAACGCCCCGTGATTGCCGTATGCGGGTTAAATCCGCACGCATCCGATGGGGGCCTGTTTGGAACCGAGGAGAAAAAAATCATAACCCCCGCAATTGAGAGAGCAAAAAAAACCGGCGTAAACGCAGAAGGCCCATACCCAGCCGACACTCTTTTTACCCCGAAGTTTATTAAAAAGTTTGATGTGGCTCTTGCCATGTATCACGATCAGGGGCTTGTGCCAGTAAAACTTTTAGGGTTTGGCGAAACGGTTAACATAACGCTTGGCTTACCTTTTTTGCGTGTTTCAGTGGATCATGGAACGGCTTTCGACATCGCGGGCAAAAATATGGCAGACCCGTCATCGATGGTTCACGCGATTAAAAAAACAGCCAATATGTTACGGGGACGGTTTTAACTATGAGTGCTATGAGGGGGAAACAAAAAAAGCTTGGCCAATGTTTTCTGGTGGATGAATCTGTTACCCACAGGATAGTAACGGAGGCCTCAGTAGGTTCTGGCGCAAAAATACTTGAGATCGGGCCGGGGAAGGGAATTTTAACCCGTGCTTTGCTTGACGCAGGTTTTACTGTTCACGCCATTGAGCTTGACAGGCTACTTTACGACTATCTTAAAAAAGAATTTGCTGGTGACGACAGGTTGACCTTGGAGCGGTGCAACGCGTTGAAGTTTGACTATCGCTCCATCACTGCGCCTTATCATGTTATCTCGAATCTACCTTATTCCGTCTCGGTACCTATCATAAACAAGCTTTTGGAAAACCTGGATGTTGTTGCGTCTATGACTCTAATGACGCAGGCGGAGGTGGCAAAACGTCTTACTGCACAGCCGGGTGACTCGTTATACGGCTCTCTTTCTGTTCATACGGCGTATTATTGCAAAACTGAACTTCTTTTTAACGTGCCGCCAGATGTGTTCAGGCCCAAACCAAAAGTTGAGTCGTCCGTTATAAGGCTTACACCTTTAAAAAATCCTCCGATTGAAACAGACAGCGCGGATGAGTTTTTCAGGTTCGTTAAGTCGTCTTTCCTGCATAGACGCAAGACGCTTAAAAATAATATAAGCCAAATGTGGCATAGCGTGGAGGCATTTTACTCAGCGTGCGAATTGGCAGGCATTGCCCCAACGATTCGGCCAGAGGAAATTTCTATTCAGGAGTTCGGGGCTCTTTTTAGCGACCTTGTGCGTAAAAACTAGATATCATCGTGGTACGGTTGGAGCCATTTAATGGTGCTTTTAAATTCTTCCAGCACATCGGAGTCATGAAGGCAGAATACAATTTGCTGTAAGCTTCTTGGCCCTTTTGATGCGAAGTGGTCGAATGCGCTGGTTAACATGATTATCGAGCAACTTTTTACAGGAAACCCGAAAGCTCCGGTTGAGATTGCCGGGAAGGCTATAGAGGAGAGCTTTAATTCCTCAGCCAGTTTTAGCGATGTTTCTGTGGCATTTTTTAACTTTTTGTCTTCGTCACCTTCCCCCATTCTGGGGCCTACGGTGTGAATCACATATTTGGAGGGCAGGTTACCGGCGGAGGTTACAACCGCTTTGCCAACGGCACATTTACCTATCTTGCTCATCTCTTCCTGGATAGTGTGCCCGCCACGGGTTTTTATTGAGCCAGACACACCGGAACCTAAAACAAGGCTGGTGTTAGACGGGTTGACGATGGCATCGGTATCCAAGAGTGTTATATCACCCTGAACAAGTTCTATGGGACTACATACAATCCTAGCGCTCATTTAGCGAAATACCCCCTGTGTGATGTGAATATTTCTCGCTGTTATTAAGATTTAATTATACAGCTTTAAGCCACTTTTGCAAGTTTTAAAAGATAAATTTTTTGCCCCAAAGCGTTCCACAGAGGATATGACTTTTTGATGTAATTCAGGCTCTGCCATAAGGAAAAAACATCCGCCGCCACCTGCACCACATATGCGTGCTGATTTTGCACCTGCTCTTTTCCCAGCGGTGATAGATAAATCTATTGTTTTTGTGGATATTTGAGGAAATAAAGCTTTGCGTGCCTTCCATTCCATATCCACCGCTTTTTCAACGTCTGCGATGTTCCCGGCTTTTATGGCGGCTACTACCTCTTTGGCGCATTCTGAAATTTTAACAAACTTGTGTATTGTTTTTTTATCTTTTGCTATAACACGTTTCATCATTTCCCAGTTGTTTATGCCAGATGAGCGTGAGGCACCGGAGTAAAATAGCAGTATACTTTTTTCAAGCTCGCGGTTTCGGTCTGCAAGTTTTTCCCGCTCCATGCCACCTAATGGGAAATGAAATGCGTTAACGCCGCCATAAACCGCCGCTCCATAGTCCTGAAGCCCCGTAGGAACCCCAAGCAGTGCGGCTTCTACATCTTTTGCCACATTTATTAACTTGTCTTTTCGCAAGTTTGTGCCCGTAAATTTTGACAACGCTCCGCAAAGAGCGATGTTCAACGCAGACGACCCGGCAAGCCCAGCGCCTGATGGCGCATTTGATTTGGTAGTTATCTCGACTCCGGCATTGTCCATGATAAAAAAAGTAGCAAGACGGCTTAGAAGGCCGAGCGCATGGCGGTGATGAACCGATTCAATATTTTTAAATTCAACTCTTTTCTTCAGGTCTTCAGACGTTAAAACGACCTTCCGGTCTTTACGACTTATAACGGTGGCATACACTTTTATGTCTATAGCCATGTTTACCGTTACAGGGTTATCAAAAAAAACGTTTAACGGCCATATATCAAGCGTTCCGCCAGCAAGGTCAATTCTGGTTGGGGCGGTTGCGATAACTTTTTTTAAGGAACTCACGTTGCTACCTGCCAGTTTTTTTACGGCTTCCTGTGGTTTTTGATGGCACTGTTTTTTTGCCCCCCGCCATTTTAAACAGCTTGTTGACCACTTCAACTTTGAGTTGCCGTGCTTCGCCGGTTTTTAAGTCTCCCAGTTTTACAGGGCCAATCGACATCCGTTTAACCTTCAGGGCCGGGTGTCCCAGAGTTTCGCACAGCCTTCGTATATGGCGGTTTTTTCCTTCTGTAAGGGTGATTTCAAGCCAGCAGTTTTTGCCTATGACCTCTTTTAGGGTTACGGTTTCGGCCCTTAGCTTTTCGCCATCTATGGTGACGCCGCTCACCATTTTGGCAGTGGTTTTCCTGTCTGGTATATTCCTTGTTTTTACCCTGTATACCTTTTGTACTTTGTTTTTAGGAGCAAGAATCGCCTGCGTGAAGGCGCCATCGTTGGTGAAAAGCAGAAGGCCCTCACTCATAAGGTCCAGCCTGCCAACAGGATGCAGGCTTCTATATTCTTTTGGCAAAAGATCCATCACCGTTCTGCGGTCTTTTTCGTCGCTACGGGTAGTTACAAAGCCTTTGGGCTTGTTTAAGGCAATATAGATTCGGGCGATTTTTGTTTGCACAACCTTGCCATCGACCCGAATTGTGTCTTGGTCCGGGTCGGCTGAGGCACCTTTGGTTGTTGTCACCTTGCCATTTACCGTAACGGTTCCTGCGGCGATAAGCCTTTCAGCTTCACGCAGAGAACAAACCCCGGCCGACGATAATATTTTGTGGAGGCGAATGGGTTTGCTATTTTCAGACGGGTTAGCTGTTCTTGTCATCATTTACCTCTGTGTCTTCCATCTCTTCGTTCGGTTCTGTGTCTACTTCCTGCGGCTCTTGTTCCTCTACAGGCTTACTGCTAGTTTCTTCCATATCACTTTCTTCAACCGCTTCGAGAGCCTCCTGCGGCTCCTCCTCCTGGCTTAACATTGCGTCAAGCTCCTCCTGGAACTCGTCCATGGTGGGAAGGTCGGCAAGTTTGGCTAGCCCGAAATATTCCAAAAAACGTTTGGTGGTGCCATACATCATCGGCTTGCCCGGAACCTTGCGTCTGCCCATGGTTTTTACAAGGGTTTTGTCTATAAGGCCGCGTAACACGCCACCGCAATCTACGCCTCGTATCTCGTCTATCTCGGTTCGTGTTATCGGCTGGCGGTATGCGGTTATCGCGAGGGTTTCAAGCGATGCGCGCGAGAGCTTCTGGCCGCGTTCCATTTTGTAGAACATGGTGATCCAGGGCGCGTATTCCGGGCGGGTTTGTATTCTCCATCCTTCCGCCACCTCGGCTATTTCAAGGCTTCGCTCCTGATACTCTTCTTTCAGCTCGTTTAGCGCCTCGGTGATTTCTGCCTTGTCGGCGTCTCCTGCGACAAACGACGCTATGCGGTCCACCTCTATCGGCCCGTCGGAGACGAACATGAGGTTTTCCAATATTCCCTTAAGCTGATCCCTGTCCATTCTCACGCTCCACTGTTACACCGCCTGAGGCGATGTCCGAATTTTTAATTTTAGTTTCTACACTTTCTTCTTCGCTGTCGTAGTCCATATCGTCTTCCGGGGCGCGGTATATTATTATTTCCCCTCCGGGCCTTGCCTGGATCGCCTTTGCAAGCTTTAGCCGCAATAGCTCAAGCAATGCAAGGAAGCTTGCGACAACTTCCATCTTGTTTTTATCAAGCTCGAAAAGTGAATCGAATGTTATTCTTTCAGCCTGTTCAAGCTTTGCCACCATCTGATTTAATTTATCTGTTACAGATATTTCTTCCAGCGTAAGCGTAAATTTGGCATCACCGTCTAAACGTTGCATTACGCCCTTAAAACTCTTCAAAAGCTCGAAGACACTAACTTCCAGAAGCAATTCTCCATCGTCCGGAGCGTTTTGGTCGTCTGGCTTGCGTGCAAAGACCTGCGATTGGGTTATCTCCTTTTCGCGCAGTGTCATCGCGGCTTCCTTGAATTTTTTATATTCAAGAAGTTTGGCTACCAGTTCGTCACGCGGGTCGATCCCTTCCTCATCGTCTTCAGGAATATCTTCCTTTGGCAGTAGGGTTCTTGATTTTATATAGGTCAAAGTGGCCGCCATTACAAGATAGTCGCCAGCCACGTCGAGGTTTAACGACTTCATAACGTTGATATATTCGAAATATTGTTCTGCTATCTTCGCTATGGGAATATCGTATATATCAAGCTCCTGCTCTTTTATAAGGTGTAGCAGAAGGTCAAGCGGCCCCTCGAATACGTCCAGTTTTATGTTATAAGCCATAGTTTTCCATCATTAATTGAGGATAGATTATACATGAAACAACCTTTTGGCAATGCGGCTCTTTAATTTGTTTATCTACTTGAAATTACGGGCGTTTTTATTACAATGAGTTTTTATTCCGTGTGCCGGAGGAATTTATGCAAATTTTTGCGTGCCATTTATACTTAGGCGTCTGTTTTCGTTTGGAGTATGTCTTGGGCGTCTAACGTAATAAATAGCTTTAAAAACTTGTGAAAAAGGCTTATAAAATATCGGATATTCAGGGGGACGAAAATGAAACTTTTTAAGTTACCGTTTTTTGCGCTTGTTGTTTTTATGGCCGGTTGCGCTACCGGCGGGGGAGAACAGGTTGATACCGGAACTGTGGCAGAGGCTCCTGCGGAGGTTCCTGCCGACGAGGTAAAACCCGAAGTTAAGGTGAATGAGCTTGCCTCTCTTGCGACGGGCGCTCTTTTGGAATCTGCCAAGAGTAACGTTATAGAAGCTGAAGAGTTGGCGGCGAGGGCGTGTGAGAAAAAAACCATTACCAAGGCCGAGGTTACACGGCAACCATCTGATGACAACAACATGTGGATTGAACAATGGACCGTTAACCGGTGCGGAAAACTTGTTTGGTACAACCTCCGGTTTGTTCCAAAGGCCGATGGCGACCCGACAATTATTTTAACGCGCGTTAACAGGCAGGCCGTTATTATCGAAGAGTCTCGATCGTTAAACTAAAAGCATAACGTCGCCGTAGGAGAAAAACCTGTATTTTGAGGCTACGGCTTCGTTGTATGCTTTTATGATGAATTCATACCCGGCGAAGGCTGTTACCATCATTAACAGTGTTGATTTTGGCAGGTGAAAATTCGTTAGCAGTACGTCCACCACGTTAAATGTAAAACCTGGCGTTATGTAAAGCGACGATACTCCTGCGCCTGCCGTAACTTTTCCTGTTTCCTGTGCAGATGTTTCAAGTGCCCTTGTAACCGTGCTACCCACCGCTATAACGCGCCTCTTTTCCGATTTTGCCCTGTTTATAATTTCTGCGGTCGATTCTGAAATTAAAAACGGCTCCTGCCCCATAAGGTGGTCTTCTATCTTTTTTGTTTTTACAGGTTTGAACGTGGCGGGCCCAACATGCAATGTAACCGTGACTACCTCAACGCCTTTTGCCCTGATTTCCTTTAAAACTTCATCGGTAAAATGGAGCCCGGCAGTTGGTGCGGCGCACGAGCCTTCCTCTTTTGCGAATACTGTTTGATATCGCTCTTTGTCGGTTTTATCGATTTTGCCACCGGGTCTTGAGATATAGGGGGGCAAGGGCGTCTCGCCATATGCCTGCGCTATATCTTGCACGGCTTCGTCGGAACCAAAATCAAAAATTGCCAAGCCCCCTTCGAGTTTTTCGATAAGCGCAATTTCTGCATTTGCTATTCTTATTGTTTCGCCTGTCGATAACTTTTTAAGGCCGCGCACCATGGTTTCCCACACACCGTCGCTTATGCGCCTGCATAGCAAAATTTCGATAGCGCCTCCTGTTTTGCGCGTGCCATGCAGTCTTGCCGGAAAAACCTTTGTGTCGTTTATCACAAGCGTATCGCCAGCGCGCAGATAGTTTGTGAATGAGGTGAACATGTTGTGGGTTATGGTTTTTGTTTTACGGTTTAGAACCATCATGCGGCTTGCGTCCCGTTTTTCTGCCGGGCGTTGCGCTATCAGGCTATCTGGCAAGTTATAGTTAAAAAGTTCGATATCGGTCATCTGTTTTGTGAGCGGGGAGGGGGCTTTAGGCCGGGTTGTTCTTTTTATATTCGTTTAGTTTGTTACGCAAGGTGCGTATGGATACGCCAAGAAGTTTTGCGGCCTGTGTTCTATTGCCGCCCACCGTTCCCAAAGTGTTTTCTATCAGCTTTTTTTCCATCTCGGCCACGGTTTTGCCGGCTTTTGCGATTTCTCCTGTGGCAAACGCTTCATCGCCAGATGTTTTTGCCCCCATGTCGCGGCCCAACATAAGGTCTGCCGTGGTTATATCGTCACCCGTGGCAAGTAGAACCGCGCGTTCTATCACGTTTTCAAGTTCTCGCACGTTCCCGCGCCACGACCTGTTCTGCAAAGCCTCCATTGCGCTACTTTCTACGCCGGTTACCAACTTGCCCATTATAGCGTTAAACTTTTTAATGAAATACTCCACCAGTATGGATATATCATCACCCCGTTCCTTTAGTGACGGTACATTCAGCGGAATTACGTTTAGCCTGAAGTAGAGGTCTTCGCGGAAATCACCGTTTTCAACCGCATCTTCTATATCCCTGTTAGTTGTGGCGATAACCCGTATGTCAAGTTGCACAGGCTCCTGGCCGCCAACGCGGTCTATTTCGTTCTCTTGCAATACCCGCAAAAGTTTGGCTTGCAGTGGAGTGTTCATTTCTGTTATTTCGTCAAGGAGAATGGTGCCGTGGTTTGCAAGCTCGAACCGGCCAAGTTTTCTTGCGAACGCACCAGTGAACGAGCCTTTTTCATGGCCGAACAGTTCTGATTCTAACAAGGTTTCAGGCACGGCGGCGCAGTTTACCGCAACGAACGGCTTGTCTCGCCTGTCGGAATGTTCATGTATAAACCGTGCGATTAATTCTTTGCCAACGCCAGACTCGCCATGAACCAGAACGGTGGATTTACTTGGAGCCACACGCTTTGCAATGTCCAGCACCTGTTTCATTTTTTCGTTTTCGGTTACTATCTGCCGTGTTTTTTTAACTTTTACTTTGACGGTGGAAGGCTTTTGAATCTCAGTTCGTGGGATGGGTTCGCCATTTTCAAAAACGCGGTAGATAAGATCGTCTAACGTATCGGCGGAGAACGGCTTTAACAAATAGTCTGTCGCACCATGTTTCATCGCTTCCACGGCGTCGTCAACGGAGCCATAAGCTGTGATAAGAACAAACGGCGTGTCTGCCGATTTTTTGCGGACACGGCGCAAAAGCTCAAGCCCGTTCATTTTTGGCATACGGACATCGGATATAATAAGGTCGGCCTTGGTGCTTTCCAGCGCTTTTAGGCCCTCCTCACCATTGGATACCGCGACGACTGTGTGGCCCGAACGGGTTAACGCTTCTGTGAGCGCAACCCGCATCTCCTCTTCGTCATCGACGACAAGAATGTTTTTCTGCTTGCTGTTTATTTAAAAATCTCCCCGGGGCAGGCATATTATAAACCCAGCTCCTTTTTTGGCTGTGTCGATCAAGTCTATGTATCCACCGTGAGCCTGCGTTATCTGGCTTGCTATGGCAAGCCCTAAACCTGAGCCTGAATCTTTTGTCGTAAAGAACGGATCGAATACCTTGTCTCGTATATTATCAGGAATGCCTGAGCCTGTGTCCCGTGTAACAATCTCGACGAACGGTTTTTTGTTTTTTTCAACCGATATGCCCGATATAAAAAATTCGCCGCTACCTGGCATAGCCTGAACGGAGTTATGAATCAGGTTTAATATTACCTGCCGTAGAAGGTCAGGGTCGCCTTTCATCAAAATCGGTTCCTTTGGCAGGCGCGTTTTTACCTTTATATGGTTTTGGTCGAACACATACCCGGCAAACTCCATTATGTCTTCTAAAATAGTTTTCATGTCGAACTCCCGCATGGCGGGTATAGGCTCTCTTGTAAAAAGCAGTGTGTTGGATACTACGTTGTTCACCGCCTGTATGCCTGCGCTTATCCTTTTTACCATTTTAAGCTTGTTTTCGTCGCCTTTAAGGTCGCGTCCTAAGAGCGAGGCGTAAAGCTCCATCCCGCCCAACGGATTTCTTATTTCGTGGGCCATGCCGGCGGCCACCTGGCCTATGGCGGCCAGCCTTTCGCTACGGTTGGCCTGCTTTCTTAAACGCACAACTTCCGTTACGTCTTCTATTATAAGAATATATCCGGCTTTTCCACCTTCAACTCCTCGTCTGAGAGAAGATACGGATATCGCAAGTTTTTTTCCATCGGGCGCGTCCCAACTTATTTTTTGCTTTTTTAGTTGGTTTGAGGTTCCGGTTTTGTCTGCCGAGCCCGTCCATTCACGAACAAGCGGCTCGTTATCGGTGTTGAGCCTTATCGCTTCAGGGTTTTTCATTATGATTTTGCCTTCAAGATCCGTCACCAGCACTCCGCAGTTAAGGCTGGTTACCATGTCGAGCAAAAAGTTTCTGCTCTCTTCCAAATCAAGGTTCAGGCGGTTTGTTTGGGTTTTGAGGGTGGAGTATGCCTCTTCTAAAGTGTTTGTGGATCGGGTAAGAAGCCTGAAGGCCTCTTGTAGCTCGCGGATTTCGCTATCGCTCCTGTTGGAGATCATTTTTATCCTAAGCCTAATTGGAGAATAGTTCCGGGTTTTTATTTTTCCACTGGCGGTTTTCAAGCCGAACCTGCGCGATGCGCCCAAGAAGTGTATCCTTGTCGTTTTTGGCGATGATTTCCAGCTTTTTTGTTGCGCTCTCTCTCATCTCTATCTTGTCGAGGGAGGAGGATATCATATACTCCATCCAGTTTACGCTCGTGTCTTCCGGGTAGAGTTTTGTAAACCGCTCGGCTGATTTTATAGCGTCTTGCCATTCCTGATCGAGATAACTTGCCTCTGCTATATGGTAATAGCTCTCTTTTATCCGTTCGAGCTGTTGTTTGCGGTTAACATCAGGATTAAAAGAAATTATGGCGCTGTTGTAGGCGTCTATAGCCATTACATACCGGCCCCGCTTTTTGTATATGTTCGCAGTTTCATAGGCAAATTTGCCAACTTCCTGATGGTTGGGTTTTAACTCTGTGGCTATGCGCCACTCGGTTATAGCTTCCGCTTCTCTGCCCTGTGCAAGCATTGCGCGGCCCAAATAGAACCTGGCGTCTATGGCTCTGTTGCTTGCGGGGTAGGTTGCTATGAAGCGTTTAAACATCTTTTCGCCTTCTTTGGGATGACCTCCTTCAAGAGTGGCTTTTGAAATTCCGAAGGCTATATCTTCTGCAAAAAGGTTTTTCTTGTCATAAGCCGCCGTTCGCATGTAATAGTCTTTGGCTCTTTCATAGAGAGTCAATTCATGAAAACTCTCCGCTATTTTTTTGAGCATGGCAGGGTCTTTTATATTGCGAAGGAACGGGTTGAAGTTGTTGTAGTAGGTTAACAGGGCCATAAAAAACCCGTCTTGCGCGTGGTATGTGTCTATAAGCGTAAAGAAATTTGCACGCACCTTGTTATATACCGCTTCGGACATACGAGCTTTTGGATAGTTTCTCAAAAGCTCTTTAAACGCTACGATTGAGGCTATAAACCTCTTACGCTGGGCATAGGCGTCACCCTTGCGCTCCAACGCCTCCATGCCATATTTTTCCTCATGTTTTTTTATGACATCGTTTAGTGTGGCTATCGGGTTGGAAAAGGCATCGTAGTTAAATATCATGCTCTCTTTTATAAGGTCAGGATCCTCCGCGCCTAACGACGCAAGCCTCATTCTGGCTAAAACGGCTTCGTCCTTATCCGGGAAACTTCGTATCATGGCCTCGAAAATTTTAGCGCCTTCTTTTTTCTTTTTAAGTTTAACGTTCAGTTCGCCAAGTTTTAGCGTTGCGACGCGTCCTTCAACCTGGGTAGGGAAAAGGTTTGCGATCATGAACCATTCGTCCATGGCTTTTTTATACTGGCCAAGTTCAAACCATGTGTTGGCTATTTTGAGGTAAGTTGAAGGGCGCGTTTTTGGATATGTGGGCCATGCCGATATCGCTTCTGTAAAAATGATGCCGGCTTTTTTGAACATTCCCTGATCGTGGAACGTTTCGGCGATGAGATATTTTGCGTCGCGCACCTCCCGCTTTTTTGGGTAGAGAATAAGAATGCGTTCAAGCTCGTTATAAGCGGCCTGATATTTGCCCTGTTTTATATATATGCCAGCTCTTCGTAACATGGCGCGGGTGGCGTATTTGCCTTTTGAAAAGTTTTTCAAAAGTCCGCCATACTCGGTAATAGCCTCGATATAAAACTCTTCGTCAGAGTAAATATCTGCCTTGCGCATAAGACCCGTAGGGTAGAGATGCGATTTTGGGAACTCGCTCATGGCAACGGTGTAGGCGTCCAGCGCGGCTTTTCGATGTTTGGACTCGTATTTTGTGAGGTTATACAGGGCGTCCGCCTTGCTGTAGTAAATTATTTCGCTGTAATGTGATTTGGGAAATGCGGCAATAAACTTGTCTGACAGGTCAACAACTTCCTCAAATTCCCGTTTCTGGAGTTTTTTCATGATCTCGATGTAATATTTTCGCCCGGAGAGCTCTTCTAACTCACCATACTGCTTATCTATATCGGCAAATTGTTCCGCAATTGCGTCACTTTCCGCCTTTGAAGCGGTGTCAGCAGGTAGCCCGGGCTCTTTTTCGTAATGAACACCGGCGGTGAAATGGTCTTCTAGCTTGCCTGCAATGCGGATTCTTTTATCAATCGGCCTGAAATCAAATGACGATCCTTTGCCGGTGAGAGGGGAGGATTGATAAAAAACCACGTTCTCAGGCTTGAAACGGACGGTAATGACCGTGTTACCAAGCTCCTCGTCTTCAGCCACGGTGATCGACTCTATAATGTCGTCTGCATACTTTACGTTCTTCATCTGCCTGTCCGGAACGCTGTTTTTAACGCGCAGAGTTAGCTGTTTTTCTGTTTTATCGAAAGCTACGTCGATCTCAGGCGTTGTGGCGGCCAGAATGGTAAGTTTGGTTGAGCCTTCGGTTTCGGCGATAATCAGCCGCTTTAACGTGTTTACCTCGCCAATTGCATATTCAAAACCTGCGGTAAACGAAATTATGGCGACAATAAACGTCAACACTCTGCGGAATTTTTTGTTTTCGGTCATATCTAAATTAAACTATTGGTTCCTTTGGCTTCTATAAAAGCAATAGCTGTGCCTATATAAGGAAAGTGAAAATGAAAACTCGCAAATAGTCGTAACAATATGATAATTATAAACTTATTACGATATTATCAAAAGTGGAAAAGCGCCGCCCCGCCAAGGGTTTGACACAGGGCGACGTCATTCTGGGGAGCTATGTTCTGTAAGGAGTTTTTCTGCGGGTTATGCCGCGTCATTCTCCTGCGAAACTTTTAGCAGGTTCTTTTTCTTAAGCTTCTCAACAAGGGTGGTGCGGTTCAATTTTAGAAGCCCGGCCGCCTTGTTTTTTACCCCGGAGGAACGTTCGAGAGCCGCAAGAATGAATGCCGTTTCATATTTATCTACCGCTTCTTTCAGGTTTATCCCACCTTCAGGCAAGATTGGCGGCGCGACATTGGCCACTTCCCATGCGGAAATTTCGTTATCACCCGGTATTCGGGAGTTTTGGGAGGTCTCACTTTCAAGCGGCGCAGGTTCTGGTGTTAGCTCCATACCGGCAAGACCTGTGGCTTTAAGCTCTTCAGGTTCTCCTACCAGTAACATGTCACGCATAAGCTCTGTGTCGTCTGCCGGTTCCAAATCGCGGAACTTGGCTGGCAAATCGGCCTTTTCAATTACTCCTTCACCTTTTAGAACCACGAGGCGTTCTATCAGGTGTTTTAGCTCACGCACGTTGCCGGGCCACTGATAACTTTTCATTATTGCCAAAGCTTCGGGGCTAACTCCACGGATGCTACGGTTTTTTGACTTGTTAAAAGTTTTTATAAAATGCCCGACCAACAGCGCTACGTCGTCGCCTCTATCGCGCAGAGGTGGAACCTCTATCGGGATTACATTAAGGCGATAGTATAAATCTTCGCGGAACCTGCGCTCTTCCATCGCTTTTTCAAGGTTTTGGTTTGTAGCGGCTATAACGCGCACATCAACCTTTATGCTTCCCGCTCCGCCGACCCGTTCAAACTCCCGCTCCTGCAATGCGCGAAGCAGTTTTACTTGCAGGGCAGGGCTCATGTCGCCTATCTCGTCCAGAAATATAGCGCCGCCGTGGGCCAACTCGAATTTGCCTATTCTTGTTCTGTGCGCTCCGGTGAACGAGCCTTTTTCATGTCCGAATAATTCTGATTCCAGTAAATCTTCCGGGATGGCACCACAGTTGACCGTAATGAAGGGCTTGTCGCACCTGACAGAATTATCGTGGATAGATTGGGCGATAAGCTCTTTGCCTACGCCGGAGTCGCCAAGTATCAAAACCGTCGAATCGTTGTCTAATAGTTTCGTAATGGTTTGGTAAACATACCTCATGGCGGAGCTGTCACCGATAAACTCTGAAAAATCAGGTCGTTTCGGAATATGGGTTGGCGCCGTAGCAATTGCATGCGCAGTTTCCGTCTCAGCTTCACTCACCATTGTTTTTCTCGCTTAAATAAATGTTAACTTTATATCTTTTAACATGTAATAACATGTAACTTCAACTAAATTGTTAAGTAATGTAGCAATCTATCTAAAAATACAGGCTTTATAGCTATCTTGCTTTAACAGCAAGCCTTGTGTTACAACACGGAGTAATCTATTTACAATAACGATACCAAAATTTTGACAATGCCCGATTTTGACACAAAACAAGCCCTTAACACCTTGATTTCACAGAGTGAAATTGCTAACAGGGTAGATGCGCTTGCGGCCTCTATCGCCAAGGATACGTCAGGTTCTCCTACAATATTGGTTGCTTTACTCAAAGGGAGCGTCGTTTTTTTGTCGGACCTGATGCGCCGCCTCCACGCCCACGGTGTTAGCCCGGTAATCGATTTTCTTATGGTCTCAAGTTACAAGGATACGCAAGAATCGTCTGGAACCATTGAAATTATTAGCGATATAAAGTCATCGGTTGAAGGAAAAACTGTGGTTTTGATAGACGATATCATCGATACCGGCAGAACTATGCTGGAGGTCAAGAAACGTCTTGAGGCTAAACATGCAGACAAGGTTTTGACGGTTGCGCTTTTGGATAAGCCATCGCGCCGGAAAGTTGACATATTGCCCGATTATTACGGGTTTACCATCGACGATGTTTTTGTGGTCGGTTATGGTCTCGATTTTGCCGGAGAGTACCGTTGCCTGCCATATATCGCCACGATAGAAAATTAACCTTTACGTTTGGAGAGCTTAACTATGATTGCAAGGTTTACGATTTTAAGCCTACTGTTCCTTATCGGCACACTTGCAACTGAAACGTGGGCGCAAGGTAAATGGGGTGGCGGTGGCGCTAAATCGAAATGGTCGTCGATTAACCCGAAAGACTCTACCGGGCAGGCCGAGGGTAACTATCAGCTACATTGCGCCCAGTGTCACGGGGTAAATGGTGATGGAAAGGGTGACCTTGCCGCCGTTTTAGGGGTGCCTCCGCGTAACCATACCGATGCCTCTATTATGAGTACCCGCACTGACGACGATATCTTTAAAGTTATAAGCGAAGGTGGCCCCGCTATGGGGTTCGATTCTGCCATGCCGCCGCACAAAACAGTGATGTCTGAACAGGAAATAAAAGACCTCGTTAAATACATCCGGAAGCTTTGTAATTGCAAGTATGGGGGTAAGTAGACATGGAAAGCTCTAAGGATATTCTCTTTTGGCTCGCTATTGTGATTACGGCGTGTTTTGTGGCAATTCGTTTATCGCGGTAAAAACGCCGCACCGACCAATGGTTGCACCGCAAATCTGATGTGTATTCGACGGTAACAGAGGCTCTGCGTCATTTGAAGGCTTTTTATGAACACCAGCGTGCCGTTAAATCGACTCTTACCGAAGATCAGGTGAACGAACTGATAGAGAGTTCCAAAGTGGCAAATAATAAAATCGCAACGGCTGTTGATACAGATGCCGCCATCCTTTCAGGAAAGGTGCTTAAACGGCTCAAGCAATATCAGGATGAAATTACCACGGCAGAAGAAACCCCTACGCGGTATGAGTGCTTGGCTCGTTCTTTATCGGCTACGGATAATTGTTTGAACGAGTTTATCGAAATTTCCCAAAAAGATTTGCAGAAATAGAATGGATGACGGCCATGGTGTTGGTCTGTAAAATAGCTTATACGCTCTTTACAGACTTCTTGAACACCTGTGACGCTCTTCTGCTATACTTTTTTAACACTTGGTTCAACCTAAGCCGGTTAGGCTGAGCTTTATATGAATAATCCTTTTTAAATTACATAAATATGGTTGCCACCCTTGATTTTGAAGAGCCTATAGCACAACTGGAGATGAAGCTTGGGGAACTGCGTGAGTTATCGAAAGATGGCTCTGTCGATTTTTCCGCAGAAATTAAAAAGCTTAACAAAAAGGTTGGCAAGCTTAGGCGAGATACGTTTGCAAACCTGTCACGCTGGCAGAGAACCAGGCTGGCGCGTCATCAAGACAGGCCATATACGCTCGATTACATAAGTCTTATGACAACCGATTTTATAGAGCTTCATGGCGACAGGACGTTTGGCGACGGCGTATCTATCATCGGCGGATTTGCAAAAATAGACGGGCGCTCCGTAATGCTGATAGGGCACCAGAAAGGGCGTGACACTAAAGAGAAGTTAAAAAGAAATTTTGGCATGTCGCACCCTGAAGGATACAGAAAAGCTTTGCGCCTTATGAAGCTTGCAGAAAAATTTGGCTTGCCGATAGTAACTTTACTGGATACGCCGGGCGCTTATCCTGGTGTCGGAGCCGAAGAGCGAGGGCAGTCTGAAGCTATTGCCCGGAATATTTTTGAAATGTCGTCGCTAACCGTTCCCATTGTTTCTGTGGTAATAGGCGAGGGCGGCTCTGGCGGAGCGCTTGCGCTTGGTGTTGGGAACCGTGTGATGATGATGGAAAATTCTGTTTATTCCGTGATAACGCCTGAGGGGTGCGCGGCCATTTTGTGGAAAGACGGCGACAAGGTGGAAGAAGCGGCAGACGCACTTGCGCTTACAGCCAAAGACCTTTTGGGCTATAAGGTTATCGACGAAATTATAAAAGAACCACCGGGTGGTGCCCACAGGTCACACGCCCATGCCGCCTCTATTTTAAGACGAGTGTTAAGACGAAATTTAGACGACCTTGCCCGGTTTGCACCTCATAAACTGGTATCTGAACGCAGAAAAAAATTCCGCGCCATGGGGCCGATAGCACCTTAGCAAAACCTGCTTCCATAGCCTGATGCCGTAAGGCTTCGGTTTTTTCCCGTTCTTTGGGTAAAACTTTTCGCTCGCCTCTGGTAACATATCCTCAAAAACTGTGGAACAAAAAGAAGCTGTATCCCAAGATATATTTAGCAACCCGCTATTCGCTTTTTTCCTGTTTATGGCCGTTGGCATTCTGTTTGGCAGGGCGCATGACGTTTCTGCCGTTATACTTGCCACGGGTTGCGGGGTCTGCTTTTTAGCATTTATAAAAAAGGATTTCGCGCAGTTCATTCTCTGTCTTCTCTTTTTTCTGCTTGGTTTCTCGCTCATATGGATTCATGACAACAAGGCATTACCGCCTAACGACGTTTACCATTTTGTCTCAAAAAAGAGAGTGGACGTCACTTTTAAAATTGCGGCCACAGAATCGGAAAGGGCATATAACACAAGGTATCTTGTAGAAATTAAAAGCGTGAACGGGAAAAGTGTTACCGGATACGCAAGATGGTATGCGCCTCAAAAGGTTTCTTCCACGTTATTGCCGGGTGACGTTTTGCATCTTACGAACGTAAAGATAAAAAAGCCGTCTTCATATCGGAACATAGGCGGGTTTGATTACGATCAATATTTAAAAAATCGTGGAATAACGGCAATTATTACCACGGCAAAAAAAACGGTAGTGACACATGTAGAAACCACTTTCTCATGGCGTCGTCCTTTTGAAAAAGTTAAAAATTCGATAAAGCAAGCGCTATACTTTGACGACAAAATGGTAACGGCAATCGCCCGCGCAATGCTTATAGGCGATCAGGGGTTTATATCGCCAGAGGCCAGAACTGCTTTCTCCCGTGCAGGTTCCGCCCATCTGTTAGCGGTATCCGGACTGCATGTGGGGTTTATTTCCGCAACGGTATATTTTGCGGTGAAAGCGTTCATGTTCCTTGTTTTTTACAATGCGAAGTACGAATGGACTTCAGCGGGGCACCCCTCCCGCATAGCCGCAATATTTGCCATTATTTGCGTTCTTGCGTTTGCCGTCATGACGGGGCCACGAGTATCGTCGGCGCGGGCGGCGATAATGGTGGCAACATATTTAGCCGCCATTTTTTTGGGGCGCGGGCGTGATTTTTATGGAGCGTTCGCGGTTGCCGGAATCATTATTCTTATAGGCTCGCCATGGTCAATTTTCGAAGCCGGGTTTCAGCTATCTTTCTCTGCTGTCTTTTTTATAGTCGTGTTTATGGAACGATGGTGGAAACCGGTTTTTGAGAGCAACCAGCAAATGTTTTTCAAACCACCTCCCGGTGCCCGTGTTTTGCGAAATCTGCCATATTTCGGCTCATTTGCGGCAGTGTCGGTTTTTGCCACAATGGGTTCTGCCCCTATTGCCGCATACCATTTTAACGTGATCCCGTTATATGGAGTTTTCCTCAACACGTTTTTGGTTCCGGTCGCGTCGCTTGCCGTTCCGTGGGGGCTCTTCTGGGCTTTTGTGCCATCTGCATGGGCAATGCAAGTTACGCAAACCGTTATGCGGTTTATTTGGGATATGACAAAGTTAACGGCAGACGCGCCATTTTCACATTATCAGGTGGGCGATATTTCAGCATCTTCCGTAGTGCTTTATTATCTCTTTATCCTCCTTTCTCTTTTCATGAAACCATCGATAATAAAAAAGAGGCTGGCTGTAAGTGTTGCGATTGTGTTTATAGCCACTGTCTCTATTCCGCCACTCTCATCTGCCTTTAACTCCAGATTAAAGATCATGTTCGTCGATGTCGGGCAGGGGGATTGCACGGTTGTCATCTGGCCCAAAGGCGGGGCGATGGTGATAGACGCAGGTGGACGTTACAGGACGTTTGACCCGGGGAGGTCCGTTATCGCCCCTCTACTATGGAGTGAGCAGAGGACGAAACTCACGGCGCTAGTTGTTACGCACTCGGATCGCGACCATATGGG
>UOGC01000086.1_pt1 | contig 20402 bp, 19 predicted proteins | sample 1988541 | NCBI WGS metagenome assembly UOGC01 (sample SAMEA4712194, study PRJEB27164) | hydrothermal vent metagenome | biome: marine basaltic hydrothermal vent biome; feature: marine hydrothermal vent; material: mineral | place: Pacific Ocean | collected 2011-06-14/2011-07-23 | depth 1689 m
CCCAAGGAAGTGCCGCATCTGACGGCAGTGCAACTTTGCAAGTCTTCCCAAGGAAGTGCCGCATCTGACGGCAGTGCAACTTTGCAAGTCTTCCCAAGGAAGTGCCGCATCTGACGGCAGTGCAACTTTGCAAGTCTTCCCAAGGAAGTGCCGCATCTGACGGCAGTGCAACTAAAAGACTAGAAAGGCGGAGCGGGCAAAGGCTATGTAGTCGCCTGGCAAAAGACCTAGCCAGAGCGTACCTATAACGGAAACCACCAGGGCCACTATAACCGGCGTGGCAAACGTTAGCGGAGCGGATGGAACGGCGGTTGGTTCAGGTTCTTTCATATACATAACAACGGTTAGCCGCAGGTAGTAGAAGACTGACACGACCGAGTTAACAACGCCGATGACAGCAAGCCACACATAGCCGCCGTCGAGCGCCGACATGAAGATGTAGAACTTGCCAACAAACCCTGCCGTGGGTGGAAGACCCGCAAGCGAGAAAAGAAATATGGCAAGCGACACGGCAAGAAGCGGGTGAGTGTATCCCATGCCGGTATAATCGGCAAAGCCCAAACGCCTCTCATCTTTTTTGGCCACAATCGCCACAATTGCAAAAGCGCCAATGTTCATAAAAGTGTATGCCAGCATGTAAAAAAGGATGGCGGAAACTCCCATTTCGCTAGCCGCCACTAGGCCAACCAAGAGGTACCCTGCATGAGCGATGGAGGAGTAGGCCAACATTCTTTTAACGTTATCCTGCACAAGCGCCATTACGTTGCCCATAGTCATCGTGGCGACTGCCAGAATCCATATAAGCGCCCACCAATCGTCTTTCATAGCGGGGAAACCTTCAGCCATTACTCTTAAGAGAGCCGCAAAACCTGCGGCCTTAGGCCCAACAGACATAAAGGCGGTAACAGGGGCCGGGGCGCCCTGATAAACGTCTGGCGTCCACATATGAAACGGAACGGCGGAGATTTTAAAAGCAAAACCTACAAGCAGTAAAACCACGCCAACAGTAAGCAGAGAGCCGTTAGGCCCTCCGGCGGAAACTGCCAGACCAATATCATAAAGAGTGGTGGAACCTGTTACGCCATAAACCAGCGCCATGCCGTAAAGCATTAGGCCCGTGGAAAGAGAACCCAAAATAAAATATTTCATCGAAGCTTCGTTAGACACGAGCCTGTCTCTTGTAAACCCGGCAAGGACGTATAACGATATAGACATAAGCTCAAGGCCCATGAAGATTGTTATAAGGTCGGCCCCGGACGCCATCACAAGCATTCCGCATGTGGCGAAAAGCAGAAGGGCATAATATTCGCCATTGTCTATTTTGTCTGAATCGCTATATTTTTTCGATATCAGAATCGTGAGCCCTGTAGCGAGCAGGAAGATTAACTTAAAAAAGGTGGAAAAGTTATCTACGGAGTAGAGGCCGGAAAACGCGATCCACGGTTCGCCCGTCATGTTAAAAGCAAAACCAAAAGCGGCAATAACACCACCTAACGCAATGTAACCTAAGCTATCCCTGCTTTTGTCGTTCCCGAAAACCTCCAGCAACAAAAGAAGGGACGCGGTAACAACCAGCGTTATCTCAGGCCCGATGGCCCCAAAAGAAACTTCCGGTATTTGTATCATTTCCATCAAATGCTATCCTTCTCCGTCAGTTTTCTTAACCGTATACTGCGCCGTGCCGTTTTTATCTATTTTCACGGCAATACCTTTTGGCATTTCCGTTTTGCTCTTATGCGCCGCCACAGCCGTGTTAAGGTTTTTCACAAGATGTTCAACCGACGGTTCCATCTTCTTTAAAAACGGCGTTGGGTAAACACCAATCAGAAAAATAAAAATAAGAAGAGGCGTGAAATACGCAATCTCCCGCAGGTTCAAGTCTTTTAAGTTTTCGTTTAGCGAATTCGTTATTTTGCCGAACATAACCCGCTGGAACATCCAGAGCATGTAAATTGCCGCCCATATAACGCCTGTTGTGGCTATTGCCGCATAAAGCGGGTTGGCCTCCCACGTTCCTAACAAAATAAGGAACTCACCAACAAACCCGTTCAAACCGGGAAGGCCTATAGACGAGAGCGTGACTATCATAAATATTGCGGCGAACACCGGCATTTTGCTTGTAATGCCGCCATATTCAGAAATAAGGCGGGTATGCCGTCTTTCATATAAAACGCCTACCGCAAGGAACAACGCACCGGTTGAAAGGCCATGGTTTATCATCTGGATAATCCCGCCTTCGATCGCCTGAACATTTAACGCAAAGATGCCAAGCACCACAAAGCCCAAGTGGCTAACAGAAGAATAGGCCACCAGCTTTTTCATGTCGTCCTGAACCATGGCTACAAGAGCGCCATAAACAATGCCGATAAGCGCAAGCCACGAAACCCACCACATCGCCTGTTCGGTTGCAACGGGGAAGATAGGTAACGAAAACCTTAAGAAGCCATATGTGCCCATCTTCAGCAGTATGCCAGCCAGAATAACGGAACCTGCCGTAGGTGCCTCAACGTGAGCATCCGGCAACCATGTGTGGAACGGGAACATCGGCACTTTAATTGCGAACGCCAAAAAGAAGGCCAGGAACAAGAACGATTGCGCCACCGCAGGTATCGGTAACCCGTGATAGGCCAAAATGTCCATCGTCCACTGGCCGGTAAGGTCGTATTGATGAAAGTAGAGCCAGATGATCGCCACCAGCATAAGCACCGAGCCGAACATCGTGTAAAGGAAGAACTTAACAGCGGCGTATATCCTTCGCTCACCGCCCCAAACGCCGATCATAAGATACATCGGGATCAGCATAAGCTCCCACAAAACATAAAACAGGAAGAAGTCGAGCGCACAAAAAACGCCGACCATCCCGACCTCCAGCAAGAGCATCGATATCATGAACTCTTTCACACGTTTTTGTATCGCCGTCCATGTGGATAAAACACAAACCGCCGTTGTAAGCGTGGTAAGAAGAACCAGAAGCATGGAGATTCCATCCACGCCCATGTGATAGGTGATGCCAAAATCAGGGATCCAATCGTACTGCTCCTCAAACTGCATCTCGTGCGTTTGTTCAAACGCGAAGAAAAGCGGGAGCGACAAAACAAAAGCTACGATAGTGGTACCAAGCGCCACACCACGGATAAGGTCTTTACTCTCCTTGTCGATCATAAGGATGATAAACATCCCCACAAGCGGAGTGAATGTAATAACGCTAAGTAACGGAAAATCCATCTAAACCCCTATCGCAAGAAACCAGAACCCAACAAGGAACACACAACCCGCCACCATGGCCAGAGCGTAGTTCCGAATAAGGCCGGTTTGCGTCAGGCGGGCGGTGGAGCCAATTTCCTTCACCATGCACGCTAACGCGTTAACAAAACCGTCGATTATCTTGACGTCAAATATTTTCCATAAAAAATTACGCGAGATACGAACCGCCGGGTTAACAAACAAGGCATCGTATAACTCGTCGATATAATATTTATTTTTCATGGTCACATATATTTTATTAATCAGGCCTTCCTTTTTCGCCATGGCTTCCGCCGCTTCGGGTTTCGTCTGGTAGAAGTAACGCGCAGTTAATATACCTGCGACAGCCACGCCAACCGACAGCCCCATCAAAACAAGCTCAACCATAAGCGACGGATGCGGATGCTCCGGTGCGCCAACGGTGTTAAACATTGGTGCCATAAAGTTATTTAAAGCGTGCGCTCCCTTAATAATCGGGAATCCAAAGAAACCACCAATCACCGCAAGGAAAGCCAGCACCGCCAGGGGAACCGTCATTACATATGGAGATTCATGCACATGGTCACGCACATGTTTATCTTCCGCACGAAGCTCGCCTGAGAAAGTCATGTAATAAAGCCTGAACATATAAAACGCCGTAAGCGCCGCCGCCATAATGGCAAGGAACCAAAAGAAGAGATGCCCAGACGTGTGCCCGATAAATGCGCTTAACAAAATTTCATCTTTAGAGAAAAACCCTGCGAAAAGCGGTATTCCCGAAATAGCCAGAGTCGATATCAAAAACGTCATGTGTGTTACGGGCATTTTGTCTTTTAACCCGCCCATCTGCCGCATATCCTGCTCGCCCGACATGCCGTGGATAACGGAGCCGGAACCCAAAAAGAGACAGGCCTTGAAAAACGCATGCGTCATAACATGAAACACCGCCGCGACATATGCCCCAACACCGCACGCCAGGAACATATACCCCAACTGCGACACGGTAGAATAAGCCAGCACCCTTTTAATATCGTTCTGGTAAAGGCCCATTGTCGCCGCAAACACGGCTGTGAATGCGCCTATCATGGCAACGGTCACCATAGACACCGGCGCTAAGTTAAACAACACGGCGCAACGGCAAACCATATATACGCCAGCCGTAACCATGGTAGCCGCATGAATAAGCGCGGAAACTGGCGTCGGGCCTTCCATGGCGTCTGGCAACCATGTGTATAACGGAACCTGGGCAGATTTACCGACAGCTCCTAAAAACAGTAGCAACGTTATGCCGGTAACGGCAAAGCCGCCATATTCGAGCGTGGCGTTTGCTGAAGGAAAGACCGTTGTATAGTCGATAGAACCAAAAACAGTAAAGATCCACATGATGGCGAGCAGAAACCCGAAATCGCCAACGCGGTTCATGATAAAGGCTTTTTTACCGGCGTCCGCGGCCGAATCTTTATCGTAGTAATATCCGATCAATAGATATGAACAAAGTCCAACGCCTTCCCATCCGATAAACATAAGCAGGAAGTTGTTGCCAAGTATAAGCAACAGCATCGAAAACATGAAAAGGTTAAGATATGAAAAATATCTCGGATACCCATCTTCATGCCTCATGTAGCCGATAGAATAAACATGGATCAGAAACCCGACGCCGGTAACGATGAGTAGCCATACGCCGGATAGAGGATCAAGCTGTATCCCCGCTTCCGCGACAAAAGAACCAGATTCTATCCATGTGAAAAGAACATTTTCGTAAACCCTGTATGCCGGGTTTTGAGAGATAAGCCCCGCAAACGCTAAAATGGCAACGAAAAACGAGAAGCCGGTGGAACCACACGCAACAGCCCCGATAACAGGCTTCGATAAATACCGCCCGAAGACGCCATTAATAATCGAGCCTAAAAGGGGAAGTATCGGCACAAGCCAGATGTTCTCGAGCCCCCAGGTTAAACCCATCGTTCCTACCCCTTCATAAGGTTGACTTCGTCTACGTCAACCGTTTCGCGGTTTTTAAACATTGCAAGCGCGATAGCGAGCCCAACTGCCGCTTCCGCCGCCGCCACGGCCATTACCATGAATACAAAAACATGGCCGGACATATCGTTTAAATAATGCGAAAACGTGATAAACACAAGGTTCCCCGCATTAAGCATAAGTTCTATCGACATCATCACAACAATCACGTTCCGCCGGGTTAAAACACCCGCAACGCCAATGACGAATAAAATCGCCGACAACGCAAGAAACTGATTGGCCGCTAACGCGCTTTCCATTTTTTAATTTACTCTCGCCACACAAATGTAGTTATTGTCACGGTAAATCATCTCATCCTCGTTTTCGCAAGTGCCACCGCGCCCACCAGGGCCGCAAGCAAAAGCACAGATACAATCTCGAACGGCAAGATATAATCGGTATATAAAAGTGTTCCAACGCTCGCGGTAGAACCAAACCCTTCAGCCAGCTTGGTAGCCTGCGGCGCCTCGTATGACGCTACAAGCGGAACAAATAAAGCGCCCAGTACAATAACAACAAAAAGCTGGGTAGCCATATCGCCAATAGATCGCAATCCAGCTTTTTCCCGCAGGTTCAAAAGCATGATGACAAAAATAAACAGCACCATCACGGCACCTGCATACACAAGAATTTGCAAAGCGGCAATAAGGTGCGCCGACAACAGCGCAAAAAGCCCGGCTAAGCAAAACATGACGCCCACCAGGCAGACGGCAGAATAAATAGCCTGTCTCGCCATTATCATCATCAGCCCAAAAGCCACGGAGAGCGTGGCGAACAGGTAAAAAAGAAGCGTTTCCATCTTTTTAGTATCTGCCCTTGTTAAAATATTTTTCCCGCAACACTGTTAGCCTTTTTCTTAAGCTCTCTTCAGACCTTAACAGGTCCTCTTTTTTATAAATCATCTTCTCGCGGTCATATTCGCAAATATCCTGCCATTCGCCACTCATAACGATAGCTTCTTTAGGACATGCTTCCTCGCAAAGCCCGCAAAAGATACAGCGGGAGCCGTCAAGTATATATGAAACCGGATACCGCTCACCATCGCCCCGCTCCGCACCTATTATGCTTATGCAGTTAGCCGGGCAGGCAACCTCGCAAAGCCCGCAGGCCACACATTTCTCCACCCCGTTTTTATCCGCCACAAGCACCGGCCTGCCACGATACGCTATAGGCACGTCTGGCAGTTCTTCTGGGTAGTAGAGGGTTTGAATTGTCCTCTTGCTACGTCCGCCAAAAACCTCCAGCGCGTTACCTAAAAGGTTAACGAAGAAGTGCTTCAAGGTAATGGACATACCGCGAAGAATCTCCGGGATATACATCTTCTCCCACAATGTGAGATCGACGCCCCTGTTTACCTTTTTAACTGTTGTAGCCATTATTTTTCATTCCAACCTATGGTGTCGGCATGATTCCCGAGAGAATCAGAACACCGACAATCAATATCCAAACAAGTGACAAAGGAAGAATCATCTTCCAGCCAAGTTTCATTATCTGGTCATACCTGAACCGTGGAAGCGTCCACCGTATCGTCATCTGGATGAAAATAAGCACGATTACTTTTACGATAAACACGGTAAACCCGATAACGGCGGCAACGAGGTTAGCCACGTTCGGGCCAAAATCCATAAGGTAGTTAACAATATCCTGCACGGAGATAAACGGAATCTGGTGCCCGCCAAAGAACATAACAACGCATAAGGCGGAGATCGTTACGACCTCTATAAACTCAGCCGTCCAGAATATGACGAACTTCATGCCGGAATATTCGGTAAAGTAACCGGCCACAAGTTCAGACTCCGCTTCCGGTATATCAAACGGAACTCTTTTGTTTTCAGCCACGGCGCACGCCAGGAACAGTATAAAAGCGGGCCAGTGCCAGATAATTCCCCAATGGAAGAAATTCTCCTGCTTGGCTACGATTTCTACAAGGGACAAGCTCTGGTAATACATAACAAGCCCGATGATGGTAAGCCCCATAGTTACTTCATAAGAGAACATCTGCGCCGCCGCACGAAGCCCGCCCAATAACGACCAGTTATTGTTCGAGGCCCATCCGGCAATAACAACGCCGTAAGTCGCAACAGACGAAATAGCCAGAACAAAAAGAATGCCCACGTCAAGATCGGCAATAACGAGGTTTACGTTATGCCCCCACAACACATATTGTCCGCCAAACGGTATAACGGCAAAAGTGACAAGCGCCGGTATCATGGCGAGAAGCGGAGCGATAGTGTGCAAAAATTTATCTGCCCCGCGAGGAATAAAATCTTCTTTAAATATAAGTTTTATGGCATCGGCAAGAGAATGAAAAAGCCCAATGACCGTGAAACCAAAAATATCGGCGCGGTTGGCACCCATACGATCCTGCATAACGGCAGACTGTTTACGCTCAACCCATGCGAGCATAGGCGCAAAAAAGCCTATGTTCATCCCAAGCACTATGGCGATTTTCACCATGGTCTCGATAAGGTCGGGCAGGTAACAGCTCATCTGTCGCACTCTCCGCCGATGAGGTTTATCATGTCAAACGTGGGGATAAGATCAGCCACGAAAGAACCTTTCATAAGCTCTGGCAAAACGGACGTTAATGCAAACGACGGCGCACGCACGCGGCACTTAACGGGGTTCCCCCCGCCGTTCGACACGAGGTAAAACCCAAGCTCGCCATTAGGAGCCTCAACCGGGAAATACACCTCCCCTTTCGGAACGGGAATGCCGCCGATATTATCTTTAAAATGGAATATCAGCGATTCGATTCTTGTTCCGGTATCGTCTTTAGACGGCTGACGTTTTTTAGGGTCGTCCACGTTAATTGGCCCGTCGGGCAGTTGCTCAAGGCACTGCTCGATTATACGCATCGACTGTTTTATTTCTTCCATCCGCACGAGAAAACGGTCGAAATTATCACCGGTGCTTCCCACGGGAATGTCAAAATCGACACGGTCGTAAACAAGGTAAGGGTTAGCTCGTCTCACGTCGTATGGCACACCGGTAGCTCTTAAGCATGGCCCCGTAAAACCCCATGCCACGGCGTCTTTTTCGCTTATGCCGCAAACGTCGCGCATTCGGTCGATAAAAATCCTGTTTTTTATCAGCAGTTTGTTAAAGTCGTCCCAAAGAACCCTGTTTTTCTTGAAAACGCCCTTGAGCTTGTTTTCAAAGCCGTCAGGAAGGTCGCTTATTACGCCGCCTATCCGAACGTAGTTATGTGTAAGCCTCGCGCCGCAAACAGATTCTAAAAGATCCCATATAAAGTCGCGCGCTTCGACGAAATAAATAAACGCCGTAAGAGCGCCAAGCTCCAGGGCAGACGCGCCCAGGTTTGTGTAGTGACCGGAAAGACGCGCAAGCTCACTTACGATGGTTCTTATATATTGGCACCGTTCAGGAGCTTCTATCCCCATAAGTTTTTCAACGGCTAAAGCGTAACCTACGTTGTTTATAACGCTCGCGGTGTAGTCCAGCCTGTCTGTGTAAGGAAAAACTCCTGTCCAGTTTTGCGCTTCGCACTCTTTTTCAAATGCACGATGCAGATAACCTATCTCCACGTCGCAATTTTCGATAGTTTCGCCATCAAGCGTTAACAGGAACCGCACGGTGCCATGGGTAGCCGGGTGGGACGGACCCATATTGATTACCATACGCTCGGTATGATGCTCTTTACGGAAGTCGTATCCTTTGTCGTTCACGGTTTCCATCGCTTTAGTTCCTTGGCCCTATCAAAGGCTGTCTTTTTGTTTTTGGATAGTCTTTCCGAAGAGGATGGCCTTTAAATTCTTCGTAAAGCAGGATTCTTTTTAAGTTAGGGTGCCCCAAAAACTTCACACCGTAAAGGTCAAAAGCCTCGCGTTCGAACCAATCCGCCCCGCGCCATAACGAGGTGACAGAGTTTATTTCAAGCTTATCTTCCGCCAAAGGAACCTTAACGCGAAGCCTGTGGTTTTTCTCCATCGAATATAAATGGTATACAACCTCGAACCTGGTTTTCATTTTTCGCAAATAAGGTTGCAGATCAGGGTCGTTTAAATAATCGACGGCGGTAAGATCCATCATAAGGTCGAACTTCATTTCTTCAGAATCACGCAGGTATGCCATCACGTCGAGGATATCCTCGGCTCTCACAACCACGGTTTCGTCACCACACTGGTTATGCGTGTGAATAATCGTTTTGGTCTTCGCAAAAAGTTTTGCAACCGTTTTGCCCAACCCCGTCCCTGTTTCGATCATCTTAAATTAACCCTTATTAGCCGGTAACAATCCGGTCGTCAGCTTCACCAACAGGAGCAATGCCGCTTGCAAGCTCAATCTGCCCTTTTGTGTTGGCCACTTTTTCCTGAAGTTTTATAAGCCCGTCCAGCACCATTTCGGGGCGAGGTGGGCAACCGGGAACGTAAACGTCTACAGGTAGCAAGGTGTCAATTCCCTGCACCGTCGCATAGTTGTTATACATCCCGCCTGAAACCGTGCATACGCCATACGCGTATACCCATTTAGGCTCCGTCATCTGGTTATATACTTTTACGAGAATCGGGGCCTGTTTGTGGCTGATAGTCCCTACGACAAATAAAAGGTCGGCTTGTCTTGGTGAAAACCTCGGCAGTGCCGCGCCGAATCTGTCGATATCATATCTTGGGCCAGCAACGCTCATAAATTCCATCCCGCAACAGGCGGTAATGAAGGGGTAAAGAAAAAAGCTGTATTTTCTTCCCCACGCAATCATTGAATCGAGCTGGGTGATTATCACGCTGTCGGATAAAGCCTCTACAGCCTCGTCCAAAGAGTCGTCATTTTTCACTCCCATTCCAAAGCTCCCTTCTTCCAAACATAAACAAGCCCTACGCCCAACACTACGATGAACAACAGCATCTCAACAAAACCGAAAAAACCGAGCTGTTTAAATATCACGGCCCACGGAAACAAAAACACGGCTTCAATATCGAAAATAATAAACAGCATGGCAACAAGATAGAACCTGACGGAAAACCTCTGTTTTGGTGAAACAATCTGGTTTTCACCACATTCAAAAGGCTCCATCTTCTCGCGGAACACAACCTTTGGCCCCAAAAACTGCGACAACGCCAGCATGGCAAGCGCAATGCCGGACGCCGCAACAAACATCAGAACCAGGGGGATGTATTGGTTCAGTTCCATATGGTTCTCCATAACACCGGTTTTAGATAAACCACGTTAACCGCAGGCACGAGTTTAACATTTTCCTTGTTTATCATGAACTTCGCACCTTCTTAAACCTTACCGTTAAAACGTGCTCACCCCGTTTCATAAGGCTCAAGGCGGGCCTGTTTTCAAAACATTTTGACATAAACAGAACCCCGCCGGGCGACCGTTCCGTTACATGCGCCACCGCTTTTATACTTCCGGCGGAAGATTCGACCAAAACCTCTTCACCATCAGCTATTTTTTCCCGTTCCGCGTCTTCAGGCGAAACTTCCACAAATGTTTGCGGCTCAATGTTGTTCAGCGCCTCGCTTGCACGGCTTAAAGAATCTAAATGAAAAAGCGTATTGCCGGTTAAAGCGATATACGGATATTTTTTCATATCTGGCAAAACAAGGTGAGAAGCATCAAACTTGAGTTTACTTGTCTTCCCCCTCTTTGCAGGGTAATTAACAACGTCGTCGCCCCATGCAAGTTTCGACATCGTCAGTTTTTCATAACCTTTCACGGTCTCAGCTATCTCGCAGGTTATATCCGATGCAGAGTCGTAGCTTAGCTTCATGCCAAAACGGGTGCCGATATCGTTAAATATTTCCCATTCGGCTCGCGATTCACCAACAGGCGTAACGGCTTGCCGCACAACCTGGGGCCGGCCCTCGTTGTTTGTAAACGTGCCGTTTTTCTCTACCGTGATGGCGGAAGGCAAAACAACATTGGCAAGGCGCGTGGTTTCGGTTACGAAAGATTCTGTCACCGCAACGAAATCGGCATTTGCCATAGCGTCTAACGCAAATTGCCCGTCTGGATAATGCGTGGCAGGGTCAACCCCTACTACCAGCAGGCCCTTTATTTTGCCAACGGCAAGATCACCAAAAATATCGCCACTGCCAGCTTTGAAAGTGTCAAGTTCCACTCCCCATTCATCGGAAAAGTGCGACACTGCGGTTTTATCTGCAACTTTAAGGTAGCCGGGGAAATTTTCAGACGAAAGCCCCATATCGTTAACACCCTGGCTGTTTGAATATTCTCTATACAACAGGGCAGAACCACCAAGCTCGTTAGCAAGGTTTAAAAGCGCGGAAACGATATCGACCGAACGCGGATGGTCGCAAATTTCTTTTCCTATAAATATAAGCGGTGCGCCATCATTTTTTATAGCATCGGCAAGCGCCGTGATTGCGCCCTCGTCAACCCCGGAAACTTTCGCGGCCTCTTTTAAAGCTTTACCTTTAGCGGAGATAAGCGCAGAAACAAGTAGAGCCTCGGAGCCATATTCATAACGAACCCGCGCTTTAGGGTCGGGAGAAAACGCAACGTTCCTTGAGTTTGCAACATAAAGGTTGGTTCCTTTATCGCGCATGACCATGCGGGCCATATTGGCGATCACAGGGTTTTCCTTCTCCATATCGCAACCGAACGCCACAAAACATCCGGCTTTTTCTATTTCCTCGTAACTTGTAACAGGCGCAGACGCCCCAAACTTATCGAACAGGCCAGCGTTTAGCGCCCCGTTCCTCATGTTGGAGAGCGTTTCTATCCTGTTAACGCCAAGGCCGGCCCTCATCACCTTTTGCAAAAGGTATGCGTCTTCGTTGGTGATTTTTTCAGACGCGATAACCGCCACGCTATCCGGCCCGTTCGTTTCTTTTATGGCTTTTAGTTTATCGACAGTTTCAGCAAGCGCAACCTCCCACGAAGTCTGCACCTGGTCCACCCCAGTTCTTATAAGCGGGGTTTTTAACCTTTCGTTAGACTGGTATGCCTCAAACCCGAAACGGCCACGGGCGCAAAGGTTGCCAGTGTTTATCCCGATATCGTCGTTAGATGATATTCGGGCAATGATATTGTTTTTTACATCCACATGGTATGAGCAACCAACGGCGCAGTGAGGGCAGACAGATTCCGTTTTTGTAAGTTCCCACGACCTTGCGTTAAAGACTATCCCGCTGTTTAAGGCGCCAACAGGACAGATGGAAAGACACTGGCCGCAGAAATCGCAATCAAGCGGTTCACCATCCTGCGTGTTTATTTTTGCATCGTTGCCGAGCCCGTCTATTTTAAGTGCGGTGACCCCCTGAACCTCATCGCAAATCCTCACGCAACGCTCGCACATGATGCAAAGGTTTTGATCGTAACGCAAAACACCCCAATCAACCATCTTTACTTTCTGATGATCGGTGGTGAAAAATGTCTGTTCTTTTACATGAAAATCAAAAGTGCGATCTTGCAATGAACACTCGCCGGAACGCTCGCACACGGGGCAGTCAAGCGGGTGGTTCACTAAAATGAACCGGATCATATCCTGCCTGAACTTTGCAATTTTGTCGCTATCGGTTGTTACACCCATCCCTTCAACAACAGGAGTGTTGCACGACATAACGGGGCCGGTGGTTCCCTCTACCTCAACGGAGCATACTCTGCAGGAGCCTATCGGGTTTAACTTTTTTAAATAGCAGAGAGTAGGTATCTCAATCTCGCGAGCCTTGGCCGCTTCAAGAATAGTTGTGCCATGCGGAACCTCAACGGCAAGCCCGTTTATGGTCAGCTTCACAGTGTCAGTTTTCGGGGTGGAAACGGCAGAACTCATTTTTTACCCCCTTCGGCGATACAGGCCATGCCAACGATGTAACATCTCATGCAACGCTCGGCCTCTTCTATCGCCTGCTTCTGTGAATATCCAAGTTCTACTTCGGTAAAGGTATGCAGTTTATCTTCACGGTCACAAAGCGGCATCGGCTGGCGGTCCCACCCTTTTGGTTTACCGGGAATAACCTCGTTTTTATCATACGCACCTATTTTGGCGATCAGTTTTTCAACATATTGCTCGTTGGTTATTCTAACTTCCTTGCCGGATAGGAACTGGTCGATACTCTGTGCCGCGCGCCTGGCCTGGCCAACGGCAACAACAAGCGTTAACGGGCCAGTTACGCAATCGCCACCTGCAAAAACGTCCGGTACGTCTGTTTGCATTGTGTCGTCGTTAACCACCGGGTTATCCCACTTGGTGATTTTTATGTTTTCGTCTTCCTTTAAATAAAAGATATCGCAATCTTGCCCTATGGCGGAGATTATGGAATCACACTTTATAATGTGTTCAGAACCTTTTATCTTAACCGGGCTTCGGCGTCCGCTATCGTCCGGCTCGCCCAGTTCCATCTTGGTAGACTCAAGGCCAACCACTTTGCCTTTTTTGGCGATAATCCTGGACGGCGCCTCAAGGAACAGATACTCCACACCTTCGTCGAGCGACTCGGTATATTCATGCGGGTCGCACGGAAGCTCTTTTGCCGTGCGGCGATAAACAACCGACACTTTAGAACCCAACCTGCGGAACGTGCGGGCACAATCCATAGCAGTGTTGCCGCCACCGATTACAAGAACATGCTCACGCTTTGGGATAGGGTTCGTTTTGAGTTTGACCTGTTTTAATATGCCGATCCCCGTGTAAACACCGTCGTATCCGTCATGCTCGCCTTCAACGCGCATAGCCTTCGCAATATCGCCGCCGGTAGCAAGAAAAATTGAGTTAAAGCCTTGTTTACGCAGGCTTTTAAAGGTTTCATCTTTGCCGAAATTTACGCCAAATTTAAACTCAACGCCTAAACTCTCCGCATAACGCCACTCACGCTCTAAAATCTCGTTCGGCACACGATATTGCGGAATGCCTGTGTATACCGCTCCGCCGCACCCGTCGAGTTTTTCAAACACGGTTACATGGTAGCCCTTGATAATCAAAAAGTAAGCGGCAGAAACACCGGCGGGCCCGCCACCTATAACGGCAACCTTTTCCTTGCGTGTATGTTTTAGCGGGTTTGGCGGCGGTTCGACGTCATGCTGGTCTTCCCAATCCCACGCAACCCGTTTTAACTTGCAGATGGCAATGGAAGATTCCACATTCGCGCGTCTGCAATTGTTCTCGCAAGGATGGAAACAGGCGCGGCCCAAAGAATTAGCCATCGGGCTCGCCTCGCGTATCGTCTCAAGCGATCCGGCAAAATCGCCCTCTTTTATCTGTTCAATGTAAAGAGGTATATCCATGCCGGTAGGGCAGGCCACGGTGCATGGAGCCGTCATTTTGTAAGGATAACTATGGTTAGGGCGCGTCTTTTTGCCCGCTATATATGCTTCGTAGTCGGCCCTAAAATGGTCGAGCGTGTCTTTTATCGGCTCCGGCCCAAGCTGGCCTATTCCGCATTTGGAGTTGCACGAAACAGATTCGCAAAGAGATTCTATCGTTTTAAGATCGGCAGGGGTTCCCTTGCCTTCAAGAATTTTTAAAAGGGTGTCTTCCATCACCTTGGTGCCAACCCTGCAAGGAAAACACTTGGCGCACGACACAGCCTGCAGAGCCTTGGCGTAGCTATACGCCATCTCCACAATGTCGTAAGGCTCATTTAAAACGATAATACCGCCCCAACCGACAAAGCCGGTTAAAGACCGTTTATCATCAAAGGCTTTTGGAAGTTTAACATTAGGGCAATCACTCCAGTCATCTGAAGCCTTTCCCCTGTTGTCTACAACCTCACCCAACCAGGAACTGAAAAGAAGTTTCATAGAACGCTCTTCTATACTCTGGTATACACACAGCTACCCTGCCTGTGCTAGTTCATGTAACCACACCACTTCCCAATGAACACGAACTGAGGATTATTCACAAACAAGGGACTAAAATCAACCCCTAATTATGCAAGTGATAAATTCTCACTTCAAAAAGGGAAGATATAACGGCAAAATCCCTCTCTAACTTGACAACAGACTGACATTAATCAAGATCGTCCGCCATGGCTTTTGTCATATTTTCAACGCTACGACCAAGTAATTTAACGAGTGCCTCAACTCCTTCGCCCGTCACGGCGCTTATAGCGTGAACTTCCCCGCCACTTACGGTAGAAATATCTTTTATAATTTTTTCCATATCTTCAGGCAAAACCGCGTCTGACTTATTAACCACCACCACTTGTGGTTTTGCAAGAAATTCTTCTGAGTAAAGCTCAAGCTCTTTCATTATGGCCAGGTAATCAGAAACAGGGTTGCGCTCTTCCTCTGTAGACGTAGGGTCAATAAGATGCAAAAGAACCCTGTTCCGCTCCGCGTGCCGCAAAAACCTGTGGCCTATCCCGCGCCCGTCGGCGGCACCTTCTATAAGCCCCGGGATATCGGCCATTACAAACGTTTTATATTCGGCCCACCTGACAACGCCTAAATTTGGTTTTAGGGTAGTAAAAGGATAGTCCGCCACTTTAGGTTTTGCGGCCGATATGCGAGAGATAAGGGTAGACTTGCCCGCGTTCGGATATCCTATAACCCCAACATCGGCAATCAGCTTTAGCTCAAGTAGAATTTCACGATGTTCACCCAGCGTGCCAGGGTTGGCCCGGCGCGGAGCCTGATTAATAGACGATTTAAAGCGGGTATTGCCCCACCCTCCGCTTCCCCCTTGTACCGCAACGAAAGACGCACCTTCATCGTTTAAATCGGCCATGGTTTCGCCAGTTTCGTTATCGATAACAACCGTACCGACCGGAACGTAAAGAATAAGGTCTTCGCCCGACTTGCCGGTTCTGTTATTCCTGCCGCCTATCTGCCCGTCTTCGGCGTTATGGTGTTGCTGATACCTAAAATCGAGGAGGGTTCCAAGGTTATGGTCGGTTGCGAACACAACGGATCCGCCATTACCGCCATCGCCACCCCACGGGCCACCTTTTGCTATAAACTTCTCGCGGCGAAAGCTTACGAGCCCGTTCCCGCCATCGCCGGCCTTGATCTTTATTTTCGCGCGATCAATGAAGGAACTTTCGCCCATAACTAAAACTCCAAAAAAAAACGCCCCCCCGGAAAGTGCCGGAAGGGCGCAGGTTAAAACGTATTTTAAGGCATTAACCCGTTACAGGTTCTATCGAAATAAAACGCCTGTTGTGCTTTCCGCCTTCATGAAAATTAACCGAACCGTCCTTTAAGGCAAAAAGCGTGTGATCGTTACCCATGCCAACATTGTCGCCCGGATAAAAACGGGTGCCTCTCTGTCGTACAAGGATATTTCCGGCCTTTACTATTTGGCCAGCAAATCTTTTAACACCAAGGCGACGGCCAGCAGAATCGCGGCCGTTAGATGTACTGCCCTGCCCTTTTTTATGAGCCATTTCTCAATAACCTCCAGATACAGGCTAGCCTACGGAAGTGATCTCAAGGGTGGTGAGTGACTGCCTGTGGCCCGTCTTCACCCGTGAGTCTTTCCTGCGGCGATGTTTTAATATTATAATTTTATCCCCTTTACCCTGGGATACGATTTTCGCTTCAACCTTTTTACCTTCGAGAAGGGGCGTGCCTACCTCAGGGTCGCCTTCGCCGCCGGTCATAAGAACCTCGGCAAGCTCTACCGTGGAACCTACGTCGCCATCAAGCTTCTCGACATCTATGAGGTCGCCTTTTTCTACCTTGTACTGCTTCCCGCCTGTTTTTAAAACCGCGTACATTTATAAACCACCTTCTAATAAAAAAATCGACGACCACAAAGCAACAAAACCAGCCGAGCCAGCTATCGTTACGCAAAGACCCAAAATTGGAAAAGAGAGATTATCGCAGAAACCAAAGGCCCAATCAAGGGTTTTACGATTAAAAATAAAAAATCAGCTGTAACAACCCGAAAAGCCTTGATTTATATGTTTTTAGCTACTATGCTTGTCCACCAGTGACTTTCGTAAAACCAGTTTTCAACGTTTGGGGTAACGCAATGAAAAAATTAGCTTTAGCGCTTGCGGTCTTTGTTACATGCGCGTTTGCCGGCCCGGCTCACGCTGAAAAAAAATTCAGTTTTGAACTTGGCACCGGTGGGGCATATAACTTTGATACAAACCTCGTAATCGACCCCGGCAATGGCGAGAAAAGAGAAGATTTCACCGCACAATACGATAACAAGCCGTTTGAAGACGCACTTTATTACATGATGCGCGTCGGCATGTGGGGCGGCGATGGCAACGCATGGGAGATTGAACTTATCCATCACAAGCTCTATCTTAGCAACCCGCCAAGCTCTATTCAAAGCATGGAAATGACCCACGGCTACAACCTGATAACCATCAACCGCGCATGGATGATGGAAGGCGATTACATCTTCCGTTTAGGTGCCGGCATCGTTCTGCCACATCTTGAAGGTTCAACCAAATCGGGCAGGGAATTTGAGGGCGAAGAAATATTTGGGCAGGAGTTTGCCTTCGGAGGGCCAACGGTTCAGACAGCCGTAAGCAAAAGATTTTATATAACGAAAACCATTTTTGCAAACCTTGAGGGCAAGCTTACCGCTTCCTATGCGAAGTTCGACATGGAAGGTGGTGGCGAGGTTGTAGCGCCTAACATAGCCGCTCACGCAATACTCTCATTCGGTTTCGATTACGCAAGAGATTAGGAAGCGATAATGAAATTTTTTTATTCAGCGCTGGTTTTGTGCGTTGCGCTTGCTACCCCGGCCAGCGCTGAGAAAAAGTTCAGTTTCGAGCTTGGCACCGGTGGTGCCTATAACTTTGACACAAATCTCGTAATCGACCCTGATGGTGAAAAAAGGGAAGATTTTACAGCCCAATACGCCAATAAACCGTTTGAAGATGCCCCCTATTACATGATACGCGCAGGCATATGGGGTGATGATGGCAATGCTTGGGAGATTGAACTTATTCATCACAAGCTATATCTCGACAACCCGCCCGACTCTATTAAAAGCATGGAGATAACACACGGCTACAACCTGCTCACCATTAACCGTGCATGGATGATGAAAAACGACTATATATTCCGCTTGGGCGCAGGTGTAGTTATGCCACATCTGGAAGGAGCGACCCAATCAGGCAAAGAACTGATGGGAGAGCATTTCCTTGGGGCAGGGTTTTCGTTTGGAGGCCCAACGATTCAGGCAACCATGGCCAAAAGGTTCTACATAACAAAAACCGTTTTTGCGAACCTTGAAGGCAAGTTCACCACTTCTTACGCAAAGATTGAGCTGGAAGGCGGTGGCGAAGTTATAGCGCCTAACGTAGCCGCTCATGTAATACTTTCATTGGGTTTCGACTACCCAAGATAACCCCGCGCTTTTCCCCGCGCCCTCTTATACGGAACCGCCCCACCTTCTAAACTCCGGTACATGCAATTCATGATTGCGTTTCGACTATAATAAAAGCGTGCCAGCTAATCTGCTGGTTATGGCGAACATTTATTCCGGGTCGGCACAATATGACTTCATCACCGATTCTTGTTACAGGGGCCACGGGCTACGTTGGCGGGCGCGTCGCGCTACGCCTTATAGAGGAAGGATATAAAGTCCGCGTAACCGGCAGATCACTTAAAAAACTTAAGGCAAGGGCGTGGGCCAACAACCCACAAGTAGAACTTACACGTTCAAACGCTCTCGACCTGGATTCAATGATAGAGGCTTGTGAAGGTTGTGAAATAGCCTATTACCTTGTCCACTCGATGAACTCGTCTAACAGCGACTTTGTTAAAACAGACAGGGAAGCCGCCAACGTTATGGTAGAGGCAGGCAGACGCACGGGGTTAAAACGGATAATCTACCTTGGCGGGTTGTGCGACAAAGAACATACTTTAAGTGAACATCTGCGATCGCGAATCGAGGTGGGTGAAATTCTTATGTCAGGCGGCGTGCCGGTTACATATTTCCGGGCCGCCACAATTTTGGGTTCCGGCAGTACGTCGTTTGAAATGCTCCGCTATCTTGTAGATCGCCTGCCATTCATGATTACGTCGAAACGTATTTTGACTCCGTCGCAACCTATCGCTATCCGCAACGTTTTGGTTTACCTTACTGAATGTATCAAGCATGAGGAGACCATCGGAAAAACCTACGATATCGGCGGCCCTGAAGTTATCACCTATCGCAATTTGATAGACATATACGCAAAGGAAGCCGGACTGCGCAAAAGACATGTTTTTACCACGTCGCTAATAACGCCCAAAATCGCATCATGGATGATTCACCTTATCACCCCTATTCCATCTTACATAGGAGCGCCGTTAACAGAAGGGTTGGGGGCCGAGATGATAGTGCGTGACAAACACAAAATACGCGACGTCATCCCGCAAAAACTTTTAACGCCGCGCGAAGCTATAAGCATGGCGCTGGAGCGTATTGAGCAGAAAGTTATAAAGTCAAGCTGGATGGACGCAGGCGCCTATAAACCGCCTGAATGGGGAAGATATAACGACGCTCCATTCGCCGGCGGAACGATCAGGGAGAGCTGGTACAAAATGACAATGAGCGGAACACCAGAGCAGGTGTGGGGGCCGATAAGCCGCATAGGGGGCGACACCGGCTGGTATTTCGCGAACTGGTTGTGGGGTCTGCGCGGGTTTATCGACAGACTGGTTGGAGGATATGGCACAAGACGCGGAAGACGTCATCCGACAGAAATAAAAACGGGCGATGCGCTAGATTGGTGGCGCGTTATAGACGCAAGCCCTGCCAAGCGGCTTTTACTGCTGGCGGAGATGAGGGCGCCGGGGGAGGCTACGCTCGAATTTAGAATCAAGGAGTGTGGCGATGGCGTAACTGAACTTGTGCAGATAGCAAGCTTCCTGCCACGCGGTATTGCGGGGCTTTTGTATTGGTACGCGGTTTACCCGCTACACTTCTTTATTTTTCGCGGCATGTTAAAAAATATTGCCAAAGCCGCAGAGGTAAAAATCGTGGCAGGCCCGGAAGAAATTAAACCACCGCCGCACAGGAGGTAGGATGCAAAAATCAATACACCTCCCTGTCAAGGCTTCGATACTGCACAGCTTCGCCTATATGAAGCGCGGTGATGTTATCGGCTCCGTCGAGGTCGGCTATTGTTCTTGCCACCTTTATAGCCTTCTCATGCGCCCTTGCAGAGAGGCCCAGTTTTTCCACCGCCGCTTTTAATATCGATTTCGACGCTGAATCCAAAGGACACACGGCCTTAATCATCTTTGCGCTCATCTGCGCGTTGCAATGCACCTTT